>Ga0316604_10000352_pt1 | contig 60924 bp, 49 predicted proteins | sample OWC_soil_day20_C_FD_207650 | JGI IMG/M metagenome (GOLD analysis project Ga0316604, IMG submission 207650) | Wetland soil microbial communities from Old Woman Creek delta, Ohio, United States - OWC_soil_day20_CT | ecosystem: Environmental > Terrestrial > Soil > Wetlands | place: USA: Ohio...
CAGCTTATTATCCCACACGAGGAACAACGCTGTTTTAATGGTATATCCCGAAGCCAGTGAAGGGAACAACACAAACCCTGCCAGTGAAATCACAAATAATAGGCAGGACCAGAATGCAACATTAAACAACACAAATACACCCAGGACTGCACCCACTCCAACAGCACGTGCGCCAGCATATCCAGGTCCCGGCTGGGACCCTATTATATTAATTGAAACAATTAATCCTACAACAGAAAGGAGTAAACCGGGTATAACAACGCGTAGCCATGCCAGTAGGGAACGGGTGGCGATCTTTGTAAATAGAGAAATATTGGTCTTCATGGGGCAAAAGATATAACAAAAAATCCGAAGATACAATCTCCGGCGTTTGCAAAATTAATTCGGTATTTTCTCAAACAGAATAGGATGAAGCAAAGCCCATCACTCAATCTTTTTGTAAAAAATACCCGTGGGAGATATTATGCACAGCCTCCCAATGGCCAGTTACGCCAATGATTGTTAGCTGGTTTTGTTGGTTTATAACAAGAGATATCTCCTGATTCCAGTAAGGTCGCAATCTGCTGAAACGTTTCATTCTCAGAAGGTTTTTCCTCCTCAATAATATCCGGATGGCACCATTCGTCCACCTGCATGATCATTGGAATATCCTGCCCAAAGCATTCGTATATTTCCTTTTTAGTGGCCAGAAATGATGCCTTGTATTCTGGAAGACAGGCACGCATAAATTCATATGCTCTTACAGCAGGCGGATTTGTTAACTCCACATCCCGCGAAGCATAGAATGCCGGATCTTTTGGTATGCTTATTTTTTCGTCTCTGAGCAGCAAGGAATGTACTTCGGGATTCAGTGTGCCAAATGTATCTGTGATAAAGGTAGGACCTTCATCGCTGTCAGCCGTTGTGAGCAGGACGTTTGAGTTATTTAATCCTGGATAAAAAGGGAGACTGTTACCATAAATGTACAGGCAGTTCTCCACGCCGCTATGACCGTTAAAGCGGTAGTGATAGCCAACCACTTCAACGGCTATTACCCATCTTTCTGTATTACCGAATACAGAGAGTCTTGATACAACAGGGTAGATATATCCATTGTCAAGTATCGGGAAGTTGTAATCTTTTGCGCAGGTATCTAATTGATCGAGTATGTCACTGGCCGAATATTTTGCGGTTTGCATAAGGATGTTTAATAAGTATGAATATTTATAATTCTTTCCATTGGCGCTTACGTCTTCAATATAATTCAGTACTGTACGCGGTTGCATTGGTAATAGCCACGGAACCAATGTTAAGATTATTTACTTTGCTCTTGAATATTGTTTTAGACGAGTTATTCGCATCATTTGCCTTTATCTTACCTAATTCCGGAAGCTGTATGTATCTGGAATTAACAATAGTTACCTCAGCTCCTCTATCGACAATAAAGCGATCATGCTGGCCATTGATGTCTAATGTGATAACCGGCACTTTTATGTCATCATTATAGGGGATCGCTACTATCTGGGATTTGGATACTACTGAAAAAACAATAAGAAGAAAAAGCAAGTAATTGAATTTCATATGTCAGGGTTAATAATTGGCATGGCAATATACAACATCTTGAACTAGTTCGACCTTTTTTCCTAATCTACTTCATTTTTCAGCGGCTCGTTTGTTGGCATTTTTGCATTATCAAAATTATATAATCATGAGCACTTTTAGCATACTTTAGAACGTCACAGATTTCACATCCACACACTCCGCACCGAAATATCCCAAAGCATTATTTGATATATTAGAAGGTGGATTCGAAGGTGTGGTACTGGACGCGCCGCTATTCGATTGTAGTACATTGTAGTAATTATAAACGTTCTTATCCACATTCGCCATCACCACCGTCACGAAATCATTCATTTGTATGTATGCACTATCCATATACAACTGCTGCCTGATAATATTCCCATCCGTCAACCTGTCATCCAATGCATAAAATGCTTTGTAAGGAACATCATTTACCAGCAATGTAAAAGTGTAGTAGTTGGTAACGCCTTGGGGATCCTTAAAGTTCACCTGTGGTAAATTCCTTACCTGATTAAAAATTTTGGTCTTTGTGAAGGTCAATTCATTTATCCCAACATAATCCGGCATCGTAGAACTGGATGTATATTCTTCCCCGTCAACGATCACTGATAACTTGTAAGTATGGCCAATCTGTCCTGAGAGTTTATTGGATGCATAATACCCTTCATTACCCGTCTGTGTAAAATAGTCTCTCACATTGGTATTGCTGTCCAAAACGCTGACTATGGCTCCTGAAACAGCGGGGTAAGTGTTATCAGCATCAAACGATACTGATTTATTAATCTTCACATAATAAGGGCCACCGAGATTCGTAATATTCCCCTGAATCACAATTTGGGAAGCCGCTGTTCTGAGATTGACATCAATCGTTTTGGTACAGCTGGCGAAGAATATGATGATAGAAGTTGCAATGAGGTTCGTCTTCATACTAAAAGGAGAAATTATAAGTAATGGAAGGTACCCAGCGGAAAAGTGCTGTTTGCTGAGCGATGGTGCGGGAGGGATTAGCAGGGTCATTTTTGAATTCTATGATGTAAGGGTTTTCTTTCCCGTAAGCATTATAGACTGAAAAGTTCCAGTTGCTATTCCAGCGTTTCTTTTGTTTGCCATATATGGTAACACCCACATCCAGGCGATGGTAAGCCGGCATACGGTAGCCATTTCTCTCAGCATAAAGGAATACCGTCTGTTCGTTGATTTCATATTTACCACTGGGATAAGTGACAGCATTACCTGTATTGTATACCCAGTTGGCAGACAGTGTCACTTTCCTGCTCAGTTGGTACATGGATACGATAGCAAGGTTATGCGTCTGATCCTGGCGGGCCGGATACCAGCTTCCGTTATTGATTTCAGCTATTTGTCGCTCTGTACGGGAGAGTGTATAACTGATCCATCCTGTGAGCCTGCCTGTTTTTTTCTTTGCAAAGAGTTCCAGTCCGTAAGCTCTGCCTTTTCCGTATAATAACTGTGATTCTACATAGTTGTTGACAGTTAGTGATGCACCATCTTTAAAGTCAATCTGGTTTTGTAGTTGTTTATAATAAATTTCAGAAGAGAACTCATAACGACCATGACTAAGATCACGATAGTAGCCCAGGGATACCTGGTCCGCTATTTCAGGTTTCACATTCGGACTGCTCAGTATCCAAAGGTCGGTAGGACTGGTGGAGGCGGAACTACTTATCAGGTGTACGTTCTGCGTGTTCCTTGAATAGGCAAATTTCAGGGAACTCACAGAGTCCAGCTGATAACTTGCAGCAGCACGTGGCTCTAAATTTATGTAAGTCTGTACAAGTTCTGCGGCAGCATATTTTGTAGAGTCGGTTGCATCGCCTGCGGAATTAAATTTATAAAAAGTACCGGGTCCAAATACATTGAAGACAGAAAGCCGCAGACCATAATTGATTTTCCACTTGCCGAAACCTTTTTCATGGTTTATGTAGGCTGCACTTTCCAATGCATACTTCTTATCTAATGTTTCAGGGTTATAACTGGAATTCTTACTTGCATCTACCATACCCGGGTCGAGGGTATGATGGGTGGCTGTGACACCGAATTTTATTTTATCATCACCCGCCATGAAATACTGGAAGTCTTCTTTGAACGAAAAGTCCCGGATCTTTGAGATGATTTTTGTATTGCTTGAATTATCTGCCACCTCTATGTGATGGTTGTAATCGCTATAAGCAAGTGTGGTGTTGGAAAACAGATGACTATTGAAGTTGTGATTCCACCTGAAGGTTCCTGTTGTATTTCCATAGTAGAGTGCTAACTGATCAGATAGTTTCAGATTATCTTTTCCATTATAGAATGAAAGATAGATCCTGTTATGATCATTCAGATTATAATTAGCTTTTGCATTCACATCGTAAAAATAAAGATTAGAATTCCTGACATCTTCATTATTAGACAGCTTCAGGAAAACATCTGCATAAGTACGACGGGCACTGATCATAAAAGAACCTTTGTCTTTCACAATAGGGCCTTCGAAGTTTAGGTGAGAAGCAATGATGCCAAGACCACCACTACCATGGAATTCCTGGTTATTACCATCTTTTGTTCTGATATCTACGACGGAAGAAAGACGACCGCCATATTCTGCAGGACTGGCCCCTTTATAAAGTGTGAGGTCTTTGATCGCATCAGAATTGAAGGTAGAGAAGAAACCGAGTAGATGTGTTGCATTGTATACCGGTACTTCGTCCAGTAAAAGCAGGTTTTCGTCTATGTTGCCACCTCTTACATAGAATCCGCCACTGCCTTCACCTCCTGATTTTACACCTGGAAGCAGTTGTATAGTCTTAATGACATCTTTTTCCCCAAGAAATACCGGAACGTTTGCAATTTCAGCGGTGCTTATTTTCTGCGTACCCATTTGTGCAGTAGAAAGCCTGTCATGGCTGGCTGCAGATGTAATGACGATTTCCGAAAGTTGTCCGCTGGTGGGAATAAGCGACACATTTCGTATCAGATCTTTTGTAAGTGAAATCGATATAGTGTCTGCTTTATACCCTGTATAACTAATCACCATCGTATAATCGCCTTCAGGAACAACGATCGCATAAAATCCATAGTTATTACTTGTACTGCTGTATTTAGCCTGTGGAAGAATGCGTATAGAAGTGCCAATTAAAGTTTCGCCGGTAGTTTTATCACGAATGATACCGCTAATGGTATACCTATGCTGGGCCACGGCTTGCATGCTTGTAAACGTAGAAAATATTAGAGCCAGTACAGCAAAAATTTTCTGCATATGTTGGGTTCTGTTTGTAGGTATGGACGTTTCCGGGTTTTGTGCAATTTAGTATTCAGATTGTATATGGAATGTTAAAATTGGTTAGTTATGCTAATGAGTAGCTGTGTATTTCTGGATGTTATTTTAAAACTTATTACTAGTTATAACACCCATGAAATTTCATTTTATTATCCTCAATATTTTTGCAATAACCCAAATTGCCTACAATGAAACATTTCTAACCTTTCTATTCAGTATGCCGGTTTGGATGCATCCAGTTCCTCTTATATGCAATTGACGAACATATACGGTGTTCCAGTTAAAACAGCATTAATAGGGAATGTTGATAATGGTACACAGACACTCGATGTAAGTAGCCTTGTTCCGGGCACTTATTTTTTAACCTTTAACAACGGAGCTATAGTATTTCGTGAGGAGATAATTAAGCAGTGATTCCAATCAGGACGCCTAAATTGTTTAGGCGTCCTGATTATAGATATGATGTAGTATTATATATTTTCGGCATCGTTTGTTATTGGAAGTTTATTGGCAGCAGCAAGCCGATTGCCTCCTATAACCGCTTTACCAAACTTGCTTTGAAAGCAAATAACGGAACGCTTTCTTACCTGGTAAATGACGTCGGGGTGGTGTCTACATCTTATGGAAAAGTACAGATTGGTATTGTGAAGGATCTTATATTTTAGTTTATTCCTTTCCACCATTCACTGAACTCCTGTTTATCATTCCGCAGGTCTACGAGCTGACCGATCATAGGTGTAGCCAGTGGAATATCCGCAATAGCCTTTATTCTTCGTAAAGGTTCATCCCAGGGATGATTCCCCAGTGTAAACTTGGAAGAATGTACCGGGAGTAGTCTTTTTGCCTGCAGATCTTTTGCTGCCTGAATGACTTCTTCCGGCTGCATATGAATGTATTTCCACGCAAGGTCATATTGGCCATTTTCAAGAATTACAAAATCTATCGGACCGAATTTCTTTCCTATCTCTGCAAAATGAGTATCATAACCACTATCACCACCTATATAGATCTTCATGGCCGGCGTTTGCAATATGTAAGATTGCCAGAGTGTATTATTCCGGGAAAAGCTCCTGCCAGAAAAATGGCGGGTAGGAGCGGTATGTACAATAAATCCATCTCCCAGATCCACATCCTGCCACCAGTCAGTCTCAACGATCTGGTCAGGTGTATAGCCCCATCTTTCGAAGTGAGCACCTACTCCCAGTCCGCAGATCACTTTACCCACCTTGCTTTTTAGTGCGAGTATGGTCTTATAATCCAGGTGATCGTAATGGTCGTGTGATATGAAGAGATAGTCAATTGCCGGAAAATCATCAACCGTGTAAATATCTGCCCCTTTAAATGCCTTGGTTCCTCCGGGTAAGGGTGAAGCGCTGCCGGAAAATACAGGATCTACCAGAAAACGTTTTCCACCTGCCTGTATAAAATAAGAGGAGTGACCAAACCAGACCAATACATCCTGATTGGGGGTAAGGGCCAGTAAGTCAGTTTTTACCGAAGGCAATGAATCTACAGGGCGCGGGCGTAGTCGTTTTTTGAACATAAAATCGTATAAAACACCTCCCATGCTATACCCGTCTGACAATTGCGGTGTATTGTGAATGTTCTGGAACTGTCCGTCTTTGAAATGCGGCGATTGTTTAATCAATTCTAATCTCTTTCCCGAAGGTTTTTCTCCGAATAATGGGTGTTTCATGTATATTAACACTATGATTATCAATAATAATAGCCCTGAAAGTGCTATCTTCAGGCATGTGATAAATTTCTTCATACCAATTTATTGACGAATCAGGAGACTAAATATTTTAATGAAACATAAAAAATTGTCGTTCAATATTATATTTAGAAATATAATATGTAAAGTGATATAAAATCGATATATTTAGCCCTGAGCTTTACCTACAACTGTTTTCACTTTAGAAATTGTTATTAAATAATGTCATTTATTTCGAATGTATTAGCTCCTCCCGGATACGGGTGGAAAACCAACGATGGTGCACTGGTAAAACCTACGTCAAGACAGTTATTCACCGAGTTTTTTAGCAGGATCAACATTTTTGCTTCAAGAAAGAACTGGTTACCTTTCTTTTCATGGTTTAGCACTTTAAGCCTTGCCCCGTTCTTTTTCTTTTTTATCTGGAAAGAGATACACGACTTTAATGTATGGTATTTGCTGGTGGCTTTTGTGTATGGAATGATTTTCATGGGCACACATGGCACTATCTGGTATCATCGTTATGGCACACATCAGGCGTATACTTTTAGTAATAAATTCTGGCGGTTTTTTACTCAAAACCTTGTATTTAAACTAATACCGGAAGAACTGTATATCGTATCTCATCATGTGCACCATGCATTATCTGATGAGCCGGGAGATCCTTATAATGCAGAGGCAGGTTTTTTATATTGCTTTCTGGCAGATGCCAATCATCAGCCTATTGCGAAAGATCTCAGTGAGGAGGACTATTATAAAGCCGCAGCGATGTTGAGTCATACCGGTGTGAAAGCGAATGATTATGCTACTTATCAGAAGTGGGGTTCAATTGCGCATCCTTTGAATGCGTTATTATCTACTTTGGGTAATCTGGCTTTCTGGCTAACGATATTTTATTTTATAGGTGGAGTATATCTGGTAGTGTCTATCATGGCTGGTGCTTTTGTGTGGGGAGTGGGTGTGAGAACTTTTAATTATGAAGGCCATGCGAAAGGTGAAACGAAGCATGTATCCGGATTTGATTTCAATCATAAAGATAAATCTATCAATCAGTGGTGGCCTGGTATTGTGGCCGGTGAATGGCATAATAACCACCATCTTTATCCTGCCAGTGCAAGATCTGGCTTTCTGACAGGACAGGTAGATTTTGCCTGGTATTATATCAGGACGTTAAAGTTTATTGGTGGAGTGAGTTCATGCAGGGATGCTAAAAAGCAATTCCTGGAAAACTACAGGAAACCTTATCTGGAACAACAACAAATAAAAGATGGTGTACCTATAGTATAATCATATAATTAAATTTAAAACAAAACCCGCTCATCGAGTGGGTTTTGTTTTTTATAATCCTACCCGATTTTTTCAAACACCCCTAAACAATTGGAAGTGAACAGTTGTTATTTCAGCAGTTAGCATACCGATACCCTATTTGTAATACCAAAATAAATTTTCCACAACAAGAAGCCCTTAAGAACCAAACTCCAAAATTCCATTATATGACAACACAACAAATGGCTCAGGCTGCGCGCCAGGCCAGTGAAGATGTGATCGACCACGCGTTCGACCAGACCACACGCTGGACACGTGACTATGTATTCGATATCCTGAGAGATCTGGGTATCCATTACATTTTCGGTGTACCGGGCACCAATGAAATCCCAATTATTGATGGTACTTCTTACCCGGAGAATGAAGTGCGCTATATTGAGTGTCTTCATGAAAACATTGCCATTGGTGCGGCAATGGGATCCGCCCGGATGACAGGTAAACCAGGTGTATTGGTTGTTCACGTTACACCGGGTATTGCCCATAGTATAGGCAATTTGTTCAATGCTTACCGTTCTCAGGTGCCACTGGTGATCCTTTGTTGCCAGCAACAGAATGAACTGGTTACCCAGGAACCGTTACTGGCATCAAATCTGGTAGACCTTGCCAGACAGTACACTAAATGGGCGCATGAAGTGCGTACCCCTGATGAAATTCCATTAGTATTACAACGTGCATTTAAAGAAGCCATGGCGCCGCCTAATGGCCCTGTATTCGTATCTATTCCATGGGATTTTACCATGGTGGCTATTGGAGATGAAGATAAGGTCAAAGGTGTGACCCGTATTTCCCCACATTTTACTGGAGATGATGCGTCTATCAAACAGGCTGCAGGTATTCTCGCGGCAGCTAAAAATCCAGTTATAGTAGCCGGCGATGCAGTAGGGTATGCTGATGCCTGGACAGAATTGCAGGAACTGGCTGAACTGCTGGGAGCACCTGTCGTATTGCAAAGTTTTAGTAGCGTGGCTAATTTCCCTAATAATGATTATCACTGGCAGGGAGAACTACCCGGTAGTCAGGCGGGCGTACAGGGTGTGTTTAAAGATCATGATGTGGCATTCCTGGTTGGATTTGGGGCACAGGCACAGCTGGCTGTATATAAATATTCCGACGGACCACTATTCCCTCCTGCACTGAAACAGGTATACCTCACAAACAATACCTGGGATATTGCGAAGAACTATTACGGAGAATCAGCGATTTTCGGTGATATTAAAGCAACGCTGCCTATCCTGAATAGTTATATTAAACCAACTCCTCCCGCAGGTGCTGGCGCCAGAAATGAACGGATGCAGTTGTTGTCTGTAAAAAGAGCGGCCGACTGGGATAAATATCTGCTGGAAGCCATGGAGCAGGAAGATATATGGTCTGTTGTAATCGCTAAAGCATTGAAAGAGGAAATTGAAGAAAGGAAACTGGTGGATAACTTCGTATATGTGCATGAAGCAGTATCCGATGGCGCTCCTTTTCAATATTATCTGCCATTCAGTAACAATGGTGCGAAACCGGTAAGCTATTACTGTGTAGCCGGAGGTTCATTAGGTTGGTCAATGCCGGCATCTCTGGGCATTAAACTGGAAAATGCCTCCTCACAAGGTACAGGTACAAAACTGGTGATCAATGCAGTGGGAGATGGTTCTTCGTTATTCTATCCGCAGACCTTCTGGACAGCTGCACATGAGCAACTACCTATTCTGTATATCATTACAAACAACCAGGAGTATCATACCCTGCAACTGGGTTTACAACAGGTAGTGGGTTCTTATGGCAGTGCACCCGGTTATGGCTGGAAACCCAAAACGATGGATCCTCCATACCTGCGTCTCGAAAGACCCAAACTTGATTTCGTATCACTGGCCAAAGCTTTTGGCGGTGAGAACGGAGAAATAGTGAAAACACCGGGAGCAGTGAAAGACGCGATCAGAAGAGGTATTGAGCATGTGCTCACGCAAACCACTTCTTATATCCTGGATATGAGAATCGCTGGCAATACGCCAACCGCTCCCACCACATCTGATACAATCACCGCATATTACAGCCAGCAACCGGTATTGGATTATTTCCACCAGGATACAGTAAAAGCAAAACTGTTGTCTGTAGGTAATGCACATATACCATCCAACATTCCTTCAATCTTCTAAAACCATTAACCTTATGGCAAACGAACAAATCGATATCGCTATCGTAGGTGGCGGTGTTTCCGGTGTATATAGCGCCTGGAAACTGAAAAAGCAATTCCCTGATCAGAGGATCGTTGTATTCGAAGGCAGCGATCATATAGGAGGACGTTTACTATCAGTAAAACCACCTGAAATACCTAATATGACAGCAGAACTGGGTGGTATGCGTATCCTGGAAAATACCCAGCACCTGATCGTAAACCTGATTGATACCCTCAATGGAGAATTACCACCTGCGGAAAAGATCACACTCTATGATTTTCCGGTAGATGAACCTCAGAATCTGGCATACCTGCGTGGTGAATACCTGCGTTTGGTTGACTTTGCAACAAGGCCTGATAAAGTACCTTACAATATGTCATTCCTGGAAAAAGGAAATGGTCCGGGTGCAATCATAGTGAACGCCATTGAACAGATAGTACCGGGTATCACAAATCCAGATCTGAAGGAAGAAGAACGTCGTGAAATGACAAAGGAAGCGTATTTTGATGGAGTACCTTTATACCAGTGGGGTTTCTGGAATCTGCTGTACAGGGTGATCAGCAGTGAAGGTTACCAGTTCAGTATGGATGCTGGTGGTTATGATTCTACACTGGTGAACTGGAATGCAAGTGATGCTATTCCCTGGTACCTATCAGACTTTGGTATGACGCCAAAATATAAAGGCTTTACCAATGGTTTCCAACAGGTGCCTATTGCGTTGGCAGAGCTGTTTGAAAAAGATAAAGGAGAAGTACGTCTGGAACGAAAACTCCGTGGATTTGAATATACAAACGGACAGTTTACACTCAATTTTAATGATGGACAAACTATTACTGCTGGAAAACTGATACTGGCTATGCCGCGTCGTGCCCTGGATCTGCTACAGCCTGAAAGTCCACTGTTACAACAGATCCAGCCATTGATCAAAAGTGTGACACCAAGACCACTGTTTAAACTCTTCACTACTTATGCAAATCCATGGTGGAGAATAGCTGGGTTTACTGATGCGAATGGTAAATTCGTTCCGGTACAATCAGGTCGTTCTGTAACTGACCTGCCTGTAAGACAAACATACTACTGGCCAAACAGTGATGGTACACCAGCTGTGAATGGCAGAGCGATGTTGCTGGCTAGTTATGATGATGGTAATAATATTGGTTTCTGGGATGGATTAAGACCTCAACGGTCTGAGGGCTGGAAGGCTGGCCGTTCGCATTCAAAGGTGGTAGATCCATTTATCGGAGATGATGATAAAAATGAAAAGTCTGCATTACCAGCACAAGGACGGCTGAATCAGACATGGGATGAATACCAGGCACCCCGTCGTATGGTGGATGAAATAGCCCGACAGTTGCAACAGATGCATGGATTGGATTATACGCCACTGGTGAAGAGTGCTGCTTTCCGTGATTGGGGTGAAGATCCATATGGTGGTGGATGGAATAGCTGGAATATCGGAGTGAAGAGCTGGGAGGTAAAGGACCAGATCACTAATCCGATAGCAGGCACACCATTATACATTTGTGGAGAAGCGTATTCTGATGGACAGGGATGGGTGGAAGGAGCATTGCAGACAGCGGAGATCATGTTGGGAAAATTTTTGCAGGCGCCAGTATCAAGTGCTAAGCAAACGAGTCATGTAAGTGAGCTGCAACCCAGCTGATAAGAGATTATATTCTAACGGCAAAGCAGGTATTAATCTGCTTTGCCGTTATTTTTTAAGTTTCAGGGGGAGTTGTTTTTTATTTTTATCCTGTGAACTAGGTATTAAGCTGCATCAATAGCCCCGAATGCTTTATCTATCAACAGATCCATCCACCTGTTTACCTGCACAGGACTATATTCAGCAGAACACTGTAAACGATTTACTATCATTGCATCCGGCATTATCTTCAATAAACCTATAGTACACCCGGCATTGTCGGGTAAAAAGACAAGTAATTGACTCTTATTCTGCACACTCATATCAGCAAGATTCATCAGCTCTGAAGTATGCTTTCTAAAATTCGTATTGTATGCAATTGTACTGATCACTGCCCATGGCTTATATAGTTCAGTCATTTCCCTGACTGTCAGGTAATCTATTTGATCTTGCCCATGCATTGAAACCATCTGATAAGGAATTGCTCTCGATCTGCAACATGTAGCAAAGGCGTTTGATACATCAGTATCAGATTCAATTATTAAAACAGGTGCTACCGGCTCATCATCCATTTCATCGTCGAAACCGGAAAGCACTAATTCGGATTGATATTGTAATAAAAACCGGTCTGCTCTTTTCCAGAAACCGGGCTTATTCAATAATGGTATATCATAGTTATGCCCTTTAATTAGACCTTTCATCATCGTACTTAAGGCTGTAGGTCTTAGTGTATTATTGCTTATATCAAAAACCCCTGATTCATAAAAATGATCATTCCGGGTCACAAGGCTATTCCAGTCAAATGAACCTAAAAGTGACCAAACAGTGATTGCCTTTATATCAATACCTTCAGTATATAATTGCTGCGCAGTTTCCCAGCATTCTTTTAACCAGCGTAACTGTTCTTCTCTATGGCCTCCCAGATGTACCTCTGTTATCGCAATTGGTAGCCCATATCTGTTCCAAACCTCTTTTAATAATGAGTAGAGCTGGCAGGAGTCGATATCAGGTACCCTTAAAGCTTCCACATCTGCATAGCGCTGGTAGGAGTTACCACCATGAAAGTGATCCGGATATAGACTAAGATTTTCATCCAGAAATCTGTTGCTGGTAAGGTAATGATTGATCCCTATTATTTCCGGCAGGCATATATTATCAGTAAACCAGGTTAAGGTGTCCGGGAGAATATTATAGGATAAAAGTTCATCCCACATGGGATGGTTTTCGTCCACTTTCCCGCATAACAGATCAAAGCTCAACCATCGTCTGTCATTTTCAAACGCTGCCTGATAGGCAAGTATGGGGGTGCTATAAATTTTGCAGAGATCTTCTGTTTGCACCAATTTTGCATCTGGTATTGTTCTCCTGATGGCCTGCATGGAAAGTACAATGGCCTTACATTGGTTGATCAATGCGATGGAAAATATATTATTATCACGCCCATGAGGATACCAGTGACCATACAAACCACTAAATCTTGCAGTAGTTAAAGGTTCATTCACTGGTGTGTAATATTTAATCCACGGATACCTTGCTGCAAAGGCAGTTGCATATGCAGCCAGTTTAACCGGAAATTCAGGGTCTGTTAGATCTGTGTGTATCGGGCCACTGCCATGGTGCACGAACCCGATGATGGGACAAATTCCTAATTGACGCAATCTGTTCAGACGTTCATCTGCCCAGCTCCAGTCGGCGTCTTCCAGTTTACCCGGGGCTATCTGCTCCCATAAAATAGGGTACCTGATTGTTTTAATACCTAATGCTGCAAATTTATCCAGGTCATCCAGTCTTTTTAAATGGCCACTTTTCTCCAGTTGCTGATGATAGACATTTCCGATACGATTAATAGTACATTCAATTCCGGCCCATATTTCCGGACCTGTATTATTGTGTTTCATTATCTGATTTATGGTAATGTCTCTGCAATCGCCTCCCTTATCAGAGAATCATTGGTGATAAGCTTTTTGTAAAGCGTGAGGGCCTGTGCTACTACCTGATCCATATTGTAATAACGATACGTTCCTAATCTGCCTGCAAAATGTACATCAGGAACTTCTTTGGCCAAAGCTGCATACTTACGATATAGTTCCTGGTTTTCTGATTTTGGAACAGGGTAGAAAGGATCTCCATCCCAGCATGGATATTCGTAAGTAATAGAAGTTTGGGCATGTACCTGGCCGGTTAGATGTTTATACTCGGTGATACGTGTATATTCCTGCTCATTTGGATAGTTTACGACTGCTACACTTTGCATAGCTGGCTGGTCCAGTGTCTGATGTTTAAACTTTAATGAACGATATGGTAGCTTACCATAGCAATAATCAAAGTATTCGTCAATAGGTCCTGTAAAGATCAGCTGTTTATATACAATGGCATCCTTGATATCATGATAGTCGGTTTGTAACATGATATTGATATTAGGATGCGTCAGCATATTTTCAAACATACGGGTATATCCATGTAATGGCATTACCTGAAACGAGTCTGAAAAATATCTATCGTCCCGGTTTGTGCGAACGGGAATCCGGGAAGTTACCATGGCACTTAATTCTGAAGGATCGGCATCCCATTGCTTGCGGGTATATCCACGGAAAAATTTCTCATACAGATCTCTTCCAATCTGGCTCACTATCACATCTTCAGAGGTATTAATGATATCAACATCTTCTGCTTTTTCAGCGAAGTAGGTAACAAGTTCTTCACTGGTGAGGTTGAGATTATATAGTCGGTTTACGGTATCCAGATTAATGGGCATAGGTAGTAATTGGCCATCTACAGCAGTTAAAACCCTGTGTTCATAACTCCGCCATTTTGTAAAATCAGATAAATATTTAAATATATCCGGGGAATTAGTATGGAAAATATGAGGTCCGTATTTATGAATAAGTATACCTGCATCGTCGTAATAATCATATGCATTCCCGCCTATATGATTGCGTTTATCGATCAATAAAACTTTCTTATTACCATCATTAGCGAGCCTTTCAGCAAGTACACTTCCTGCAAAGCCGGCACCGATTATCACATAATCATACATATATTTTAGTGTTTTTAGAATGAGCCTCTTGGTTACCTTTAATTAAGTCAATGCCGATCAATGTGGCCATTTTTTTCCAGGTAAGATCCCATGAATTAGCAGCCAGATTTGCATCAACAGCTTTTTTCCATTTTTGATTGTTTGGGTTATCCATAGCTTTTTGAATGGCTACTATAAAAGTTTCTGCACTGGTAGCTATCTGTACAAGGTCTTTTACTCCATATGCTTTAACTACATCTGCAATTGGGGTAGATACAACTGGTTTGCCTGCTGCCAGATACTCAGGCGTTTTCGTAGGACTAATAAACCGGGTTGATTCATTGAGTGCGAATAAGATTAATGCGACTTCCCAATTGCTAATATATGTTGGCAGCTGATCGTATGTCTTCATGCCCAGGTAGTGAATATTTGCATTATTGGGTAATGAAGCCGGATCGATTTTAACGATTGGTCCCAGCATAATAAAATGCCAGTGTGGCCTTTTATTAGCCATTTTCTTCAATAGTGAGATGTCAAATCTTTCATCTATGACACCGAAGAAGCCCATTCTTGGAAATGGGATATCACGCTGATCCTCGGGATCGGGAAGGGAAGACCGTGCTGATGAAAAGTGCTGAAAGTCTATGCTACTTGGAAATAAAAACACAGAATCATGCTGATTACGTTTGATCTGAAAAAGACTATCTCCGCCTGTAAAAACCATGTCGCACCGGTTTAGTAATTCATGTTCCCGTTGTTTTAGCTCCGGTGGTGAAAACTTAAAAGCAGACAATTCATCCATGCAATCAAAAATCATTTTTTCAGGTTGCAGGTTACGGCTATAATTCATGGCCATAGGAGTATAGTACCAACTAATAAATCTGGTTATTTGGTACGTTTCCATTAATTGCTCGATGAGTCCCGTTATGATATTTTTCTCTTCTTTAATTAAGTTTTCAGGTAAGTGTGGTGTGACAATCCAGAGATTTTCATCAATGTTATTCACCTGAAGAAAAGGGATCTCTACGTTATCAATTACATATTCTTCTACATAAAATACGCGCATATATCCGGTAAATCTCGTCATTAGATGTTGTGGCCGCTGGAATACGAAATTCCAGCGCAGATGTGAAAAGCAAATTAAGTCAGCCTTTGGCTGTCTATTTGGTAAATTATTCATACGTAATTATTTATAATGATAGTGTTCCTGGAGACTCGTGAAGGCGTGAAATAAGAAAAATTATGTTTTAGCACTTACATAGTTAAAAGGACATATCCAAAAAATATACCCGGTTTAAGCTACAGTGATTATTTTAAAGCATTAGTTTGATAGGCGTGCATTTACAGGAAGTGAGAGAAAATGGCGCAGGACTGAATAAATCCCTGAATTCCCGTTTTGGGCAATAATAACAGCGACATTACTGCGAAATGTATCTATATAAAAATATAATTGACCCCTGTTTTATTTGCCAGGTTGTCTATAGGCAGGCTTCTTCACTGACTGGTTCCCCATTATTCTGAGTGTAAGTAATAATGGGGGAACGATATTGGGGGCATTATATATAAGTTCACAATAAATTTTATACTTATGTTTTACCAGAAAAAGGACTTTAGATTGCATAGAATGCCATCGCGATCTGTTGCCATTGCTATTGAATTGCCTGAAAGGTATAGGGGGAGCATTGGACCATATGCTGACGTAATAAGATATTTTGATAGGGTGTTATTGCCTGCCATCTTTTTGCGGATAAATACTATATGCTCTTTTGCATCGAAAGGGAGAATTTAATTACTGAGGATATCGCAATTCTTAGTAGAAGAAAAAGAGGCCGGAATTATTTCTGGTTTCTTTTTTTATAATTGGTTTATCAGGAGCAAAAAAGAAGCCTGTACCATTGTTTGATACAAGCTCCGGGAGTAACGCTATATTTTATAAAATAATGTTCCTTATTCTTCGCTGGCAGTTTCGTTAATACTTGCTTCTGCTATTTCAGTCAGTGCAACGTCTGTCGCTTTTTCATTTTCCAACGTCTGTTGTAATAAATCTTCGACATCTGTATTACCCATGTTCTGAGCGAAAGCTCGTAGTGTTCCATAAGTAGCAATCTCATAGTGTTCTACTTTTTGCGCTGCGAGAATCAGACCCGCATCTCTGATCATAGTATCCTTATCGGTATCATCAATTATTGAATTTGCTTCAGCTAAGAGGCCTTCCATTGCATCACATTTTTTCGTCGCTGGTTTTTCTCCTAATAGGCTAAATACCTGTTCCAATGTTTCGATGTGAGTTAGTGTCTCTTGTGTATGCTTTTCGAATGCACTAGCCAATTCAGTACTGGTAGCTGCTTTTTTCATTTTAGGTAAAGCTTTTACAAGATGTTTTTCTGCCCAGTAAATATCTTTTAGTTCGTCAACAAAGAATTTATGGAATTCGTTATTTCCCATTTTTTCATTTTTGCCGGTAGACTTTGCTAAGGACTTATTGTCTTTTTCAATTGTAGGTTTTCCACCTGTGGTATTTGCCATAAATTTTTTTTGATTATTATTTACAACTGAATGAGCCAATATTCATGCCCTCATTGGTAAAGTCACTGCCAGATGGAAAACGGGGCTTTTTTTGGGTTTTGTTTTGTGTAGATAACCTTGCCCATAAGGAGAATAAAACCATCTAATGTAAAAGGAATTGATTGGAGGTTTGCTTGAAATTTGTAGATAATATGGCTTATTTTTTAAAAGAGAATAACCATGGCAGAAGATTGGGCTCTGCAAAAGCATTCACCCAGCTATTGTGGTATACGCCTGGATATTCAGTGTATTTCACGTTTTTAGCCCCATGATCTTTTAATGATTTATACAGTTCTCTATTAGGGTTAACAGGAATTACATTATCTACCTCACCGTAAAAGATCCATATGGGAACATGGCGTGCCTTTTCTGTAAATAATTTGATGTTGGCTTGTCCGCAAATGGAGAATGCCGCTGCAAAATAATTTGGGTGTCATTCCCTCTTTCGCCGGCTCCATGAAGGAAAACGACTAAAGGGTAGGAGTGTTCTTTATAATTTTCAGGGTATAAAATTCTGTAGCGTAATGTATCAGCACCATGAATAAAAACATGTTTTTGATATGCGCCGAAATCTTGTGCTTGTAAGCAATGCGTGTATATCATTAGTGCGAGTAGAGATAAGAGCTTTGCCATATGGAATTTTTGGGAGTAAATATTTGAGTGCTGAAAGCTTTTTAGACAACAACTAAATATAGACTTTTAAAGTTTCAAAAAGGAATGGTATCATGTAATTAAAAATAATTATATAATTATCAATTACTTATGAAAATTATCATGACAAAGTATGGATTTGTTGCAGTTTTATGACAAATAGGCTTACTTTTACATCCGAAGACGGAATACTCCAATAGATGAATTACTCCACTCATCTCACCGTTTTTTCTATCAGCAAGCGTAAATAAATAATAATGAAATACTTGAAAAGATTCACGGGTCTGCTGGCATTCCTGACTGTTTTACTCACTATGCCTCTTGGACATGCCCTGATGATTGTAATGGAGAAAACCTTTGGTCATGCACATGTTTACCTGGCTGCTTTCCTGCTCGGATTCGCAGGATTACTGCTCCTTATCATCGGTAGCAGACTGAAAACGGAGAATAAAGGTACATTTGCCGGACTATTTGCCGGCTTATTCATTTGGACAGGCTGGATAGAATTCGGTTTCGTTTACATTGCACACCGGTACAATGTACAACCCCTCATTGAAAACGGAAAAGTAGTTACCAAACCTGAGTACCTGATCATGCCTGCATCAGCGGGATTTCTTGTGATCATGATATTGCATTACCTGTTCAGCGCAAAAACAGGATGTGTATTCTTCTCCTGGTTACAGACACATTTAAGGATACCTGTTCCCCGTAATCAACCCATTAAAGCACAAAAGAACTTTGCTGTTATTACGACAGTAGAATTAATAGCATTACTCTGGACATTCTACCTGGTATTATTATTCTCTTATGATCATACTTTCTTGGGAGATCGTCATCCCGTAACATACCTGATTGCCTTCGGATCATTGTTATGGTCGTTATTCCTGATCCGCAATTTATTCAGGGTAAAGCAAATGGGTTATGCCATCCGATATGCTATCCCAACGGTAATAATATTCTGGAATTTCGTGGAGATAATGGGAAGATGGAATGTTCTGGATGAGATATGGGTTAAACCTTACGAGTACTGGTTGGAGATGAGTTTAACATTGGGGATATTTGTGGCACTTTTTGGGGTATCGCTACTGGAGAAGCGGACAACCTAAATTTATATATTTAACTGAAATCCACCTATGTTTGTGATCTCCTGAATAAAGCATGTATGTTCCGAAAGGAGCTTTTGCAGTGAACGAGCTTATGGTTTCTAATATTGAAAAAATTGTGTTGACAGGGATTGCAACCATCGGTGTGGTGCGTATTGTTTCGTAGATTTTAATAATTTCAGAAGAGGTACATTATTAGAATATAGATCACTGCAAAGGGAATGATAATGGTTCTGGCTATTTGTCTATACCCAACATAGGCGCCAAAATATTCGGCTAGCGGATCTATGCATAAGCAATAAACAAAGAATCCCCTTATCATTAGAGGTATCAGAAAGCCGCTGATGCTGCCATTGCCTGTGAAGTAACTATATGCCATTTTCTGCAAATTGCACTAACAGTAAAAAGCAATGTCCCCCCCAAAGCACATTATTGACGGATAAATTTCAATATCCGTGTTTCACCTTTATCATTTATTACCTGCAGTATATACATACCATTTGGCAATTGGCTTACATCTGCGGTGAATGTTTGCTGTTTCACAGCTACTACTTTACCATTCACATCCATCACCCGCAGTAGTTTAGGAAGCTGGGTACTTTTTACCTGCAACTGATCGCCTGTTACCGGGTTGGGATATATGCTCACCTGCCATGCCGTTGCTGCTTTGCTGTAGGTAAGAGCGCTGGCTGTGTGCAGACTACCATATACCTCCAGTTCATAAATGGAATAACCATACACCGTAATTCTGCTGGTACCATATACCCGCAGGTATCGTCCATGACCTGATAAACCGGTGAGGTCATTATTCAATGTGGAGTTTCCGGTGACTGTTTTTATGGTATCCCAGTTGTTCAGATCTGTAGAAGCGAGTATCAGGTAATTCTGTGCCGCTGCTGCTTCCCATTTAATTTTCACTTCCCTGATGTTGTAATCAGCTGCTAAGTCAACAGTAATATATTGCGGATCAGCGAAGGTACTGGACCAGCGGGTGGTAGTATCACCATCGACTGCATTTGCACCTGTATACAGATCGTTTTCCAGAGAAGATACGGTCACCTGTTTATTCAATGCAAGATTATCACCACTTACTTCATTTTCTGTGGTGGTATAATAAACATTGTCGATGTAAAAATCAGCAGCCGTTGCAGGCGCATCACCAGAGAAGGTAAATGCCTGTGTAATAGCGGTGAGATCGATACCACTCAGACTGCTCACAGGTATTGTTACTTCATGCCATTGTCCATCACGAATCAGACCGAGTTTCTGTTCCCCGGCTGCATATTCAATGGCGGCACTTGCGTTTGAAGCAATGATAGTAAAGCGGAATGATCCTGAATAGCTGGTCTTAAACCAGAATTTCAGGTAGCCGTTCGTGAAATGAGACAGGTCTCTCAGGTCATTGGCTACACCAAGTCCGAACCAGTTGCCTGCTGCCGCTGTAAATGCCATGACATCGGTACCTTCATAAGGAGTCGCGTTGCTGATGGTAGTAAGGTTATTCCAGACATACAGATTGGCATCCTGTCCGAAAGTCAGTTTGGTGGCAATACCGGCATCATTGGTGTAAATACCGTATTTATCAGCCGTGATGACATTACTCTGGACCGTAAATGTAACAGGAACGGATAGGGTGCTCAGTTTCCCGTTATCAAAGGCTTTTGCTGTAATGGTATAAGTACCTTGTGCAACATCACTCCATGTGAATGAATAAGGCGCTTTGTCGACTGTACCTAATAATGTAGTACCATTATAAAATTCCACTTTATAGATAGTACCGTCATCAGATATAGCTGTGGTGATGGTTACATCTGCAGGTTGTATCAAAGCGGAATTAGCTGTAGGAGCTGTGATACTGATAGCAGGTGGTGTGTTGCCCGGTGCAGCAATGAATACGGTGACAGGTTGGGAGGTAGTCAGTTTCTGCTGATTGTCTGTAGCTTTGGCAATCAGTGTCGCTACCTGTTGTGTACTGGTCTGCCATGTAAAGCTGAAAGGCGCAATGCTGTCTGTACCCAGGTAATTTTCACCATTATAGAAATCTACTTTACTTACACCACCATTGCTGTCATTGGCATTGGTAATGATAGGAATGGCAGCAGGTGTGGTGAATAGGGTATCGTTGCTCAGATTCGTGATAGCTACGGTAGGAGCGGGGTTGTCAGATACGCCGCCGGTATAGTAGATGTTGTCAATATAAAAATCGGCATCTGTAGCAGGTGCATCGCCGGAGAGCATGAATAGCTGATTTACTGTCATGAGGTCGATGGCAGTACCAAAGTCACTGACAGGTATTGTCACTTCATGCCATTGTCCGTCGCGTACCAATCCATGTTCGTTTGTGCCATTGAATTGTATCCAGCCTTCTGCTGCTTCTGTAGAAATGCCGACTTTAAACGTGCCGGTATAACTGGTCTTCATGTGAAACTTCAGGCTGCCACTGGTTGCGTAGTTGGCCATATTCCTGTTGTCATTGGCTACCCCCAGTCCGAACCAATTGCCGGCGGCGGCATGTAAGCCCCAGACATGACTGCCTTCGAAAGGAACCGGGTTGGGGATGTTGGTAATATTATTCCAATAATAAAGGTTGGCATTCTTGCCCAGGGTGACCTGATTGTTTACAACCGTGTTGTCAGTAAAAATACCAAAATTGCCTTCAGGGGCATCATTGGTACCCAAAATCAGCTCATCTCCTTTGGTGATGTCCTGATAAAGCCGGATGTAATCAACCTCCATATGGCCTGGTAATGGGGCTGTAACGTCATTTTCAGAATAGATACCGGGGTAATTGCCACCTACTGCCAGATTGAGTAGTATATAAAATGGTTGCTGAAATGCATCCAGTCCATTGCCGCCATTAATCCCGATTTTGTAAAAAGGGTTGCCATCCAGGTAAATGGTCAGGAAGGCGGTGTCCCATACCAGTTTATACAGGTGGTAGTCATCGTTGAGATTGGTGCCTTGCGTAACGGTATCTTTGGCATAGGTTGCGTGGCCGGTATAGCCACCCGGATTTTCCGTCCACCAATGGGTAGCGGAGCTGAGAGTACTGTTGGGTTTTCCTGCTGCAATGGCGCCGGCAAATCCCATTTCCAGGATGTCTACCTCTCCATTGTGTGGCCATTCGCCACCTGTGCTACCCAGCATCCAGAAGGCTGGCCAGAGGCCGTTACCTACCTGAGGTACTTTGATTCTGGCTTCCAGCGTGCCGTAACGGAAGGCCACGCGTCCGCTGGTTTTAATTCTGCCGGAGGTAAATGGTTTGCCACCTACAGCTTCCCGGCGGGCTTCAATGACGAGGTGACCATTTTCCACTCTTACATTGTTGGTACTACTGGTGTAATATTCGAGCTCGGCATTGCCCCAGCCGCAATTGCCTTTGGAACAACCATCGCCGGTCTCATAGGTCCAGTTGAGTGGATTAAGGGTGGTGCCGTCGAAATTTTCTTCCCAGACCAGTTTTTGCTGGGCCAATAAAAGCATGGGGGTCAGGATAAGACATGCCAGCATGCACATAGGTGTTTTCATATGTATGGTATTTAATGAACGTGGTTCCTGGATGATAGTGCAGCAATAACGGATCAACAAACAAGTCATAATAAAGGTAACAAAAAACCGGGAAGTCCTACTTTGGTTACCGATTTAATTATTTTATTAAAAATGTTGTATTTGCAGTAGTTCTATACTATACGTGGAAAGATAGCTGCAATACCTGATCCTGGTCTTGCAGGCGATGGATAATTGCAGGCTTTTTATTTCTTTTGTGGAAGGCATTATAACTTTATTAAACTTTTTGCAAACACCAGGTGGTCATGCACCGTAGGTTTTGCACATTGGTAGTTTTTATAGGTTCATGGAGTCGGGCGTTGAGGTTTTCGGTATATTGAAGCAGCAATTGCAGGTTCACCAAAAAACGTTCGCTGCCATCGGGCAAACGATAGCGACCATTGCCTATGCTATGCACCAGCGTTTCAATCCCGATATCCGATGCAAGTCTTACAAATAAATAGCCGCCGGGTTTCAGCACCCGCCACATTGAGTGGATCATATTATCAAAATGTTCAGGCGTATTGGCGAAGTGCAACACAGCGCTACTGATCACCAGGTCAAAATAATTATCATCAAAAGGCAGGTTTTCAGCCGGAGCAACTACAAAATTCTCTTTAGGGTTAGTATGGGACAGTATTTGTGATAATTCTTTAACAGCTGATATCGCATTGGGATTAGGATCAATGCCATATACATCATAGCTGTTTCTTAAGAAATAAATCAGGTTACGTCCGCCTCCGCAGCCTGCATCAAGCAACTTTTTACAATTATCATAAGTACCTTTAAGTAGTTGGTCGAAGAGGTAGATATCTATATTCCCGTAAAGGTCCTGAAGTTTTGATTGCATGGATCAAAGTTAGAGGATTAGCCTTGAATATCAAGACTGACTGATCCGGGGAAGGCAATGATTATTATTACAATACAATATAACCCCGCCATATTAAAATAAATAAATCTTTGCACTGCTGACATAGGGTTGTCACTACCCTGTATTTCCTTTGTGTCATAAAATAAAATCATGAAAAAAGATATCAAGAGCATACCTGATCATTACACAGCTGTAACGCCATGGATCATATCTCCATCATCGGCTAAATTAATTGAGTTTTTAGAAGCTGCTTTTGATGCGCAGGAAATTCCAAACAGCAGGATAGTGAATGCTGATGGCATGATCATTCATGTGGTGGTTAAGATAGGAGATGCGATGGTCATGTTGTTTGATGCAAGAGCAGGCTGGGCGCCTACGCCGGTTTTTCTGAGTTTATATGTGGAGGACATTGAAGCAACCTGTCAAAAAGCAATCAGGCTGGGCGCTACATCAGTTACTAACATTACCAGTTTATGGTTTGGCGAAAAGGTTAGCAGAATTTTAGACCCGTTTGGTAATCTTTGGTGGATTAACGAACGCGTTGAAGATGTGGACTTTACCAATCCTGAAGAAGTTGGAAAGCGGGCTTCCACGCCAGATGCTGTAGCCGGTATAACCTATATTCAGCAATCGCTGGACGAAGCACTGAAAGCGCAGAGGGCATTTTTAAACTATTAGTCTTCCTGATCAAAAAAGAGGGGCTGACCATAATGGTCAGCCCCATGATATTGTTTATGAGTAGTTCTTTTAAAACTTGAAGGTCATGCTACCCGTAACACGAGTAGGATTTTGCGCCGCCAGACGATATGACCAGTACTTTTCATTGGTCAGATTATCCACCTTTAACCCAATTCTGTAGCTCGGTTTGTCATAGAAAACAGCCGCATCCAACACTGTATAAGATGGGATACTAAACTTAAAAGAAGCGGTATTTGTCTGGTAATATTCACTGGCATAGATGCCCCCAAAACCTAAACCAAGTCCTTTAGCTACTCCGGAAGCCAGACGGTAGCTGATCCACAGATTCCCTACTTTAGGAGGACCGGCTGTTGTGGGTCTCAGTCCCAGTATAGAAGCATTGGCCTTTGTGTATTTACTATCATTGTAAGTATAACCAGCTATAATGTTTAGACCTTTTATCGGATTCGCAATTACTTCTACCTCATATCCTTTACTTAACTGTGTACCATCCTGAATGGAGTAGGTAGCATGGTCTGGATCATCACGGGTAACATTAGTAACAGAAATATTGTAGTAGCTCAATGTTGCACTCACTTTGTTGAGGTCTAATTTCACCCCACCTTCCCATTGATTAGCCTCCGTTGGCTTAAAAGTGTTACCCTCAAAGTCAGATCCCGAAACGTTGTTGAACCCGTTCATATAGTTACCGAAGATGGAGACCTTATCTTTAACAATCTGGTATACAGCACCGAATTTAGGCGACAGCGCTGTCTGATTATAATTCCCTGCTGTTGAATCCTGAGCAGGATAATAAGAACCTTTGTTCATATACCTGTCCACCCGCAGGCTGGCCATTACCAATAATTTATCAGTAATGTTCAGTACATCAGATACATAAGAGCTATAGGTTTCTTCTCTTCCGGATACAAAATTGGTATATGTAGCATTTGCAAAGAGCGGCCTTACCTTTTCACGTGTAAAGTTATTATATCCTGTACCGGGCTTTCTGACATCAATAGGGGTCATGTTTACAGTAGCATCATTCCGGTTTGATGTGAGGCTGTAATAATCCAGACCAGCAACAATCCTATTCCTTAATCTGCCAATTTTAAAGTCGCCGATGAAATTCTGCTGAATATCGGTTCCATAATAAGGATAATCCTGGTTAGTGACAGACTGGCGTACTGTTGTATCTGATGTCATTGTTAGTTGCACAACATATCCTTCAGAAGAAGATCGTGTTCGCGAAACAATTGTCTGAGAAGTCCAGCTTTTGGAAAGTATATATTTCGCTTGCGCAAAGATGTTATACTGCTGGCTGTTATAGTTGATAGTATTATTCGCAAAAGAAAGCTTGTAAGGAATATGGTAGTCCACAATGCTTTTAGCCGTTCCATTGGAATAAGGCGCCAGACGGGTAGGAGAAGTGGCTTTATTTAAACCGAATTCTATATCCAGGGAAAGCGTCAGTCTGTCGTTCACTGCATATGAGAAACTGGGTGCTATCAGAAAACTTCTGGTGAAGCCTGCATCCTGGAAACTATTCTCACTATGTAAAGCTGTATTTACCCTCAACAATGCGGTTTTCTCTTTATTTAGCGGGGAATTGATATCCATAGTGAGACGGTTCAGGTTCCAGCTCGCACCAGAATATGAAACTTCCCCCCAGAAATTCTCAAAAGGTTTTTTTGTTACCCTGTTAAACAGGCCTCCGAAAGAAGATACAGTACTACCAAACAATGTAGCAGATGGTCCTTTGATCACCTCTATACGTTCAAGATTTACCGGATCAATAGTTGTGTAGGTAAAGCTGCTTACACCATTACGTACGAGCTGAGGTGTCGCAAAACCTCTTGAAATAAAGGTTGTTCTACCCTGGTTTCTTATTTCTGCGATACCGGCGCCTGGTACATTCTTAAAAGCGCTGTTATAGTCAGTGATCAGCTGTTCTTTCATCAGCTCTTTGCTTACAACAGTATATACCTGTGGGTTCTCCATATTGCCGAGTGGCATTTTGGAAACATCCATGCTTTCCTTTCTTCCAAAACGGTTACCACCACTGGTTACCACCACTTCTTCCAGCTTTTGTGAAGAAGCACCTAATACAATTTTAATATGGTTTTCCCGGCCTTCTTCAGCCTTCACTTCTACCACAACAGCCTCCAAACCTATTAATGATGCTTTCAGATGATAGGTACCGCCCCGGATATTTTTGAAATAAAACATACCATTTTCATTGGTAATCGCCCCTTTTGATAGTTCCTGAATAATAACTGTTACTCCCGGAGCAGGTTCTCCATTATTAGTAACAACGATACCAGAAATACCTGTTGGCTTGTCGTCTATATCATTTCCATAGCTGGCAGACTTATTAAATAAGAAAAATGATAATATTAGCGCAAGAACTGAATACAGTTTCCTCAGATGCATTCCCATTACAAAATTAAATTAGAATGCAAAAGTGCACAGGCCGCCGGAAATAATTATATCCAAAGTGGAAACTTTTTAATCGGATCGGGAATTTTTTCATCCTTTTCTATTTAAAACCTGTTTTGCCTGTGAGGGATTGTTATCTTTACGATATACAGATGGTACCACGCCTTTGTACTTTTTAAATATTCGATTCAAATGGCTTTGGTCGGTAAAGCCAAATTCGAAGGCAATTTCATTTATTCGCATATCGGTAAGCCGCAGGCGGCTTTCAATTAATTTTATTTTATACAGCGTAATGTATTGTTGCAGGCTTTCGCCCGTATGCTTTTTAAAATATTCACTGACATAATTAGGCGATAGATTGAATTTTGCTGCAATTTGTTCAATTTTTAATTTCTCAGGTTGAAATATAAACTGGTGCAGATAATTTATTACCGGCATTACATTGGTGATATTTCCGTTAAAAACTTCTATTTCCTGTAAGGTAAGGTTACGGGCAGCAAAAGAGATAATGGTATTGATAAGCTGTTGTGTAATCTGTTCCTGGTGGGGAGATTTGGTTTCTTTTTCCCTGATCAATGCTTCAACGGCCGCTCTGATGAATGGTTTATCTGTAATAGTTTTTAGTATGCAGCCCGGCAAGTGATTATAACTGTTGAAAATATATTCCAAATCCTTAATGTTTTGACTCGTTTGTAGCTTTAGATAGTCATTACTGAATCGGATAAAGAAAAATCGGCTATAAGAATCAACTTGAAAACTATGTTGATCCTGCGGGAAAATGAGAAACAACTTATTAGGTGCATAAGGAAGTTGATGCCCATTGATCATTTGGATTCCGGTACCATCCAGCACAAATACCATCTCGAAAAAGGTATTTTTATGTGCCCTTGCGCTGTAATTGTAAGTTTCTAATAATTCCAGATCGTACGTAGTATATAAGTTCTTTGTTTCCACACCTGCAATTTTACAATTTTTTCCTGCATATATCCTTGTTCCGGGCGGGCTTTTTAGTTGAAATTTGTATAAAAATTATGTTTATGACTGATTTATGTTATCTCCTGTTACGCCTGGTGGCTGGTGTAAGTCTTTTTGGGCACGGATTAGTTAGGCTACCCAAACTTGCTGGATTTAGCCAGTGGATGACCGGTACCTTTGCAAAATCAATGTTACCTCAAAGCCTGGTTATGCCCTTTAGTTATATGTTACCAATAGCAGAATTTATAATAGGTCTTCTATTGATTCTTGGTCTGTTTTCCAACAAAGCCATTCTAGCGGGCGTAATCGTGATGCTGCTACTAATATTTGGTACTTGTATGATTGAAAACTGGGAAGCCCTTCCTTCTCAAATTATTCATGCGCTTGTACTCATTATGCTGTTGCAGTTTATAGCCAGCAACAATATTTCTCTCGATAAATTTTTAAGCAAATACTAGAATTATGAATAGTAGAAGAACATTTATTCGACAAAGCGGATTACTCACAACTGCGGGTTTGCTGGCTGGCGTCGTTCCGTTGTCTGCTGTAGCACAACCACAAACAAATTCAGATACCGCAACTCAACCGAAAAGATCAAAATGGTCTGATGGTTCGAGGTTAGTGATTTCGGTTTCTATGCAGTTCGAAGCTGGCGGGCAACCTGAAAATGCTGAAAGTCCATTTCCTCAAAATATGCAGAAAGGTTACAGGGATCTGCCATCTGAAACATGGTATCAATATGGATACAAAGAGGGAATTCCCCGCATGTTGGACAATTGGGACAAATTAGGTGTCAAAGTTACTTCGCATATGGTTGGTAGTGCTGTACTTAAAAATCCTAAGCTCGCAAAAGAAATTGTTGACCGGGGCCATGAAGCTGCAGCACATGGTATGAACTGGTCAACCCAATATACAATGTCTTATGAAGAGGAGAAAAAGTTCATCAAAGACGGTGTAGATGCAATTAAACAGGTAACAGGTTTTACTGCGGTCGGTTATAATGCAAACTGGCTTCGCCGGGGCGAAAACACACTAAAGATTTTACAGGAATTGGGGTTTTTATACCATATTGATGATTTGAGCCGTGATGAGCCTTTTATACAAAAGGTAAACGGAAAAGATTTTGTAACAGTTCCTTACACACTACGGTGTAACGATATCCAATTAATCGAGGGGAAGAATTTTTCGACAGAACAATTTCTAAACCAGGTGAAAATGGAGTTTGATCAGCTATACGAAGAAGCCGAAAATAATCGCAGACAGATGTCTATCAGTTTTCACGATCGTATCGGTGGCACTCCCCAAATGGTACAGGCGACCAAAGAATTATTTACTTATATGAAGCAACACAATGGTGTGAGCTTTAAACGCAAAGATGAAATTGCACGCCTATCGATGGAAGACAAAACAACCATTAGAGAATAGCGTAATTGGGACTATTTATCCTTACAGTTTCAGGCATTGTTATATAGACTATAAATCTTTTATTTCTTTTGAAATCCCCTTCGGACTTTGGGAGGGGATTTCAAAAGAAATAAAGATTCAAATAAGCGTCAGATGGAGTCTAAGCCACATTATGCTAGCTGTCGGAGTATTTGTGTCAACAGATCATCAACAACCTATTCTGCCCGGATTTTTCCTTTGGCGCACGGTGAAGACAAGGAGGAACCTTACTTTCAGGATGATCAACCGCCAACCTCCATAGGTTACCAAGGCCTAAGCTTATTATACGCGCATCAGGTTCAGCCTGATAGTGCAGATCAAAGAAATGTTCACTTAAGAATGAATCAAAACCTTCATCTGGTCCATGATATAGTTTTTTGAGTTCATCACGTATTTCTGGAATAAGTACTTTCTTTTTGCCTTGTGAATTTGGCAATATTTCACTTGACTCGCCATAGTAAGTGCATAAAAAGGTATTGGTTGGTATAGGAGAACGATCTACATGAAAAGAATAAACATCTGTTGGAAAAAAAGGGTAGGAGTCATCCCGATCATAGTAGTTAATTACATTAAGGATTGGCGATGCGCCATGAGCTTTCAATAACTTCAGGTCATTTAAAAGAATTTCACGGGCAAGTTGTCCTTGTTCACTCAACTGAAGTTCACAAAGGTCCTCTTGTTCAATGACCGTTATATTTTCATTTAGCGTTACCTTTTTAACAATCTCAGAAAAATCACCAATTAGTTTACGAGTCCAGCAGATGGCATTAACTTCTCCACTAAATGGCGTAGCAACGAGGTCTTGAAAATTCGAGACACGGTGAATTTGATTCTCAGTATGAGATAAGTCTATCATGGTACAATTCTTTGATAACGAAGTATGCGGATAACAGCCAGTTGATTGAAATTTTTTTGATGAAGATAATAACAAAAAATGAGAGATAATCACTAATAATAGGTGGCAATAAGTCAACAGTATGTAGGGCGTTTAAAAGAAACATTACTAAACGATGAGCTGGAGCTAAAGTCTACATTGCCTTCCTTGCCCAGGAGAAGACAGACTTAAGGTATAATGAAAAGCATAAACTTATTGTATTTTCATTTGATCTGAAGGAGCAAGCCCGGAAAAAGATGATGATAGAAAATTTAGTCCTGAATTCATCTCATCTCAGTGGCGTAAGGATCTGGCCCTGGGTGTATCCTATGTATAGTTTTATATAAAAGGGTTTCCATAATTATTTTTTAAATGATATAATTGAGGATTTTTTCAGCGATCAGAAAATACCCCGAGTAGTGGTAAGGCTTTTGGTAGTAATTGATCGCACCGTTGTTCATACATTCTTCTCTGATTGTAATGTCTGTTCCTGTACTCCAGATTATCTTAGGTATGCCTATTAGATTATTCTGGTCTTTTAGTCTTTTTAATACCTCCACACCAGTATAGAAAGGCATATTGTAGTCGAGAATAATTAGTGATGGCTTATCATCATTGTCGTTCTCGTTTATTTTGTTCATAAAATTTTTTCCATTATCAAAAACCTGCATTTTAATGCCTGGGTTGAGCGCATTAATAACTGCTATCAAAATTTCCTGATCATCTGAATCGTCATCTATAATATAAATTAATTTTTTTTCTTCTTTTTGCATTGTGGTAAAAATTAAAAATAAGGAATGATGAATTAATAAATAACAGTTTCAAAGATGTCATAATCTAATTTGCCAGATGGCGTGTCTCTGTAAGGAGAACAAGCTTGGATCTGTTAGTCCCATCCGGTTGGCCAGCTGATAAGCTTAGGAACAATCAGCCGGCCTTAAAAATATTTAACCCAGGTTCATCCTGTGCGCTAAATAATAATATAAAGTGTTTGATTGTTTTTCCAGGCTTAGTCTGCAATATTGCGGGAAATGTGATAATAACAGGTATGAGTGATTTTTGCTCATTTTATAGATATTGGGTAAAAGGTATTAGGTTTAGTTGGACCATTTCATCCGCCTACATGTATAGTTGGATAGTGGAAAGATTATTCATACAACTTTCGATTTATCTGGTTCTCTGGCGAGGTTGTATTTATAAATATCTTTCATTTTGGCACGACCTCCAATTACGTAGAAATCGATTACTATTTGTATCTGGGTGTAGGTTCGCATTCTCTTATGGTAAAATTCTACTTGAATTTTTGTTAAAATCAATATTGTAATTAAGATCTTCATCAGGTAATGTTTAAATCTTTTGCAAAGAAGATAATTAAGTCATTCTTGTGAGGTTAGCATGAACACCTGGTAAAACCAGTGAAGATTTTAACAATATTGTATAATTTATTTGTGCCTCAATTTGGATCATTATTGCTGGCTTAAATAGAAGTAAGCCTTTTTTATTAGGTTACAATTGTCAGAAATTTGAGGTACATGAACAAGATTTTAACTAGCGTCAGGGATCGAAAAAGAAATAATATAAATATTTTTTTATCTGTGTACAAGATAGTATCCAGATGGCCGACGAATCAATGATATTTGTCAACCAGTGCGGTGATGTTGAATGAGAATGATAATAAATATGGGTTAAATTATTCAAATTGCCCATGGTGTGCTCGATTTGCTTTGGAGAACAAGGGAGTTAAAAGGACGTGGAATTATAAATATTAATAGGACATATGATGAATGTTATTTTTTTATATTGATTCCAGAAGATTTATATATGTCGGGAAAACTATAGTAGGAATATTGGGAAATTATTTTTGACTCAAAAATCACCTTTAGTATTAATTTGATAATAGTAAAAGTACTGCCATTAGTTCACTGGTATAGATGAAAATGATTGGCTCTGCCCTGATATTTGGAGGCTGGGGGTGAAATTAATATTGCCGGGCCAGGATTTCTGGAAGCAGTTTTACATCATTTTACTTACCTGGTATTTATTTAGATCCAGCTTTTCTGATTAACCAGGAGTACCTGGATACCATTAGGGGATAAATCAATTGTAATTAATGCTTGTCGCTCTTTTTCTTCTAAGGATAAAATGCTGCTTACTGCCAATAATAAATAATGGGGTGGCTAATCATAAATGAATTGTATTCTAGAAGAATTGACCTGCCGGAATGAAGCATGGAATAAACCGGATGTTAATTATAAGAGATCAGCATCTTTAATCAATTTTAATAAATTTTTTTGGAATTTAGTAGATATACAGTTTTTTTTGGTTGCTTTTATTATATTTGTATTCATTAACCACAGTCTAAAGAAGAATTACTATGTAAAAACGCAATAATATCTTGCGATATAAACAGCTATGATTGTTGTAAGACGTAGTTTAAATGAATCCTCCCAAAAATTAAAATGTAATAATTCGTCTTTCTCATTTTAAAAACTAAGTTTACCTCAAATTTATTCATATGAACAAAAACCTATTAAAGCGTATTTTATCTTTGACTTAACGTCGTATTTGTAACATCACCTTTTTATTAATAAAAAATAGCAGATTCAAAACAACAAGAGGGCTCTGTTTGATTTCTGCTTTCCGATATCTGCAATAGCCATCCAAGCTTAGCGAAAGGATGGTGTGGATAAGGTGTTTTTTCTAAATGACTGTATAGCTTCAATTTTATTTTCCTGATTATTGAATTAGGGATTGATATTTTATTGGAAAGTTATTTGCTATTTATTCTGATAATACCGCATTAGTATGCCTACAATACTTGTTATCGATGATAATAAAACGAACAATGAAAATTTAGTTGAGATACTGGAGTTTGCAGGTTATAACGTAATTGTTTCGGAACATGGCAGGCAAGGTTTACTTGTGGCCGAGACATCACAACCAGACCTGATCCTATGCGATTTATCCTTTTCAATCCTGGATGGATTTGTAGTGCTTCAAATGTTAAGCCGTAATCAATTCTGTTGTAGAATTCCTTTTGTTTTTCTTACCAGTAGAACAGAGCGTGAGGATATACGAATAGGAATGGATTTGGGTGCGGACGATTATATAACAAGACCATTCGATCCATCGGAGTTGCTTAGTTCAATTGAATGTCAAATCCGGAAGGGTAATTCGACTGGATTGTCCGGTTTGAACGGGTTGAACAAAATTGTGCAGGAAATTACTACCCCACCAGTCGAAAGTGATTTCCCACTAAAGGTATTGGCTAGAGACCGAGTGGTTAATTTTTTTAAAAAAAAGCAGGTTATATATCATCAGGGAGGATATCCATCCTGTTTATATTTTATTTTGAAAGGGAAAGTTAAAACCTATATTCTTGATGAAGATGGAAAAGAATTTATAACTGATTTGTATGTAGAGGGAGATTTTTTTGGTTATGCCTCGTTGTTATATCAAAAACGTTATGTTGAAACAGCTGAAGCAATTATGGATGTTGAGGTTTCAGTTATACCGCGTAATGAATTTGAAGGAATTCTTTCAGAAGATAGTAGTTTCAGGAAACAAATTATGAAACTATTAGCGCAGGATATTAATGAAAGGGAAAAGCAATTGTTAAAATCGGCCTATGATTCTCTCCGTAAAAAAACCGCTGATGCTTTACTAATTTTATATGGTAAATATAATCAATCAGGGCAGTGCCAGGTCGGAATAAAATTTACACGCAGTAATCTTGCCGCTCTTGTTGGCGTAGCTAAGGAATCGATGGCCCGTACTTTAGCAGAGTTTAAGGATGAGCATCTTATTGATGTAAGGAACGGAGCCATTTTTATTCTTGATATGGATAAGATGATCAGGATGTGTAGATAAAGTTTTGGTTGTAATGATGAGCATTAGTTAAAAAGAATATAACCTTGTGCTTTAAGTTGTGATACAATTGCATGACCCAAAATATAAATGGTTTATTTTTTCGCCGGTCAAATAATTTAGCAAGTTAGTTGCTTTTTTAATACGCTTTTACGAGCGTGTTTTTTGTAATAATTGCTTATTCCTAAATAGGCGAAAATAAAATATTGACAGTATGATATTGATAGAGATGTGTGGTAGTCTGCTGTTTAGAACCGTTTTATATTAATAGAGTCAAACATTTACCTTTTTTGCTAAAAAAAATATAGAAGTAAGCTTATTGACAATTGTCATAAATATAAGAGTAAACTGAAGTGAGGATGTTGATTGGTATCAATTTTTTTGACTTTAATGTTACGTAGTTTGTTCTAAAATAGAAATCTCTTTTTTGCAAATCACTGTTAATATGCCCAACATTCTTGCCATTAGCAATAATAATGACATTCTTAGTTCCATTGTAGATATTTTAAAATTGGCTGATTATAATGTTTGGGAGGCCGATAATGGCAAGGACGGAATTATAAAAGCAAGGAATTTGCATCCAGACCTGATTGTTTGTGCCCTGGATTCTGATATAATTGATGGCTACGTTGTGTTAAAAATTATAAGGGAACATGAGGCGTTAAGTTTCATTCCATTTATTTTTGTTACTGAAGATGATACTCCGAGGAATGTCAGGATGGGTATGAATTTGGGTGCAGATGATTATATAACTAAACCTTTTAGTCCTTCTGAATTGCTTAGTGCTTTGGAATGCCGCCTTAAAAAAGCTTTCAAACAACAAAAGTATCATATCGGACACGTAGCTACTGGAGTCAACGAGTCTGAAAATAGTATTTTGCCCTTTTCCATGTCTTCCTTTATTGGAAATCGTAATAGCCGTTATTTTAGAGATAGGCAAAAAATATATGAGGAAGGCGAAATTCCTCTTAACCTTTACTTTATAATAAAGGGGAGGGTAAAAACTTTTAAATCCGTTGAATATCGAAGAGAATTTATTACAGGGCTACAAGGGGAAGGTGATTTTCTTGGTCATATCGCTTTATTAAACGGAGGAAATTATAATGAAAGTGCTGAAGCCATTGGTGATGTTATATTGGCAATTATACCTGTGTCGAATTTTGAGGAGATTATCTCGGTCAGTAGTCATGCACGTCGATATTTTATTCAATTGCTAGTCCGGAATTTAGAAAAAAAAGAAGCACAGTTACTTAGTATTGCTTTCGATTCACTTCGTAAAAGGATTGCTGACGTTTTATTAGATCTGAATAAAGTATTTAATTATGATGGTATTAAATTTAGCAGGAGTAACCTGGCTGCATTGGTAGGAGTGCCAAAAGAATCCTTTGTTCGTATGTTGTCCGAAATGCGCGATGAACGCATTGTTGAAATCAGAGATGGTATCATTTATATAATTGATAATGATAAATTATTAGCGTTGCAAAATGATCGTCGAGATAATATTTAGCAACATTAATGCATTCAATAAATTGCATATGCTGTGTCCTTGTTAAGCAAGTTTTTATTTTTGATAGTTACTTCAATGCTAATAGGATGGGAGCTTTTTCTTTCTGTGATTCATTGATCCTATAGAATTTATATTTACAAGGTTCTTTTATCGTCAAAATTTATTTAAATATCAGTGTCAGGCGGCATTTTTTTGGTTGCTGGCATTTGAAAATTTTAGAATGGTGATCAATGTTACCACATATTGTGACGATTCTTGTTTTTCTTCAACCATCTTTTAATGATCTTTACTAAGCTTTAGCTGAATAGGATTTTCAATTTCTGGAAATAGTGTTGTGTTAATTCCGATAAAGCTGCCAGAGGCTGGATAGATGAAATTAAAAATACCATAAAGAATCGTGATAATAATAATTTCATAGACTGGCTATCTACTTCAAAAATAATACATCAATTCTTCAAATCCCGAACCCAGATTCGCGAAGGTGGTTTTTTTCTTTGGGTACAGGGGAACTCGGACATTGTTGACGGATTGACAATATGAGAATTAGATTACTTTATTTAAGATTAACCCTTGGTATTCCTGGTTTCCAGACCAGGAATGCGTGAATGCATCATTTATTTATAGTTTAAGAAGACATATCCTTTTTCAAATATTATTTTGGAATGCAAATAGCAGGTTAGTTAAGTGTATGTAACACACAATACCTTTATAACTCTCACTGTGAATGGCCACAACCGTCTCAATTTATATTGAGGCGGTTTTTATTTTATCTGTCGCCGTAATACCTGAAGATTGAAATTATTTTCCTGGCAGGCATCTATTGCGTATGCTTTTTAGTCTTTTGTGGGATTTTAGTTACTTGTTGTGGTATGCCATTTTGAAAATATTTTGGAAACTATTAGTGTTCGATAAAATTGACTTGGGTCGTATGACGACTATTAATGTTTTTGTTGCTAATGTGTGTTTAATTTGTGTAGTAGTACAAAGCAAAGTATAAATGGACAAAAAACTTGTCCCAGTCCAATAGACAAGCGGGAGGAATACTCCTTCTGCTTTAATTTAAAACTTTAATACAGGAAGTACCTGGCAATGGATATAAGTGCTTTAAGTAGACAGAAAAAAGTCATATTATTTTAAAAGGACGGGCGGAATCTTCCGCCTGTTTATTTTTTCAGATACAGTGGATTATTGAAATTATGCAGACAGTTGTCATTAGTACCTGGTTTTTAAGAATACATAACGCCAGGTCTATATGACTGGACGATGAATTTACCGCGAACCTAGACAGCCTAAAAACAAGAAAGAAGGTGTATCATAAGTTAGATACACCCTATTTTAATCCAGATACCTGATGGATCCCGATCCCATTTTATGCGTTTCTCAGGAGTTTTATTTATGATAAACTTTCTTTCGCCTTTGTGCTCACTGCCGGTAAGTTTTCGAACCAAATATTATTGATTATTGACAGATTGTCTCAAGTAGATCGATAATTATAATTTTAACTTAGGAGACCGGATCGGGACTTCCCGTTCTGGTAATGATAAATTTTAACTGTAGTGAATTCAATAATTGGAGTATGCAAATAAACTTCCACGATAGAAAAATTACAATGAAGTTTACGAAGTTTTATTACTTGCTTCCTATTTTCAAACGTCTTTTAAACATGATAAATTAGTCCACTACCTTTATCTAGCGATTTGATAGTTGTCATATCATCGGAAGACAACTCAAAGTCAAATACATTGAAATTTTCATTTATCCTTTTCATATTTGCTGATTTCGGAATAACCACAACTTCTTTTTGAATTAGCCATCGTAGCACCACTTGGGCAATACTCTTATTATATTTGCTTGAAAGCTCTTTTAAAAGTTCATTATTAAAAAGATTGTTTTTACCCTGAGCAAAGGGGGCCCATGACTCCAACTGGATGCCTTGAGATTTCAAAGCTTTCTGCATTTCTGTTTTTTGGGAAAAAGGATGTGTCTCCACTTGATTGACTGCTGGTATCACACTATGCTGCGTAAGTAAATTCTGAATCTGATTCATATTGAAATTACTTACACCTATAGCTCTTACTTTACCTTCTTTATATAATTCTTCCATTGCTGTCCAGCAGGAATTTACGTCTCCCTGCGGGATATGAATCAAGTACAGATCAATATAGTCAAGACCCAATTTTTTTAGTGATGTTTCAAAGGCGCGCTTTGATTTTTCATACCCGGGATCCGCTGGCAAAAATTTTGTGGTCACAAAGATTTCTTCTCGTTTGACATTACTTTTTTTAATCGCTCTGCCCACCGATTCCTCATTATAGTATGCCGCAGCTGTGTCGATCAGTCTGTAGCCAATATTTAATGCATTTAGTACAGAATGCTCACACTCTAAACCGTCTCGAAGCAAGTAAGTGCCAAAACCGAGCAGCGGCATTTTTATGCCATTATTTAATGTTATGTTCATCACTTTATAACTATCGGTATGCTGTTTTTCCATATATTTTTAATAACATGAAGTGGGTTGAAGATTGATGAGCGTCCATGCCCCGTTTTTGGGCCTGTACTTCTGCAAAAATTAACCTTTTACCTCAGGATAAAGGTTAGAAACTCAAATCTACCTGAGCTGTCGGTATTGTTGTGGCTTAGTTGCAATCCCGGTAGCCGGCTCTACGAATAGAGCCGGCTACCGGTCTCGATGGAAATCGCCATCAGGGTGATTGAACAATCGTCTAAGCTTTCCGGTCTATCACCTTGTCAAAATTTTCTGGATACCGGGCGCCCTTGGCTTCGATGCTATCTGCGCCCTGGGTGATCGTGCTTAGCTCCGAGGGAGAAAGCTCCAGAGCCGCTGCGCCGATATTTTCCTTCATACGTTCCGATTTCGTGGTACCCGGGATCGGAACGATCCATGGCTTTTGTGCCAGGATCCAGGCGAGCGCCATCTGCGCGGTGGAGGCTCCCTTCTCCTTTGCAACGCGGTCGAGAACATTCACAAAGGCTTGATTAGCTTCCATGTTTTCTTTCTGAAAACGTGGGAAGTAACTCCGGCCATCCTCTTTCTCAAAGAGCGTGTCGGCATTTATTTTGCCGGTCAGAAAGCCTCTGCCGAGTGGGCTGAACGGCACAAAACCGATCCCGAGCTCCTCAAGCACGGGAAATACCTTTTCTTCAGGTTCGCGCCACCAAAGGGAGTACTCGCTCTGCAGCACCGTCACCGGTTGTTCGGCGTGGGCTTTACGGATGTTTACGACCCCAGCCTCTGATAGCCCGAAGTACTTCACCTTACCTGAGGCAATGAGATCCTTCACGGTGCCAGCCACATCCTCAATGGGAACGGTCGGATCCACACGGTGCTGGTAGAGGAGATCGATCGTATCGATGCGCAGGCGCTTGAGTGATGCGTCCACCACTTTGCGGATTGTCTCCGGGCGACTGTCGAGTTCAGCGTTCGATCCATTCTTGAATCCAAATTTGGTGGCGATCACAACCTTGCCCTTGAACGGCTCCAGCGCCTCTCCCACGATGTCCTCGTTGGTGTAAGGGCCATAAACCTCTGCAGTATCAAAGAAGGTGATACCCTGTTCCACGGCGTCGCGTAACACGCGAATGGCTTCATTCCGGTCCGGCTGGTTAGCGTAACCGTGGCTTAGTCCCATGCAGCCGAAACCAAGTTCGGACACTTCTAATCCTGAGTTTCCTAATTTTCGTGTTTTCATTTTGTATGTTTACTGCTGCAAAATTGCAGAAGAAGGGCGAGCCGTTTTGTATACAGATTACGGGTTTTCCTACCAATATTACTGATTGGGAAGGCAGGTATTAAAAGGGATTGCCGGAACCTGTAATTTTGTAGCGATAAAAGAAGAAGGTATGGAAGAGATTATAAAAATTGGCAGCATCGCTCAATACAATACCATGCGGGGCTTAACTACCAAACATCCTCTGGTTGCGGTGATTGACCTCTCGAAAGCAAAATCGATGCCCGCCAGATCATTCAACTTTGGTTTGTATGCGGTGGCGTTGAAAGAACTGAACTGTGGCCAATTGCGCTATGGAAGAAGGCACTATGACTACCAGGAAGGAAGCATGGTATTTGTAGCGCCCGGACAGGTAGTAGGTGTGGAACCCGGCATTGAACCATTTGCCCCGAAAGGCTGGACATTGCTCTTTCATCCCGACCTGATAAACGGTACTCCGCTGGGCAAACACATTCAGGATTATTCTTTCTTTTCGTATGATGTAAATGAAGCGCTTCACCTATCGGATAAAGAGCGGAGTATTGTGATTGATTGCTTCTCAAAAATCGAGTATGAACTCGATCAAAATATAGACAAGCACAGCAAAAGACTGATTGCATCCAACATCGAGTTGTTGCTCAATTACTGCATCCGTTTTTACGACCGCCAGTTCATTACGCGCGACAATGTAAACAAAGGAATCCTGGAACGGTTAGAATACTTGTTGAAAGGCTATTTTTCATCCGATAAACCGCAGAGCGAAGGTTTGCCTTCTGTAGCTTATTGCGCCGAATCGCTACATTTATCACCCAACTATTTTGGTGACCTGGTGAAGAAAGAAACCGGCAGATCTGCTCTGGAATACATTCAGTCAAAGGTGATAGATGTGGCGAAAGAGAGAGTGTTTGACATGAATAAATCGGTGAGTGAAATTGCCTACGAATTGGGCTTTAAATACCCGCAACATTTCACCCGTTTATTCAAACAAAAAACAGGCGTTACGCCTAATGATTACCGGATGATGAATTAAATGGACTCATTTGAAATTTCATTTTTAGGGGTTTTGAAACATATGTGCCAGCCCGATCATTACCCATTGTTGGTGAATAACATTAACAAGGAAAGCGAATTGTCTCACCAACCAAACATAACCAGCACACAAAAAAAGGGCTCGCCTTTCCTGCGGACCCTTGCAATATCATATTAACTATAATCTCTTAACTAAACGCTTCCTTCCGCCAACTATTACAATTTATGACTTCCAACACTAACTCATGTTAACATAAACTAAAAATTAATGCAGGTCTCTGATCACTTTAGATCCTGAACCATTTCGTAATATATCAAGGTCTGCACCGAGGTGTGCCTGTTGTACGTGGTCAATATAAAATTTTACATACCCACGGGTGGCCATAGGAAGTGGTGCCTGCCAGCTTGCTTTACGTGCAGCCAGCACTTCTTCACTAATATCAAGATGCAGCTTTCTTGCAGCCACATCCAGCTCGATCATATCGTCATTCTTTACCAATGCCAATATACCTCCTATTGATGATTCAGGCGATACATGTAAAATCACGGTACCACCTGCTGTACCACTCATGCGACCATCAGAAATGCGCACCATATCTTTGATACCTTTTTTCAATAATTTCATTGGCAGATCCATGTTTCCAACTTCAGGCATACCGGGGTAACCTACCGGGCCAACTCCTTTCAAAACCATCACACATTGTTCATCAATATCCAGATCCGGATCATCAATTCTGGTAAGATAATCTTCTATACTTTCAAATACGATTGCACGGCCGCGATGCTTTAATAAATGAGCAGAAGCTGCAGCAGGTTTAATAACAGCTCCCTGCTCGCATAAATTGCCTTTTAACACTACCATACCGGCTTTCGGCTGAAGGGGTTTCTGCAGCGTTGCGATTACATCTGTATTATAGCAGGGGGAAAAAAGGCAATTGGCGCTGAGACTTTTTCCATTGACAGTTAAGACATCCGTTTGCAGATAAGATTCCATTTCGCGGATAACGACAGGTAGTCCGCCTGCATAATAAAAATCTTCCATCAAAAATTTACCGGATGGTTTCAGGTTTACTAACAAGGGAATGCTGCTGCCTATGGTGTCGAAATCTTCCAGTGAAAGCGGAACCCCAATACGACCTGCAATGGCCAGTAAATGAATGATGAAATTGGTAGAACCACCAATCGCGGAATTGATGACAATAGCATTTTCAAAAGCATTCCGGGTAAGTATGCGAGAGAGTTTGAGATCTTCCTTTACCATCTCTACAATACGACGACCACTCAACTGAGCCAGCAATTTCTTGCGTGCATCTACAGCTGGAATGGCAGCAGCACCGGGTAATGTCAATCCGAGGGCTTCTGACATACAGGCCATCGTACTTGCAGTACCCATGGTCATGCAATGTCCCTGGCTACGCGCTACTCCCGTCTCTACTTCCTTAATGTCCTGTGCAGTGTAATCTTCCACACCTTGTTTTTCCTTTATCATCCAGTTAAAAGTACCACTGCCAATGCATTCTCCACGAAAACGACCGTTTAGCATTGCTCCACCGGGTACTACGATCGTCGGGAGGTCTACACTGCAGGCCCCCATAATGGTACTTGGAGTGGTTTTATCGCAACCCGTGAGCAACACCACTCCATCAACAGGATTGGCACGGATGGTTTCTTCTACATCCATACTGGTCAGGTTACGAAACAACATGCTTGTTGGGCGCATGACCGTTTCTCCGAGAGATGTAACAGGAAATTCAAATGGTATGCCTCCGGCTTCCAGTATTCCACGCTTTACCACTTCAGCTATTTCACGTAGGTGTGCATTGCAGGGAGTCAGCTCACTCCAGGTATTACAGATGCCGATGACAGGTCTGTTCATGAAATAGTCATCGGGATAACCCTGTGTACGGAACCATGACCGGTGTACAAATCCCATTTTATCCTGTTTCCCGAACCAGTCTGCGCTTCTTAACTTCATACCGGTTATTTTTATTGTTTATCCCACCAGATCCTTGTACTCAATTTATCAGGTCCCTGCCTGGAAATGGCCTCGTTCACATTTTCGCTATTCACACTCAATTCGGAAGTAGGATAGGTGAGTCGCCTGATAAAAGTGCCATTGGGCACATCCGGATTATTAGGTTGCCCGTATGGGTTAGGAGTGAGCGTAGGGAAACCACTTCTCCTGAAATTAGCAAAGGCTTCCGGACCATTCAGAAAGGAGGCAATCCAGTATTGGGTGTTGATCTGCTCCAGTTCATTGCCGGCTGTAAGCGGATTGGCGGCTATGTAAGTATCACGGGCTGCTGTACTAACAGCAGAATTCATATCATAGACTACCATTTGGTCCATATGGGCACTAATACCGTCAGCAAAATATTGAGCAGCGCTGCCGGTGTTGATCCAGCCCCGGAAACGGGCTTCTGCCAGTAAGAGGTTGGTTTGTGCGGCAGTCACCAGGAACACAGGAGAAGAAATTTTGAGCATTCTGCGACGGTCAACCTGACTATAATCATAAAAGCTGGCCAGACCATCAGCTGCGGCGGCGGCAACAATGGTACCGTTGTCATTGCCAATAGGCATACCAATTTGTTTGGTGGGGTCTGTAGTGCCTACTGCTACGGTTTGTCCGGCGCCGCTGGTAGCACCAACATACCTGATAGCTATGGCCGTTAGTCGTGGGTCGGCCGTGTTCTTCAGCTGATCTGCAAATGGTTTGGCAAGGTAAAAATTGGCCGCCTCACCTCCATTCAGTGTATTGCCAATGGGTTGAGTGTAATTGGCATCATGTCGTATATATGCATTGTCGGCATTAGCAGTAATTACCCCGCCAGCTACAGCTGCCTGCACGATACTTTGTGCCTGGGTGGGATCTACCTTACTCAATCGCATACCAGCTCTCAGCAACAGGGAATTGGCAAATTTTTTCCATTTATCCACATTGCCGGCATACAATATGTCGCCGGTTTCAATAACAGCCGTTGTGTTAAGTGCTGCTGCGGCTTCTGTCAGCTCCTGAATGAGTAATGGGTAAATATCCTGCTGTCGGTCATATTTGGGAAACAGAGCGCCTTTAACTAACCCTGCACCACCATCGGTATAAGGGATGTCTCCATATTCATCTGTCAGGATCATAAACACGTAAGTCTGGTAAATGCGCGCCATGTTGTACATATTGCTCCTATTCGGCAGATCTTTAGATCGGGTAAGGGCATCATAGGTATTTTTGATCACGCTTTGATAGTAAGCAGTCCACAGCGGTTGTGTGGTTATATCGCGACTATCCTGGTTAAAATTGGCACCCGCCAGCACACCACCATTAGGTGATATCATTTGCTGTACAACTCCAATATCGAACACCAGGGATTTCACCGGGAAAGAGGTATTGATAATGGCCTGGTTCAGTAACAGGGCAGGGTCGAGTGAAGTGGAATTTGTTCCATTTATATTCAGATCGCTCAATCCCTTTTCACAGGAAGCGAAGAAAAATATTGCAAAGATGATTTTTTTCATGACTAGAGTTTAATATTCAGATTCAATCCAAGGCTGCGGGAGGTAGGTAATCCGGGAGATTCAAGCCCTATCTGGTTGTCAGAGCCAAAGCCAAATGTTTCCGGATCAATATTATCAACCCACTTCTTTAATAGCAATACATTGTTGGCTACAAGGTCAAGTTTTACCCCTTTAATGGGCCATCTGACCGGAATATGTTTGGTAAGATCATAACCCAGGGACACCTGCCGCAATTTCCAGTAACCACCGTTGTATACAACAGGAGCGATGATCTGTTGTGAACGAAGGTGTTCCCAATAGGTTTGCACAGCTGCCACGGCATTATTGGGATTGCCACCCGCATCTACACCCACACCTTTTACGCCGCCCTCACGTCCTTCCAGCGTCATTTTGTGCAGTCCATGCCGCACAGCATTGAAGTTGGTGCCCGACAGCATTTTATTACCAAGTTTGTAGTCTATGAACACGCTTAGTCTAAATCCTTTGTAATTGACAGTATTCAAAAAACCACCTACCCATTTTGGCAGAGCGCTGCCATATAACATAAAGTCGGAGCTACGCTGTGGCAAACCGTTTGATTGAAATATTTGCTGGCCTTTTTCATTATACGCATACCCATAGCCGGCAATCTGCCCTATTTCCTGCCCTACTACATGCCTGGTTTCTCCGTTAAATACATGTGTACCGGTGGTGATGCGTTCGCCTGGTTTGTTAGTAATAATGCTGAGTACTTTGGTAATATTGTAAGAGGTATTGGCGGTAAATTCCCAGCTCCAGTCAGCGCTTTTAACTGGTACCAGGTTCAGCATAGCTTCAAAGCCATGGTTACGGCTTTTACCACTGTTGATTGGCGTGTTCAGATAACCAGATGCATCGGAGATCTGCACAAGTACAATCTGGTCGCTGGTAATCTTGCGGTAAACTGCCAGATCAATATTTACACGGTTGTTGAAGAGCCGCATTTCCAAACCGGCTTCTACTTCTGCTATACGGCTAGGTTTCAGATTAGCATTAGGTAAGGTAGTGCCGGTCACATTATTACTGATAGCACTGGTGCCAACAGGTACTGGCTGTCCATTAGGGTTGTTAATGAAATTGGCATTAGGAGTATAAAACAATTGGTTGGAATACGGAGCTACATCGCCATCGCTGCCCACCTCGGCATAGCCTAGCCGGAGTTTACCAAAATTCAACCATTTAACATGAGTCAGGTGTTCAGAAAAAATATAACTACCGGAAACAGATGGATACATAATACTTCTGTTCTCCGGTGAAAGCGTAGAAAACCAGTCGTTGCGCAGGGTACCGGTCAGGTAGTAAGTTTGATTAAAGTTCAATTCAGCAGAACTATACAGAGAGTTCACACCCTGTTCTATCAATGTATACACCGGGTCTTTGGATCGTCCGTTTTGTACGGTATATATTCCCCGGGTAATAAAATCGGTTACAACTACATTGTTGGCGTCAGTCCGTTTGCGCATGCGGTTACCACCGGCATTCAGGGTCACTTCCACCACACCGAATTTTTTATTTGCGTTTACCAGGTAGTCAAGGTTGGTTTCCCGGAAACGGCGGGACTCCTGCGTATATAAGCCATTTACAAAACCCGGTGGTGCGGCCGCCCTGGAAGCCTGACCGGTAGGGAAGTTGTTTACGTCTTCATCCCTGGACCAGTAGTCCTGCCCAAACCGCCCCTGCACACTCAGCCACGGGCGTAAGTTGTACTTCAGGGTTACATTACCGAAAATACGATCCCGTTTTATATTGTGGAATTGTTCTGCCAATACCCAATACGGATTGGTGCGGTTGGTGAACCTTGACCAATTGTATTCATCACCTGCTGCATTGTATTTGTTTTCATCCAGCACATGCAATGGCATAGACGTAGACATCGCCATCAGCGTAGTGGGAATGGAATTATCCTGGTTGGCAATATTTGGAGGGTTTGTATTGATTTCCCGTGAATAATTTACGTTACCTGATATCAGAAATTGTTCAGACAGATTGTAACTAAAACCGAGGTTCATGGATTTGCGGTTAAACGTATTATTGGGCATAATGCCCTGATTACTGGTATTGTTTAATGACATCCGGAAACCACCTTTATCGCTGCTACTTTCAAAGGCAATCGTATTGGCAATATTTTGCCCATGGCGATAAAATTCTTTTATGCGGCTGCCCTGTGGTGTATAGGGGACAGTTAAATTATTAAAAAGGATTTGCGTCATACCTGGCTCAAATTTTTCACCAAACGACCATTGGCCTGAAGTAGGGTTGGGTGCTGTAGGACGAACACCGTTTTCACCCTGACCGTATTCATGCTGGTAATCAGTGTAGTCAAGAGGTGTATCGTTAGTATAATTCAGGTTATAAGTAACACCGATTCCTTTGGTTTTCCCTTTCGTTTTTGTCGTGATCATGATCACCCCATCTTTGGCACGTGACCCATAAAGGGCAGATGCCGGAGCCCCTTTTAATATGGTCATGTTTTCAATGTCGTCAGGATTAATGCTTGACAATCCATCTCCACCATCTGCAAACACACCACCACCTTTTACACCAATGGTATTGTCGTTAAAATTGGTATTGTCAACCGGAACACCGTTTATAACGATCAGCGGATTATTCTGCCCTGAAATTGATGACTGGCCGCGGATGCGGATCTTTGAAGTACCGCCCGGGCCTGTGCCCAGAGAGGAGATATTTACTCCGGCCACCTTACCCTGCAATGCATTCATGACATTACTGCTGCGGTTTACACTTATTTCTTCGGGTTTAACGCTGGTTGCAGCATATCCGAGACTACGTGCCTGTTTTTTAATACCCAGGGCGGTTACGACCACCTCACCCAGGTTCTGGTTATCAATAATCATGGATACATCTATCGCCGTGCGGTCCGCAATTTTCACTTCTGTTGTTTTAAATCCTACAAAACTGAACACGAGCGTAGCATTAGGAGAAGCATGAATGCTGTATCTGCCGGTGTTATCAGAAGTGGTTCCCAGCGAGCTGCCTTTTACTGTCACTGAAACCCCGGGCATTTTTGTTCCCTTATCATCCGATACAATGCCTGTAATATTTTGTGCATACGTAACAGAGCAGATTAAATTGAAAATGACAAACAGCCAGCACCTCGCAAAGCGGGATGCTCTACAGTAGAAATATTTTTTCATAACGCAACTTGGAGTGGTGAGGAATTCTTAAGGCTACAAATTATCTGGTATTACATTTAAAAACTTCCAAAATAGAACGGAGGTGAATTTTGTACGTGCAATTAGAACAAATTTCTTTTCTTTATAGAAGCCTATACAGCGAATTAAAATTCCATGACAATTTGTATATAACCCATATGAATCAATTTGTGCTACAACATGGTAAATCGGCAGAAATGCTTCTGTTTCCGCATATTCTGGAGTTGGGCATGAAGAAGAATGGCTCCATCCAGCTGAATATGTTTCCTACCACGATTATGGAAGGATTACGTATATATCATATAATAGAGGGGCGGTTTGAGTGGCACATCAATCATCAACCATATGTTTTTTATCCCGGTGATGTAGCGCTTATAATGCCTGATATCCCATTTGGTTGTGACAATGACGTGCTGAAGATCGGTTCTTTCACCTGGATACATCTGGCCTTACCTAAGAAGGATGGACATATACAACCCGGTAAATGGAGTGGTTTGTCTGATAGTGAGGCTGCCGCCATCGGGAAGATCTTATCATTAAACAATTTGCCTGCATTGAGTCGCTTCAACGAAGTGGGCAGGATTATTAAATGTATTTATACGGAATTATCAGAGATGGAAGTGGCATTTCAGGCTCGTGTCAATCACCAGATAGATGAATTACTGATACAGATTACCCGTAAAATGACTCAACAAACACATTCTACCCGTGATTTCCCTAAAACTTTTACACAGCTGGAAGTATTGTTACGTCAGGATCTGGCGCATCAGTGGACCGTAGAAGAAATGGCTGGTCTGGTAGGTATGGGCACAACGTTGTTCACAGAAAAAGTAAAAAACTATTCAGGTTTTTCACCTATTAATTACCTGATTAATATCCGCATTTCAGAGGCTATTAAATTATTAAAGCGGGTAGATATTACGGTAACTAATATAGCGCTGGATACGGGATTTTATTCATCCCAACACTTTTCAACTACTTTTAAAAAGCTAACTGGTTACCGTCCCAGCGAATTCAGAAAAAATCATTTGCGTAATATATAATATCCAGTAATATGGAATGCATCATAACAATTGAGTTAGGAACAAATGGGATACGGGTATTTGCCTATGATCTCCGTGGCTGCATCATTGGCTCTATGAAGGGCTTCTATCCTACATTTCATGCCGAACCTGATCACAGTGAGCAGGACCCCGAACAGATCTTTATTACAACTTTATATGTACTAAAGAATATTCTGAACGAATATATACACCCGAAAAAATACAAAGTGGCCAGTATATGTTTCTGTGCATCCATGCACAGCGTACTGGCTGTCGATAAGAATGGGAATCCAATCGGCAACGCTATTACCTGGGCCGATAACCGGGCCAAAAAAGAAGCGCAGGAGTTACGTGATTCGCAGCTGGGGAAAAAGCTCTATGAGTTAACGGGTACGCCTATTCATCCCATGTCGCCTCTGGTGAAAATAGCCTGGATCAGAAATCGTGATGCAGAGCGCTTCAGGCTCACCAGCAAGTTCCTGTCCATCAAAAGTTACGTTATTCATCAGCTTACCGGCGAGTATATGATAGATTACAGCATTGCTTCTGCCACAGGTTTATTGAATATTCATACAGTGCAATGGGAAGATGATGCATTACAATACGCAGGTATTACCGCAAATCAATTAGCTATGCTGGTGCCTGTGTTTACAAAAGCAGGTAAATTGAAAAACGCGTATCAGCAATCATTACGGTTGTCTGCAGAAACGAAGATACTTATTGGTTCAAGTGATGGTTGCCTGGCTACTTTAGGCGACGGCATTGTAAAAGGAGAAGAGAAAGCCAGCATAACAATTGAAGACAGTGGCGCTGTAAGGGTAATGGGGCCAAATATATTAAAAGATGAACAAATGCGGTTCTTCAATTACCTCCTTACTGATAATTGTTATGTATCAGGTGGACCTACGAATAATGGCGGAAATATTTTTGAATGGTTCACCCGGCAATTCGGAGAATTTACTAATCCGTTTGATATGGAGAACAGTATACAACAACTGATGGAAGAAGCCGCTAATGTGCCAACGGGATCAGATGGATTGTTGTTCCTGCCTTATCTTTTAGGTGAACGTGCGCCCATCTGGAATGCGAATGCCCGTGGCGCTTATTTTGGACTTAACATTAAACATGAACGCAGGCATTTTATAAGAGCTACAATAGAAGGTATTTTGTATGAAATCTACAGCATCGGTAAAACGCTGAGCGAACAGCAAACCATCAACAGTCTTTCAGTAAATGGTAGTTTTGGTACGATTCCTTTTTGCAGCCAGCTGATTGCTGATATATTCAGTAAGCCAGTGCAGGTAAGGCAACAATTTCATAGTGTAAGCTTTGGTGCCTATTTGTTAAGTGCTACCGAAATGGGAATTTATACATCACTGGATAATGTAGCACCAGTGGCTGAAATCCCCAATGTTTTCAAACCGAATAAACAGCATCATACAATCTATGCTGATTACTTCTGCATATTTGAAAAGTTAAGTGCCAAATTGTTCGATGAATTTGAAGCAATCGGCAATCTGCAGCAAAAATATGCTCATCCAATAAAACACCTGTAAATGAAAACCCATCACTCAAGAAGGTCTTTTATAACTCATACCGCCATTGCCGGCGCGCTGTCTCCTCTATCCATTTTCGGCCAGGTTTATGAAACAGCAATTGACCGTACCCCCAAAGCATCCTCACCTTCTGATCTGAAGATCACAAAAGTAAAATGCGGTTATATTAGAGGTAGTTTGTTTGTAAAGATTTACACCAACCAGGATATCTGGGGTTGTGGAGAAGGAGTGGATGCTATTGCCGGTACATATTACCTCGTAAAGAATTTTGGCGAACGCATAGTAGGGAAAAGTCCGCTGAATGTGCATCGCTTGTTTGAAGACATCCGTAAATCAGGCTTTTTTCAGGGTGCTCAGTCAGGAATGTATGTAGCAGTATTGTCGGCCATAGAAACAGCGTTATGGGACCTTGCAGGCAAAGCTTTGCACCTTCCCGTTTACCAGTTGCTGGGTGGTAAGTTCCGTGATAAGGTACGCGTATATTGTGATACAGCGTTGTATCAACGTAATTTGCCTACACCCAATGATTTTGCAGAAGCAGCCCTTAACGCCAGGAAAATGGGATTCAATGCCATCAAGTTCGATCTCGATCAGGTAAACGATCCCAATAAGTATGATCTATATAACTGGACAGCCAGCCCGGCAGAGCTGCAACGTATGTATGATCAACTGGCAGCTGCCCGTCAGGCAGTAGGTCCGGACATTGATATCTGTGCAGATATGCATGGTCGCTATGATGCAGTCACTGCCCGCACCATTGCCAAACGACTGGAACCCCTGAACCTGATGTGGCTGGAAGAACCCGTACCGGCTGAAAATGTAGAAACCTATAAATTAATTGCTGATTCCACCAGTACACCTATTTGCGTTGGCGAAAACCAATATCTGGCTTATGGGTTCAGAAGAATGCTTGAGACAGGTGCGGTAGATATCGTTATGCCTGACCTGCAAAAATGTGGTGGGCTAGGCGAAGGCCAACGGATTGCTAACCTGGCTAACCTTTACTATGTGCCGTTTGCACCACATATGGTAGCATCTTTTCTGGGCGCTATGGCTTCGGCACATGTCTGCGCTGCTGTACCTAATTTCATGATCCTGGAATGGCAGAGTTATTTTCATACACAACCTATGTTTAAGGAAATCGTATCCTATGACGGCGAATGGGTGGATAACGGTTTCATCACTGTTTCAGAAAAGGCTGGTATAGGTGTAGAGATTAATGAAGAAGGAATGAGAAAGTATGCGATAGCGGGGATGCCGTTTTTTGAGTAAGGATTTAGCTGATATAAAAAAGGGGAGGCCGGAGATTATATATCCGGCCTTTTGTACCCGGTAGCTACGTCGTGGTTGTCTACAGCACTATTGAGTGCTGATATTCATGCATGGCATTTACTAAACGTATGCCATCACAAACAGGAACGTTTAGCAACTTGTCAAACAATTCCCTGCTGTACAGAACAACGCCGATACCATTGGGAGTCTGATGCTGATATACCACCATTATTTCAAGGGCCTCTGTTATGCTAATGATGCTGCCGATTTTGCTGATGTTGGCAAGAAAGAGTCGTTTTTTACGTAATCATAAACTTAAATTATGGGAGGGGATTATAAATAAGCGAGATCAGGATGCGGACAATAAGGAGGGCAGGCCAACGTACTATCCCCGGTAGGGAAATCAATGAAAAGCATACCTGCATTTGTTGTTAGCTGACACTTAGCAATAGCATGATGCATAGCATGCATCATAAGTTAATATAAAGATTTTGAAAATTGGACAATTGCGTCTATTTTCGAGTTGTATGCTACCTTTTATATACACCTTACTAACTGATAATCAATAAATATGACCGGGCAAAGAGAAGTAAACGTTGGAACAAGACTTGGCTCAATGATATTTGACCATTTCATTATGACTATGATAGCAATGGTATTCTTTATACCAATGATGATAAAAAGCTTTTTCAATGCCTTTACAATTACACACGAACAAACAGAAATGGATTTTGGCGGACCATTATTGTATGTTGCACTTTTCGGATTTGCATTGTATTTCTGCAAGGATATTGTAAATGGACGCAGCATAGGAAAAAGAACTACCCAAACGCAAGTAGTTGACAACAATACAGGGCAAGTTGCCTCACCCTTAAAATGTTTTATCAGAAACATATTTTGCGTTATTTGGCCAGTTGAAGTTATCGTAACGCTAACCAATCCAAGCAGAAGAATTGGAGACAGAGTAGCGGGAACAAAAGTTGTTCCTTATGACCCGATAAATGTTGAACAGCCAAAATTTGATATTAAGAAAGCTATACTACCTCTTGCAATTTCATACGGGATTTTGCTGCTTTTTATGCTGCCTTTTCAAGCATTAAAACCAGCATTTTCAAAAATCGGTTATATTGAAACCAGCTACAACAGTAAAGAAAGTAAGGAACTTGAAAAATTATTTGCAGACAGTTTGGGACAAAATTTAAACGCAAGCGTGAAGGTGTATGACAAAATTCAAAATCAAAATTTGAAGTACATTTCTGTCATCTATATGTTGAAGGAAAATTATTTAGCTGATGAGAGTTCATCGAATCAACTACGACAGGTGACTGACCAACTTTTATATTCAAAATACCCAAAAGAAACATTTACTGGACAAGCAAAATATGTATTTAAATCAGACGGAAATATGCAAGTAAGTAGCAACAGGATTGGTACAAAAATTAGCAAAACAAAAAAATATGGCAGCACACAACAAACAGTTTTGCAGTAGTGCGGCTGACGGACATAGGCTCAACCTAAGTAATCCTATTTGAGTATAGGGAGAAAAAGGAAAGGGATTTATCCTCTATCCATACAAATATAATTTTGGAGACCCGCAAGTTGAAAAGGACTGGAAAAACACTTTTGTTATTTATCTTCTTGCTAATAATAAAGGTATTGGTCTTGGATCACAATATAATACTTTCATTCACTGTCTGGCCTTACTTTTTACGCCGGAAACGAGCAATTGTCTTCCACCATAACCAGATACTAAGTGCGGATGTAATTATACAAATCCAAAGGAATATCATACCTACTAATCCTGGCATTCCGCAACCAGAACTGGGTGGTTTAGTTATAGGCAAAACAAAGACCATCTTTGCAGAAAAGAAAAAGATGGAACTGAAGATAAAGGCTACTATCAGTAAAACATATTTCACGGTAAAGGGCTTTACTCTAAAGGTATCATTTATTGTTAAACTATTTGAGGGATTGATGAACAAGGTACAAGCACTCATAGTACCTCAGAATGGCACCCACTTATAAGACCAAAGATCTATCACAGCTTTCTATTAGCGAAGCCGTAAACAGAGGAACCGTGTGCAGGAAAGCTGCTTGCACGGGTGTGCGTCCAGCAAAGGTGGACATATCCAGTGGGTGAAAGTCCCTCCAGAGTAAAAGTCAAAGCTCTGTAGCTAAATGACATGAGACGAAGAAATGAATTTCATTAAGCTCATTAAAAAGTGATCTGTAAAGCAGATTATGCAATTTATCAGGCCGTAACGAAAGTGAATGCATAGATAGCCTCGAAAGAGCATAAATTACTTATTACCTCTTCTCCCAAATTGCCTGTAGGGTTAGGGAATCAAAACAAATAATTACCTGCTTGGAACAATTGTTCACGGTAGGTCACAGGTGCCATCAATTGCACCACATACTGCAGCTACACCTGTCGTACAGCCTGGAGCGCTAACGAATTTAACACTCAGTTCTGTTCGTAGCTGGGTTCCCAACATGATTACGACTGATCCTAATATGGTATTCGACTCCAGTAGATCAACAGCTGATGTAAAACTTACAACACAATATGTGGATGGGTTGGGCCGCCCTGTCCAAACTGTTGTAAGACGAATCAGTCCCAACGGTAATGACATGGTGAGTGCTTTTGTTTATGACTCCGAATGGAAAAACCTTATAATCAGCATTTACTTTGGATGAAACCTAAGGAAACAGACTGGTATCAAGAACGTTACAACTTTTACATTGAACATAAAAATTTTTGGCAGAAGGATTATCAAGAGCAAAAAAGTAATAATAAAGTTAAAAATGAGAACGAATACATTCATAAAAAAATCAATGATTTCATAAATTGAAACATGAAAAATTTTATATTTTTTCTTATAGTATGTTGTGGAGGCTGTATTAATAATTCAAACACAGCCTCCCGGTAAATCTTTTCGGAAGACTCCCTCTCATTTATCTGGACAAAAAATGATTCAGTGACTTTTCGCCGGTATTGCCTTACACATCAAGACATGGTATACCATACTGCCAGGGCTGGTGAATCTTTTTCCCTATTTTATGATTCCCTGCAACAGCAATGGTTGTTAAAAGATCAGTATGATAGTTCGATGTTGTTTTTGGAAAAAGAAGAAGTATTTACTGTAAATGGGGTCAATTATTTGATATCCAAGCTTATCTTAAATAAAGGCGTGACTGATGGAGAGGTTACGTACATTGTTGACAGTAAAATAGGTCTGCTTGCTATGAAGTCGAACACATGGAAATATGCCATGTACCGCAAAACAGATGACCTTAGGCTATCTGCGCTGATTTTAAGAATTATAACTGATGAGGATTTTTATCCTAATCAAAAAGAGACTGCCGGTTCAAAATTTGCAACCCCCACCATATAATGCTAAATCACTCCGCTAAATATAAATGCCACTTATTTATTACTGAGGCGGCTTCATTGAGCATTATAACCATACGTTAAAGAAAGATTGAATTACCCAGATAAGCAGTAAAATTAGGGAGCTAGTGCTAATTCATTTAGCTTCATTTCTTTTACTGAAAATACTATGCTTTTAAATGTTTGTAAAAAGTTGTTCAAAGCAGTACTTACTAGCATGTGGCAAATCACGATTGTAATTATCGATTCTTGCAGGGTTAGGCTATCGAGCGGATTTTTCTAAGAAAATTTGGCAACTCTGGAAAATTAATATTGTTGTACAAAAAACTCACTGGTGAATTTTATTTAGATGAGCTATAAATATTCGGAAGAGGCTTAACTTGAAATAAAACAAGAAAAATGGAGCATGTGCCTAACCTTAATAACAAGACAGCCGGAGATGCAATCTCCGGCTGTCGCCAAGTGCCCACTAACGGAGCGCTTTCGAACCAATTAATATTGATTAGTAGTAACTTGCATAGATTAAATCAATAATTTTCTGAAAAAGTAAGGTGTTCTTGTATCGTTACACTCATGTATTCATTTTTGACACTAATTTCTTAAGCACAGCAGAAGATTCCCATACCTTCAGCCGCTCTTTTACTATAGGATGAGTAACGGAATGTCCATTCACAGCCAGCACTTCTGTATAAATCTCTAACAATGTTTTCAGGTTTTTTACGGGCATGTCCGGTAATAACTCAATACAGGCAGATAATAGTATTTCCAGCGCCTCGTTATGCTGTTTACTAACCTGCATCATATGTTCGTTAATCAGGTCTGTAAAGCGTTTTAGTGGCGCCCACTCCACACTTTGATGGATACCTATAATCCGTCCGATTTCATCACTATTCAGTCTTTTATAACTGACACCTGTTATCCAGCATTCTGCTGCTAATGCACGAATCGTTTTATCCGGATGTAACATGCAGGTGGCAATGAATAATTTTGCTGTAGCTGTATAAGGTAATAGAAAGTCTTTCAGGTAGATAATTGCTGCAGTAATTGCAGTCGTTTCATTCACCTCATAAGTAGCAGATAAAGGCATATAAGATTTTATGATATTTGCCAGTACCAGAGAAGGATTAGCAGGTGTCAACGATAGCATTTTGGGTAAATCTGCTGCTGATAGGCGAAAATACATTGCCCGGTTTACCAGGTATTCCTGTAGTAATGGCGCTGTTTCGTGCAATGGCTCCACGGCAGGAAATTTAATTAAGATGGATGTACGAAATGATGGTACTCTGTTATAATCATTGGTTTCTCTATTATATGTTCCATAAGCGAGATAAGGCTCCGACTCTGTACTCCAATTGAAATTACCATGCAAATAGACAGGTGGTATTTTACCAGTTGGTAAATCAATTCCTTTTCTATTGGCCGCCTGTGTCCATGCGTTTCCATCTTTGACAGAGACAGCTGATTTATCCAACAGAAATAGTAACAGATCCCTGTATTCTCCGGTCAATATTTGCTTCGTTAAAGCAATGGCTGCTGTTGTATCTTCTAAAGCACAACGACAAATAGCTATCTGTAAATCCAGATCATCCGGTTTTTTATCTTTATACTGTGATAAACGGTTTACCAATACTACAGGGTCTATCCAGCCAGGAGTATGCGTAGGAGTGGATAATAAAGGCACTGTATCTTTAGCTTCTAATTTTTCCAGCGCGTATTGCCATAGTAAAATATAAGGATTAACAATCGCTTCTTCAATTTTTCTGGGCCCAACATAGCCCGGCCGCTTAAAATAGCGCAGAAAGAAATTTGTAAGCTGATAATCCAACTGACCCATATTATTTGTTGGGCGTGCATGCAATTTTTCAGCCCTTTTAAGCGCAGGCATCAACTGTATTAAAACATCCTCAGTAATTTGATCCTGTAAATTGATTAAAACTGCAGGTAATAATTCTGCATGATGCGGCTCGTTATTTTCAAAAGCCTGACTGGCAAAATATATCAGCTCTTCTACAGTATTGACAGGTTGAATAAGATTATGTTCTCCGATTAATGGTATTTTATCTGGTAGTTCTTCATCAGCTAATATAACAGTTACAGGATTTGTCAACAACAATGGGCGAACGTCTGTTAGCATAGTATCTGAGAACAACTGTAATTGATGCTGCAAAGTCTCAGAAGCAGGAAAGCCATAAGTAGTAATAATTTTAGCTGCTTTCAACTGAATAGCCTTTTCTTTATTTAAAAAGATCTGACAAAGATGGGTACAAACAGGTTGCCTAACTTCATCGTGCTCCTTACAAATAGTTTCTGATAGCTGTAGTGCAGTAATCAGGATCGATTTCGTACCTGATAAAATTATCTGCGAAAGGTGTGTGATGAATGTATTATAGTCAAGTTCTTTGAACTGTTTAAGAAAGTTCAATGCCAGGCTCACTGAGATAGTCTGCTTTGCATCCAATAGCGTCATCAGGATAGGTTGTAATGTCCGTAGTTCTTCTTCGGAGGGCTTTAGTGAGATGAACAGATCCATAAACCAGCCAACTAATACTTTATTAAAATTACGGTTAGCCGTCAACAGACTTTCCCGTAAAATACGCATTCTGTCCAGCCGGCCTTCTTCTGCAAATTTTAGTATGAAATCTTTCCAACCGGTAGGTGTTTCACTATAACGGTTAAGGGTATGGATGGCTGTAGGATATTCGAAAATATACCAGAAATGCTTATTAAGTGTATCTGGATATCTCAGCAGAAATTCTCCTTTTGCGGTGTATGCTCTTTGTTCAATAAAATTTGTCCCGTAGATGAGAGCAGGTAAATGAGTCGTAATTAATTCCGGAGAAGGGGTGAAATATCCTGTTGTTTCCAGTTGCATGATAAGGTCATAATCAAGCCTGTAACTGTTTCCTGTATTAATATCTTCAAGTAGCTGTTTAAACCAGGAAGGTACATACCAGGGTAGTATCTGATCGAGGATATCCTGTTTCATCATGCCAGCAGGAAAATAACTTTTTTCAAACCCCTTTTTATCCAGACAAATAAAAGATGCAATTGATAGTGCAGTTCCCTGTTCACCACGGGCGCGAGATCCATATGAATGACCTACCTGCCACTGTTTATCAGATTTAGCCATTGTGGTAAGATCCACGAATTCTGTGTAATAAACATTTAACTCTTTCAAAACAGTTATCAGACTTTTCCGCTCACCCTCACTCAATCCTTTCAAAAAAACGATGATTTCATTACTTAATCCCTTTTCAATGAGATCCTTTAGCTTATCTATTATCGTCATAATTTTATCTTTACTGCCAGTATATGTTTACATGGTCCGCGTTGTCCCTGTTTCTTCGCATACCAGGTACAGGTACAACGGGCTTTGTCATGATCGATAATCACCGTATGCTGCACCCCGCTTCCTTCTATGCGCGCCTCTGTACGGTTGTTGTCACTTTGTAAAATGACTACTTTATCCTCTTCCAGTAACTTCTCAGCATCCCTCATGCGCGGATTCAATTGCAAAATCCGGCTTTGCTTAAAAGGTAACCGGCGATAAAAAAAATTCCTGTCATCCAGATCGTAACCTAATAAGCCCATCGCAGCCATTCTACCAGTCAGATTGTCAACTTTATCAAAACCAATATTTTCTTCGACGGCCAGTAAAGCAGGATTGAATTCCTGATTGGCATAACTGTATTTATTCATAGCGTCCAGCCATGCATCAGGAACGTCTGCTACTAACGATTCCAGTGCAGCGCCCTCTCCGGAGAAGCCTCGCCAGCATTCTCTCGACAACGAAAAGCTAAATCGTACATTTCCAAAATATAACTGCCAGGTGGTTGATTGCATATTCGGTCCGGCAAAGACTTTCAGCTCATTCGCCAGAGGCAATAGTGGCTCCAGCAGTTTAAGCCGGTGTACACCACCTACACATAAGGCATTGGTCGTCTTAGCCGGGGAAAACACTAGTTTATTGCCTCTTCTTATCAGGTAATAGTCTGTTTTGGGTTGTCCGGTAGGAATGCTTTGAAACAACTGCATGGCCTGCAATTGATTAAATGTATACACATTTTCTGCGGCCGATAAGAACATTTGTACAGTTGTTAACCCCTTTATCCATTTCAGCGGCAAAGGTACCTTGCGTTCTACAACTTTTTCTGTTACCGACGTCTGCATACTGATTTCCTTAGCTCCGATATTCAGCATTATCTGCCCCTGTCTGCCAACACCTCCCAATGCATTAATCATCGGCTGGTTAAAATCCACGTTTACCGTTCCATTGGCAGGAAATTCCCCGTCAATAGCCCCCGGCAATATATCAACCCTTGCATACACACCTGCACAGTGAGAAAAGCCTTCAAATCTAATCTTTTCATTGCCGGCAGTAGCAATAGGATCGCGCATCATAGCCATTTGAAACGGAGACAGATTAAAACTGGATTTAACGATATTTGATAAAGTGATCAGACAGCGGGAAACAATATATGGCTCTGTAAGAAAACCCTGAAAAAAACAGGATGCAGGCTGTATTTCGCTGTAACCAGACAATAGTAATTGTTGCTGGTCCAGAATTGAGCGGTGATTATATTGATAGTTGATAATGTCTGAGGCTGCCATAATCTTTATAAGAAGTTATATGTTGACATTAAATTTGAGTTCGGGAGCTAAAAATAGGTTCATTATTTGTGAAATTTGACAATAAATTGTATTACTGCATTTTGTGGCGCACTGGAGTTCTATTGGATTTTACCAGTTAGATAAACTTGTATAGCACTCATAGTTTCAATGAAAGACTGTTTCCGTCAAATGTTAATTCACGTAAATACTTGTATTCTCCATTTTCTTGTAGGAAAACGCATTGCTCCCAGAAGCTATCATCGTCCAGCGTGCATGAAGAATGAAGGTAACTATAACTATCCCAGTAAGTGACAGTCTTTAACTGGTTAATAACAGATTCTGCATCATGAAAGCTGTTAACTCCAGGAGGAAAGTATTCCCACTCGTAAATGCTTCCCTCCTCCGGAATATACAGGAGATATTTGATGGTATAGTCGTTTTCTGCCAGGCCCTTGGTCCCGGTCACAAGCAGCACAAAACGTTTGTGTACCGGGAATATGCTTGAAAAATATTCAGATCCATACATGCCTACCATATTGTCATACTTATATGAATAGTGCATCTGCAGTTTTTCTGCTAATGACTCCAATAAAGCAATTTCCAGATAGTTCCTGAAGGCCTGGTTTATCTTTTCCTTTTTTCTTTGTTTAACAATGGCTACCAGATAAGGGGCTTCTGCAAATTCCAACATTTCAACATTGCTATATGATGATGAAAATGCCTGGTATGGTAAATAGATAGTATTGTTGAAAACATCAGTTGGAAAAACACTATTTTTCGCCAACTCTTCATCAGCAGTTTCAATGAATGTAAGCTCTCGTATAATGAACCATTCGCCTTCATAAAAGGCTCCTTGAAAACTCACACTATAAGCTTTACATTCAGCAGGTTGCAAACCGGTTCCTGGGGAAAATGCTTGCCATCCTTCCTGTCCTGAAGATCCCGATGGCCTACTGATAATGGAGTATCTACCATCAAACTGCGACTTTAAAAAGTCCAGATCATCAGCCGTCGGAAACTCTGTTACAAAAGTAGCTGCAAGCAATTTATCCTTTTGCGGATTAAACAGGCCGTTACAATAGCCCCTGGATAGTGTATTTGAACCCCTGGGATATAATAAATCCCACACATCTTCAATCTGAATATCCATGCAAAAAGTATGTTTTTGGACGAATAATAAATAATATGAATATAAGGTGTTTAGCTTTAAAAGTACTATGTAATGTGTTTACATTACACATAATATTCTTAGATACCCTGAACTTTTAGCTGATCGATCAAATAATTCTTTTCTTTTTCCAGATAATATTTTAAAACAGCCGTCAAATCCCCAGATTCAAACTTATTCTCTTCGGAGGCAGTTCCTATATTTTCCAGTATCTGGTATTCGCTTTTCCCTTTTCTTTTGATCACCAGCTTACTATATCCCTTATCACCAGGTTTTCTATGGTTATAATCACCTGGATAAAAAATGTACTGACAGAAGTGTTTCTCGAAAAAAAAACTTACCTCATCGAATCTCAATGGGTTCTTCTCGAATACAAGTCTTTCTGCTTTTTCTAAACTAAATCTCCATAAAAGTTTCTTTGTAAGCCCCCATCTTTCAAGGTCATCAGTAAATTCAAGATTCAATGCATTATCATAGATAAATGGCATGTACTCACTGCTATTATAGTGATTTCGGATATCCTTGAGCTTTCTAAAGCGGCGGGAGATATTTAATAGAATAATATTATTTTCCAGTTCTTTTACTCTCACCCATAAGGGCATTACTCCGTGAATTGACACTAGTGCAACAACAACCTGTTCTATTTTCAACCTGATTTCTGTTTTTCCCGGGAGCACCCACCAATTTATAATATCGCTAATATTATCAATACTTTTTGCACCATCTGGACTTTCCGGTAAAATGACAAATAATGGAGCGTCAGTGGAGCTTTGGTATTTTGAATGGTCTTGAAGGGTTTTCAGAAGTTGATCCTTTAAAAAACTTGTTGCGTTCATTTGTAATTGGTAAGACGTGTATAAAATTACTTAAAATACAACAAAACCAATTGAGATATCAAGTTAGACACGAATCCATAATCGAGAAGGAACATTTCAGTCGTATTACAATCAATTATTGTCATAATTACCAATGAACAGCTTAAGAAACTCTGGTATGAAATATCGGTACCGCAACAACTGAGTCGGAATACCTAACCCCATATTAGGATCCAAAGCTTTATATGGATAACCCAAGCATATGAATTTAGATACTCCCCATTTATTAGACAGCAATAGGTGGGTTATTAATTAAAGAATCAAATCTATTACTACTACTATAAACTTTTTCTTTTTTTGGTTCTTTTTTTCTTTTTGTGGATAGCTGTGAATA
>Ga0316604_10000353_pt1 | contig 60835 bp, 55 predicted proteins | sample OWC_soil_day20_C_FD_207650 | JGI IMG/M metagenome (GOLD analysis project Ga0316604, IMG submission 207650) | Wetland soil microbial communities from Old Woman Creek delta, Ohio, United States - OWC_soil_day20_CT | ecosystem: Environmental > Terrestrial > Soil > Wetlands | place: USA: Ohio...
GACATCTGTTCGATGAAATACATATCTTCGGGCTGGCGGCTCAGTTCGAACTGACCGATCAAGGTCCCAAAGGGCGCCCCCCCGAAGGTACCGAACTCTTCCTCATAGACCTTCTTGAACAGCGCACTCTGATCGAAATCGATAGCCGATTTGAAATCCTTGACCAGTTCACGCTTGGAGGCATTGAAAAGTTTGATCTTCAACTGCTGCCCGGTTGAGGTTTGCTTGCACAGGTAATGCAAACCAGTCCATGCACTTTCCAGTGCCTGGAATTCCGGCGCATGCATGACCTCACTCAACTGCTCCGATATCAGGCGATCCAGTTCCGCCACCCGGGCATCGAGCGACGCAGCCAGATTCTCGGAAACGATTACTTCGCCGTCGAGAACCTGATTGACCAGTTCGCTGATGATGTCCCGCGCCCGGTTTTTTTCCTGATCGGATTGCGCAACCCGGCTCTCTTCGATGATCTGATCCAGAAGAGCAGATTCCCGAACACGACCGACATCGCTCATCGCAGCTTGCTGAACGCTCATTGCAGCTCCCCTTGTTTTTTCTGGCCGCCAAGGCTGTGCAGTTGCTCGGTGCTGTTCAGGACGTCGTTGAGCAGATCCTCAAGTTTTTCATTGCCGGCGAGCTTGTTACGAAGGTCAGCCAGCTTGGCGCGAGCCTCCTGCAGCTTGCGCAACGGCTCCACCTGCTGAACGACCGACTCCGGCCGAAAATCCTCGAATTTTTCAAACTGGATATCGACCCCCATCTCGCCAACGTCATTGATCAGGCGATTCTTGACGCGAAAACTTGTGCGTGGCGCCATGGCCTCCATGACATCGTCGAAGTTGTCCATATCGACATTGACGAACTTGCGATCGCGCACCTTGCCCTGCGGCTCCTTGGACTGCGCGGCAAAGTCACCAAGAACGCCCACCACAAAGGGCAACTCCTTGACTTCAAGTGCATCGCCGATCTCGACGTCATAGGTCAGCTGAACGCGCGGCGGACGAACCCTCTGCAAGCGTTTTTGAACACTCTCTTTTTTCGCCACAACACATCTCCCGAATGGATATTGAAAACAAGTACGCGGAGCCAACCAGCCCAAAGGCTCCAGGAATAAAGCGGAACCGCTCCTGCGGTTACCTCAACACACTGAACGGATTAGCCCCCGATGCCGCCGAGGCGGGCGCCGCATCGTTCATTCCATCTGTTTTCTTTGGCAACGGCCGAGGTTTTGCCCGCATGGCGGCCTCCCGCTTCTTCCTGGCTTCAAGCTCGGCCGGAGGCACCAACACGTCCTCGCCCAGCGTCTCCCGCATCACTTTCGCCAAACCAACCGCATCGGAGCGGGCATTCCCCTTCAACTCGACATCGGTTCGCAGATCGAACAAGGACTGGGTAGCCACCCGCAATCCAGAAACCGCCCGAATGCTTTTCGCCGTGCGGTCTGTCGTATCGCGCTGCAATGCCTCTTCCGACGCAACGATTGCCTGCGCATAGTTCTCGGCATCGAAATAAACCTTGGCCATACGCACCCAAGGTTCCTTACGTCCGGGGTTTTTCTTGGCCAAATCACCAAGAACCTTAACCGCCTCTTCCTGATTTCCTTTGCTGAGTAGGGTGTCAACGCTAAGACTGGATTTATCCATCGCCGCCAGAAACTCTTCCTGGCTCATTGGGACGCTATTGGTCGCGCACCCAGACAACACACCAATCAAAACAAAAACAACTACATAGCGAAGACTCTCAAGGGGCGACATACGCATTCCTCATAAATTCGTACCGCATATAAAATGCCAATTGGTTTGCTTTGATCAAACCGAAATAGTACAGTACGGGCCGGACAAGAATCAATACATATGCATATTTTAGATTTCCATTTGTTTATGTTTATGCCATTTCGCATACACAAAGAAGCAACATGACAAACCCAACAAAAGCAATTTCCATCACCCCTTCGCTTGCGGCACTAGCCCTGCTCAGCACACTTTTTTCAGGATGTGCATCGATGTCAGCCCTGCAAATGGCAGGCAGTGCGGTCGGCATGGCGCTGGAAATGTCCGGAGTGTTGAAAAAGGACGGCGGCGACCCAAGCAAGAAGATGACGGACCTGTCAGTTCGGGTATTTGCTGGCGAGCAGTTGAATCTGACCAATAACGGGAAAGCACTATCACTGGTCTTGAAAATGTATGTTCTGCGCTCCCCGGAGCGTTTGAAGACACTGACCTATCCGCAAACATCCACAGCAGACAGCGAAAAGGAGGCGCTTGGCGAAGAGTTGATTTCAGTTCGCGAAATAACCCTGCTGCCCGGCAAGACCTACGATCTTCAACTGAAGGTTCCCGGCGATGCAACGACGATTGGCGTCGTTGGCCTGTTTCGGGCGCCCTACTCGTCTCGCTGGAAACTCGCATTCGACACCAAGAGTTCGTTCGACGCGGGTATTACCGTTGGCGCCCACGCTTGCGCACTTACCGCCAGCAAGGGCGCCCTGGTCGCCGAGATCAGTCCTGATACCGTTCAGTCACTGGTTGGCGTGCAATGCAATCCGTACCAATCCTGAAAAAATGAACAATGCAAAAATCCTGTGGGGTGAGGGACTATTCCTCCGCCCCCAACACTTTCAGCAACAAGATGCATACACCGAGGCCCACAGCAAGAAAAGCATGCTTTCGGCCAACCCATTTGCCTGGGGGGTACGTGACCTTGATCTTGATTTTGAGTCGCTGAAAAACGGCATTCTCCGCTTCAACCGAATCGACGTGATTTTTCCCAACGGGGATTTCTTTACGGCTCCGGATGCAGATCTTCTGCCACCGCCACTATCCCTTGCCTCGGCCGTTTCAGAAGAAGGGACAACGGAGTTCTTTCTCGCCTTGCATCAACTCAACGCGCACGGCGGAAACTGCGTGGAAAACACCTCGGACTCAGGCCAGGCACGCTATCTGATCGTCCCTCGCGATACCTCCGATCTCTTTACCGAAGCTGCAGAAGCGGACATTTCAACGCTCAGTCAAATTGGCCATCTGAAATCAGCCAACGAGCCTCGCGATCAGTTTCTAACCTTACCGATCACACGGATTCGCCGCACCTCCAGCAACGGCTTCGAGGTTGACGCCTCATTTATCCCGCCGTCGGCCAGTCTGCGCAGTTCTCCAGGCCTGTACATGCTGTTAAGGCGCCAAATCGATGCCCTGCAGGCCAAAGTCGAGGCTCTTTACGGCTTTCACCGTGAGCCGTCGAAAAACATTATCGAATTTCGATCCGGCGATATCGCGTCATTCTGGCTCCTGCACACCGCCAGTAGCGCCTGCGCCACCTTGACTCACCTGTTTCGCAACCCGGACAACTCGCCGGAGCGCCTGTTTCTGGAATTACTGCGTCTGGCCGGCGGGCTCATGACCTTTTCCAAGGGTCACTCGCTGAACGATCTCCCCCCCTACGACCATCTTCAACCGGGGCCCTGCTTCACTCGCATCGATCAGATACTGCGTGAATTGCTCGACACCGTCATTTCTACCCGCTATTTCGCAATCTCCCTAAGTCAGCCCAAACAGGCTTTTTATGCAGGGCACCTGGATTCGGAAAAAATCAACGGCGAGACAGCTTTCTATCTCTCGATTACGGCGTCTCACCCACAGTCCGAAATCATCGAAACCATTCCGCTACGGATCAAAATCGGCGCCCCGGACGATGTCGAAAAGCTTGTTCTCTCAGCCATGTCGGGCGTTCGGCTCACCCATGCCGCACAAGTCCCGGCACCGATCCCGGTTCGCCCCGGTGCCTGCTACTTCGCCCTGGATGCCCATGGACAGTTGTATGAGCGGATGCTGAAGGCTCAATCAGTAATGATTTACGCGCCAGAAAGCTACCGTGACCTCAAAATTGAAATGATTGCCGTTACACCATGACCCTCGCCCCCAGCCTCTTTTCCATCGCTCCCGGCGCAGATGCCCAGCAACCGACGAGCGAGCAACCGGCCCGAAGCCTTGTCGATTTGTTATATGACGGCTTTTACATGCTGATCTTGCTGCACAACCGCAGCAGCCCAAGAGACAGTGACGAATTTTCCGGCAGCATCCAGAAATTCCTCGATCAATTCGAGCGACAAGCCAAAAAAAACAACTTCAATGCCGAAGATATTTTTGATGCGAAGTACGCTTTCTGCGCCGCAGTCGATGAAGCCATTCTCGCCTCAGGAATGAATATTCGCGAAACCTGGGAGCGTCGACCGCTGCAACTGGTACTTTTTGGCGACCAACTAGCCGGTGAACACTTTTTCGACAAACTTGAAGCCGCTCGCAATGGCGGCGTCAGCCGGATAAACGCCCTGGAAGTTTTCCACATGTGCCTGCTCGTCGGCTTCAAAGGGCGCTATTTGCTGGAAGGCCCGGAGAAACTGAAATACCTGACATCTCAGCTTGGCGAACAAATCGCGCACATCAAGGGCAAGGCCGCCGCCTTCGCCCCTCACTGGGCGGCCCCGGACAGCATAGCCAATGCCATCAAGCGCGACATTCCTGTTTGGGTCATCGCGTCTGTGCTTGCTTTGCTCGGCCTGATGGCCTATGCCGGCCTCAATTGGCATGCCGACAACACTGTCGCACAAACACTATCCCCCTTCAAAAACATCATTCAACTGGCACCGCGCGCGCCGACACTGACCATAACCCTTCCCTGATCGCTACGCCGTTCAAAAAAATTCGAGCAAGGCATACAACAATGAGTTTTGAACATCTACTTCGGCCACTGGAATCCATTCACGGCCTCTGTGGCGAAGACATGATCTTTTCCGCTGAGTTCGACGCCATTCAGGAGGCGCGTCGTTTTGATGACCCGACCCTGGCTCAGGGGGAGTGGGTATCCGAATTCAAGGAGGCCAACTGGGAAAAAGTCATTCGCAGTAGCGAAGAACTTCTTGCTCAAAAAACCAAGGACCTGCGGGTAGCGGCTTGGCTCATTGAAGCAAAAGGCAAGCTTTACGGCCTGGCTGGACTGGCGGATGGCTATGCGCTACTCGGCAGATTGTGCGACGGGTTCTGGAATGACATTCACCCCTTGCCGGAAGATGGCGATTTGGAACAGCGAATCGGCTTACTCGATTGGTTGGCCAACCAGACCTTGCGACTGATTCGCGAAACACCGCTGACCCAGTCCGCCAAAGGAAATTTTTCTTCAATTGATCATGAGTCAGCCCGCGCAATGGCTAAAAGCATGGGACGCAATCCGGGCATTGCCGATGACTTGGTGCGTTCGACGCATGTAAGCTTGGAAAGTTTTGAAGCAGCCCTGAAGGACACCCCCGCAAGCTATTTCAAAGCCCAGATGGAGGGGGCTGAGCATCTCAGAAGTGCGGTTAAAGCACTACAAACGATACTTGATCAAAAAATGGGCGAGGACGCGCCAAGCTTCGGTCCGGTATTCGGCACGCTTGATGACATCGACCATTTTCTTCGCCGCCATGCCGGAGATGCCAGCGCCAAGCCGACCGGCAATACTATGATTACCTCATTACCACGGGGGGTCGAAAGGCTGGAGCCACGGATTAACACGGTGAGTGGCAGCCCCGACAATATTTCGATTTGCTCCCGGAATCAGGCAATTGAGCAACTGCAAGAGATTGCAGCATTTTTCCGCCGGACGGAACCGCACAGTCCGGTTGCCTATTTGGCCGACAAGGCCGCCAAATGGGGGCAAATGCCACTGCATGAGTGGCTGCGGACCGTCGTCAAGGATGACACTGCACTCTCCCGGATGGAAGAGTTGCTCGGTGTCGAGGCAAAAGCCAGCGAGTCAGCTTAAAACCCAACTGCGCAGGGGCTGACGCCCCTCTGGCAGTTGACGTCAATTGGCCAGCCGGAACTCGATCCGCCGGTTTTTTGCTCGTCCCTCCGCGCTGTCATTGGTTGTCAGCGGATGATCCGGCCCGGAGCCGAGCGCGCTCAACGACTCGCCGGGGATACCGATGTCGATCAGGTAAGCACGCACAGTATTGGCACGGGCCAGGCTAAGCCCAACATTTGCCAACCTGTTGCCGCTACTGTCGGTGTGACCAATCACCTGAACCTTCGGGGTGCCGACTTGCTTGATGGCAGCCCCCATCTCGTCAAGGATGATCCGCCCGGCCGACGTCAGTGTTGCTGAGCCACTCTCGAATTCAACCACGCGGTTCGACAAGGTTTTGTCCAACACACTCTGAGCCCCACCACCGGAGACAACGAGGCCGTTATCGACGGTATAGGTCGGATTCAATGCGGTCGCCAGATCACTAACCACCTGCTGACGTGATGCTTCATTTGTCACATTGCCCTTGATTGCGATTTGGGTGCCGCTGACCTGCACCTGCCCCTTGCGAATCTGCTTCAGGTTGGCATTGAGAATTTTGGTCATGTTTTCCGTCCAGTTGGGAGGTGGAACCACACCACCAACTTCCAGACGATCAAGCACGTTGGCCGCACCGTAGAGATCCCGCAGCTTGCCCAGAATGGCTGCGCGTGACGCCTCGTCAGGTACCGTCCCCGAGGCGATCACCTTGGCCGTTTCGTCAGCAACGGACGAACCAGGAATGGCATTTCCCTGGGCGAAGGCGCCGGTTTGAAAGATGAAAAGCAAGGCACCGAGAAGTATTGAGTGTTTCATGCTTATTCCCCTAAAAAAACTTCTCTGAAAGTATTGATGGCTAACTCCAGGGGAATGTGCGGCTGGGCAAGATAGGCTGATAGCTTGGCGACGCCATAGTCATTGGTCAGGTCGGGCTGGTCATCAATCCATTCCGGATCGACCAGTGAAATAATTTTCTCTTTAACGGTCTCAGGCGAAAGTACCGCCAGAAGGGTGGCCGGCGACGCCCCGTTGAAGCCCAGAATGAGATGCGGGGCTTTGCTGCGATGCTCAATGAGAAGTTGTATCTCGACGCTAGTTCGGCGCAGGAATGCTGAAACCAGATAGAGCCAAAGCCCGGCAACCAGATTTCTCTGGCGCTCATCCGATGGCAGAGGAAGAACGATATCCTTCTCGACCGAAACGATTCCTTGCCCCAGAACAGGGCGCATCAATAGGCCGATGGCAAGAATAATCCGGCGAATCGCTTCGACTCCAGGTGTCTCGAGCATGCTCGCCAACGAGTCGATCGTTGTTCGACGAACAAAGTGTCCCAACGGATCGGCCTGAATGGCTACCTCAAAACTGCCCGCACAGTTCATGGCGTCAAGGTCGGCCAGCAGTAGCCCGACCTCCGCCCCCTGCACACCGGAATCGGCAATTCTGGCCAAGCCGCCAAATGCCTGCTCGAGTCCAGCCGGCGCGCAACGGAACATCAGGGAGTCATCCCGTTCTACGGTAGCGGCGGTAATGAATGGAAAACGGCGCCCCGACGAGTCAGCACTCGGTTGTAAGTGCCCCACGACCGATAGCCGGCTTCGCGGACCGATAAAGGCGAAATCCACCGAACAGGCATTATCGTAACCAATCTTCCAACGCGGATCCTCCGACCAACGCTCCATCGTCTGCGAGATCCAGCGGTCGATAAGACTTATCAACTGGTGCTGCCCGGTTCCCTTTACAAAATCCCCGCGCGACGGAATTTTCCCGAAGCAGGTCGCAGAAGCGGCAATCGAATTGCTCATAATGCGCCCCCCGCCCCACCCGCCGGCACCGTCGCAGGCGATGCTTGCGCTATCGGTTGGGGCGTAACACCGACCGGAACGACGCCCTCAGCGACCTGATTTTGGTATCCGCTCGATGTTGAGGCAGTGACGCTTTTGGGCAGGACAAGCCCGCCCAGCCCCCGCGCCCCACCGCTCTCTTCATTTTTACCTGCCGCCTGGGCCTGGGCACTGCTTACCAATCTGAGATCGACTGCAATCTCGACATCTTCAACACTCCATGTCAGGCGGAAAGTTCCATCCTGCTGACGTGTGCGTTTAGCTGCATTGATCATTTTTTCCAGACCAAAACGTCCGGGGATATTGATGACTTCGATGATTTTTCCTTCAAATGTCGTGGCAGTAATACGAGCCCCAGGAGCACCGGACGCATTCGGCCAAATGAAATTGGCCCATTGAGCGGAACCATTCCGATAACTCAGTTTCTGACCATCGATTTCAATGACATAGCCGGTCGTTCCCGGTGATGCTTGGGGGCGCAGCATGAATACCGTTTGCGCCTGGCCGGCATTTCCAGCTCCAGCCTCAGAGGCCGCCCCCCCCTCAAGTGGCGACACCCAGCGCGCAAAATCACTCATGAACTCAGGCTGCAGGGTTATCCCGAGATCCCCCCAGGTCCGTGGCGTAACGGTGTTGCCACGGCGGACGACCAGCGGCCCCATTGCTGATTCGACATACTTGGCAATCGCACCTTCCGGACCGAATACCTGTGCAATCTCAACCGGCGATGCTTCAATAGTAGATTTGGCAGTAAACGGATACTTGATTGCCAGTTTGCGGTTGAACGGTTCATAAACCTGGGCCTCCCATGTCTTGTTCAAGTCCTCCGAGGCCGGCTTGATAATCGCGGCGTAGGACTGCAACAATGGGCGAAGCAACAGCGGGCGGAGCACTGCTTTTTGGCTATCCGGCATTCCGGTCAACATCTGCTCATCGACGAAACGCAAGGTCTCAGCGAGTTCGGAGCCTCCGCCATCAATCGTTTCCCGCATCAACTTGAGTGCCCCCGGCCCCGGGTCCCCTTGGTTCTTTAGCTGATTCAGGCGTGTACGCACCTTGGAAAGTTGCTTGAGATAGGTATCAATCAAAGGATCGGCTTTGTCACGCGGCATGACCAAGCGGCCAAAACCTGCAAACTCCTTGCCAATCGGGCCCATCGGAACCTCCGCTGTCTTTGCCGAAACATTGACATCAAGTTGAACCCGGCTGGGCGACATTTGCAAAACAGAGCGCTTGAACCACTCGATAAACCCTTTTTGCGCGCGCTCAAGGCCCAGATTGGCGATCGCCGGGTTATCCCAGGCTGTCTGGTCAAAAACCACTTTGACTAGGGTGCCAATCGGCGACCCCTGCGGATCGCCTAAGCGATGCATCGCCGCTACAGCATCCGGAAAGGATTCAAAGGAAGAGACACTGACCCCTTGCACGAAGTGCTTCCACTCCTCGGCATAATCCCGCTTGTACATGGCTACCAAGGATTTCTGAATCTGCTCCGGACTACCTTCCAGTGTCAGATCATCCTTGGTTGATGTTTGCAACACCCAGTCAGCATTCTTCTGCTCGCTGGTAGCAGCATCCTTAATTGCGGCCTGAACGTAATCTCGCCAAGCCTCAACGGTAAAGGCACCGGAGACAACATGGCTACCAGCCACCAATGCTGCATTGTCAGGTCCGACAATATTGGCTACCGTCAACGGCGGGAAACGGGTCGATGCACGCGCCTTGATTTCCGCGTACACGCGCTCGGCTGCCGGCATGCCGCGCACAACCAGACGCAGTTTGTCGCGAACTTCGTCGACCAGCACCAAGTTGTTGTTGATCGTCGGCCACGCCGGATGGTTGGCGTGCTCGAGATGGAAAGAGAGAACGCGCCCGGCCGAGCGGATCATTTGCTCGCGATTCATCGTGCCGCGATTGGCTTCCAGCCAGCCACGCCAGAATCGGGTAATCTGGTCAGACAGATGTCCGACGTCAAGATGATCACGACCGGATAGCATCAGATAGGTTTTGAGGGCGTTGTAGCCATCTTCGACCTCGGAGGGGGCGGCATCCTTGTAAGTTTTTGCGACGGCACCTCGTGTCGCCTGGGCTGTATTCGCCGAACTGACTTGAACCTTGAGCTGATCGCCATGGGCATTGACCTCGTTGAGGAAAGCCTCCAGATTGTCTTTGACGGGCACCAGCATGACATTGCTGACACCGGCGAAATACTCGCTACGTAGCTTGTCAGCCATCAGATCCCCTTGATATAGACCAAGGCCAATCGAAATCGGATGCTCTTCGTTAAACCGTTCAAGTTGGGCCAGGCGGTCCTGTAATATTTCCAAGGCCTCTAGGCGTGACTGGAGGTCTATACGCCCCTCCTGAATACGGACAGCTTTGGCAAGATCCTGCTCAACATTGGCCAACAGGCTTCTATTGTTGAAATAAGACCAACTCCAGCCCCCGAGAGATAAACCGAGAAGGCACAAAGCACCGAGGACGGCAAACTGTCGCAATTGACTTTTTGCTTTGCTGGCATGCTGCCGAACCAGATTTCGATCCGGGAATATCACTTTCGAGAAAAGCTCTCGAAGGAAATAGCCATGATTCAAGGCAGTACGAACCGAAGCCCCTCCTCCTCCCGCCAAGGCGAACTTGCGCAGGATACGATCATTGGAAAGAGGTTTGATATCTGCGCTCTGGGTAGCAGATGTAATGTAGAACCCGCGAAATACGGGCTTGAACTGGAACGGATTGTCCTCGAACAAGGTGGCGATGAACGCTTGCAAGGCCGGCTTTACCGCAGCGAACTCTGACGGAAAAGTGAGCAGGCCAGGCAAGCTCTGTTCCCCCTGAAGGTGCGAAAGTTGCGCGACGCTCATCGCACGCACCCCCTCGTAGAGCTCATCGAAATGCTGCTCGAACAATGCAATCAACTCATTGCCGTTTGACTGATCGTAGGGAATGGTCGCCCCCCAGACCCGGTCCCGCTCATTCCAGTCAAGATCGAGGAAAAAATCATGGAACCCCGGAATCAGGTCAGCCTTGGTGAACAACACGTACACCGGCGCGAAAACCTCCAGTTTTTCGGTAAGTTCCTGCACGCGCTGGCGCAGGTTCTTGGCCAGAGTGATTGCAAAAGCAGGCGAATTTCCCATCAATTCGCCAATACTCACCGTCACGATAATTCCGTTGATCGGTGCCCTTGATCGATGCTTTTTCAACAAACCGAGAAAGCCGAGCCACTCCTCCCGATCTTCCTCATGTACCGAATAACGTCCTGCCGTATCGAGCAAAATGCCCTCGGAGGTGAAAAACCAGTCGCAATTCCGTGTTCCACCGATTCCCTGGATGATGGCATTGCCGCCATCGTCAAACGGAAACTTCAGGCCGGAATTGACGATCGCCGTACTTTTCCCGGCCGCCGGGTTGCCGATCGTGATGTACCAAGGGAGTTCGTACAAGGCCTCGGCCCCCGACATTTGCCCGAGCTTTGAAGTCTTTATCGTTTTGATCGCCTCCTGCATGCGCTGTTTGAGTTTGGCGATCTCAGCGCCAGTAGCCGGCCCGGCTCGTTTTTGTGCCAGTTCGCCCTGCTGCTCCAGCATCGAGCCGATTGCTTCACCCGCCTTGCGTGCGCGATTTCGGCGAACCAGCCATACAACTCCCCAAACCGCAAAAATTGCCAGACTGGCCAATGCCGCCCAGATCATCGCCACCTTTAGTGTCTGTGCTCCAAGAAAAAACAAGGCAGTGACCGCTGCAACACCAATCAAGGAGAGAAAACGGGAATCAGTGAGTAAGGAACGGATTTGCGACATCTTCAATAATCTTTGCTTAAGTAAGGCTGGATTCAGTATCAATTTGGCTGCCATACGGCATGACCAGCAGCACCGCCCGATCAAGTTCGTGTTGATTGCTTACACAAAGGGCAGGCGCTTCGGTCAGCAATACCTTGCTCCGCGCACAAGCGAGAGCCAGCAGGCTGCCAATGGGTTGAAGGGCACCGTGAACCGTGCCTGTTGCCAGGCAATCCTTGACGGGCTCCAGATGTTCAAAAGCCTGCCCGACGCCCTCCATGGCCTCGGCAATATGATTGGCACGATGATCAGCATCGAATATCACCGTCTTGATCCGAGAGCTTTCGATCGCCAGCACATTGAGCAACCCAGCGATCAGTTGCTCGATAAGCTTGCCGCCAATCCGACCACCGGCGTCGAGCGCCTTATCCCTTGTACCAATACTGGCTCGACTGATCACCACCACATCGGAAAGCCCAAGATGTTCAACTGTGGCGTGACTGGCGAGAAGCAACGCGGCAGCCCCCTCCCCCGGTATTTTTCGTTGCTGCTGTTGAGCCGAGAACAAGCGGTTAGCTGCTGCCCAATTGCTTACGGTCAATTCGTCCACATGTGATACAGCCCCCACCAGCAAGATCAATTCCTTGCCAGTCGAACCCCTATTGACACGCAATACAGCCTCGTCGAGCAGTCTCATTGCGTCGGCCTCGTTGGTCGCTGGCTGCAATGCAATTTCCAGCTTGCCATCACCCAAACCCTGCCAATGAGTCAACTGCAGCCAGGAGCGAAGGGCGGCATGACAGGAAGGGCCCCAGTCAGCAGGAAACACCCAGATAACTCTTAGACGAACACCATCCTTGTCCTGCTGCAAAATACGCTCAACCTGCTCCCTGGCCACATCTATCAGCCCCGCCAACAAGGCCAAGGCACGTAGCACACCAGGGTACTCGGCCACTTGGCGCATTGATTCTGAGGCACCATTCAGACGTTCTAGCACCTCATCAACATCCAGATCGCTTACCTCGGCAAGGAACACCGGGAAGCCGTTTTCATCGGTCACACGAAAACTGGGTTCCGGGCGTTGGCCTGCATCAACAGCAGATAGCAACTCATCTGCCGAGGCACCCGGCGCAGAAACGACAAAGGCATCGATCAGGCAAAGGGTAAACGCACGTTCAGCTGCCGCTGTTTTAGCTTTAGCGCTCGATAACGGATCATCATCAAGCATCGCAGTCACGCTTGGCATAGCAACATTGGCGGGTGCTTTCAGATGCTCGATAAAGAACCGGAGCAACCAGTAGCCGCCAATAAGTGCCAGCGGCAAGGCGGCGAGATAAAGAGCAAGATCGGATTTGCTCGGCTCTTGGTCGTTCGACTGCCACCATCCAAGGACAAGGGCCCAGACCATGGCAAAAGTCAGTAGCCCCCCGCCGAGTGCTCTATACATGATCAATCAACATATGCTTATCGCACACCGACGCTTTAATCGGTAGTCAGGGACTGGCTGGCGATCAAGCTGGCCCCGCAGGCTGTTTTGTCGCCATGGCGTGCCGCTGGGCGCCCATCAATCAAGGCTGTTTGATCACCGGTAACGATCGTCGTAACACTGCCATGTCCCTTTTTCGGACATGTCACTTTGTCCCCGACCCGTGCAATTCCCTGGCCATCACAGTCACTCGACTCTGAGGCAGAGATGACGACACCACCATGGTCGGTTTTGTCACCCAAAAGAATGAATGGTTTGCTCATTTTTGCCCAAAAAAACTCTCTATCACTTTGATCGGAGGGTTCGACTACTGAACAACATCTCGGCCAAGAATGCCCTTGCGTCTTAACTCGACATGTCCGTAATCCAGCATCTTCCATCGCCCCCCCCAGGTAAGCCCGACCTGCTCGGCAATCTCTCCGTATAGCTGGTAACCCCGCATCGCCCATGGATCTCGCTCGGAAATGACGACTTTCCCATCCCGGTAGAATGCTGAATCTGCCGCCAGACCGTACTGGTGGTAACTCATGTTCGCACCAGCCTGTGTGACGTGGCTGCCTTGCTCCGCCAAACGCGCCTGCCGCTCTGGGCTGCGATAGCCCTCGATCAAAACCATGTCGTAGCCATGCCGCTCTTTCATTAACTTGAAGACGACCAGCAAGCGTTGAGTAAAGAGCTGATCCAGCAGCGTCCAGTTGCGGCTGGCATCAATGACATCGGGGCGAAGCATCTCCACTTCGCGGGTCGTAAATACCTCCGGTGGCAATGGTGCAGGTGGGACGAGTTGCTCCCCTTCAAGCAAAATCGCTATTTGTCGATCCGCAATTTGTCTGTCGTCGGAAAAGTCAAATACCGCCGGACTATGCAAGGCCAGCGCAATCAGTGGCGGGGCGACAACCAAAAAAAATGCCGAACCGGCCAGCAAGGGGTTCGAAGACACAAGTTGCCCAAGCCCCCCCAAACCCTGCCGGGATGATTCGCAGGTTTGCCGAAAACCGGAAGAGCATCTCGAGCCGAGCTTGACGACCGGTGCCACGCCATTACTGAGCCCTCCCAACAGCGTCGAAACAAAACGCCTGCGATAGCCGGGAAACATCACCAGCAGCACGCCAAGCGCAACAACAAGGAAATACGCCAGAACGGCGACAGCAACCACAAGAGACCCTTAGGATTAGCCGGAGGATCTGCGTCCGAAGAGATTCGGCAGCAGAGCACGGCAAGCATCAATCCTGAAATTTTAATACAAATGAATAAATTTATGAACTTGACGAAGTCATATTACAATAAATAAAAATTCCATTTGCATCATACAAAACAACAATGAAAGCGTATCCGATCCGAGAATCCGACAAGGTAGAGCGATGAGCATCCTGCGCGACCTTGATCCGACAAACGCCAGACTTTCTGCCTTGCCGCCCCGCCGTTCCGGCAAGGCTATTGTCTGGGTTATCGCCGTGCTTCTCATCGTCGCCGGAACAGCCTGGCTATTCCTGGCACAACATCGAGAGCGCGAAAATGGGGCCATTGAAAGCCAGCAGCACGAGAGTGCCCACCGAGATAATCCCCCCAGAGCTCTAGAGCTTGTGCAAAGTGCTCCTGAAACAGCCCGGCTTCTACCGGAGCAATCCCAGTCCCCCAGTCCCGACAAGGGCGCCGCCCTTATTCGGGAAAGTGCCCATGCTCAGGAAAATGCCCTTGAGAGCAACAAAGCCCCACAGGGGATCCATCAGGAACAAAACTCGGGATTGAAGGCAGAAGCTCCAGACAAGAAGGACTTGGCCATCGCGCCGCAGAAAAAATCGGGTGGGAATCGCCCATCAAATTCAGCCACCACAAAGAAACAAGGCAAGAGCTTGGCCGCCCATGCCGCAGCCGACGGCAACCGTTCACTACCAACCACAAAGAAACCTGCCGAGCGGGATATCGATATCATCACTGCGATAGTGAGATGAATGGCGCCCTCACAAGTCACCAAGGCGGCAAAAAGATCGCCGGCTAAAACGGCAACTGGGCTTGGGTAGCGGGATACTCCTGCCCGCTTTCGGAAAATGGATGTAAACCGCTGGCGCGCACGCCAAGCAATCGTATTTTCTGGTCTAGCGGAACACGTTTCAGGCATTCTCCTGCCGCCTTGCGCAGTTCATCCGCTGAGCTGATGGCAATTGGCAAGGTCAAATCACGCGTCACCACCTGGAAATCGGCGTATCGCAGTTTGATGCCTATCGTCCGGCAAACGTAGCCTTTTCGCGTCAAGTCATCGGCAAGACGCATGCAGAGCATCGTGAAGATCCTGGAGAGCTCAGCACGGTCCTGCCTGACATGAAGATCGCGCTCAAAGGTAGTTTCCCGGCTGATCGACTTGGGCTCCGATTTCGTCACGACCGGCCGCTCATCGACCCCATGCGCCACCTGATGCAGCCAACTGCCGGTGCTGCGGCCAAATTGGCTGATCAGCAAATCAACGGGCGTCGCCGCCAGTTCGCCAATGGTGTGAATATTGAGTCGATTCAATTTCTCGGCCGCCTTGGGACCGATGCCATTGATCTTTCTGGCGGCCAACGGCCAGATCCGCTGCGGAATGTCATCCATCTGCAGGATGGTCAGCCCATCTGGCTTTTCCAGATCCGAACCTATTTTCGACAGTAACTTGTTTGGCGAAACGCCGATCGAGCAGCGCAGACCGGTTGCGGCAAAAACAGCTTCCTTGAGACGCCTGGCCAGCACAACCGAATCCTCCGGGATATCGCCAAGATCGATATAGATTTCGTCAATTCCCCGATCCTCGATTTTTGGCGCGAGACTCGCCACCGCCGCCTTGAACAGCCTTGAGTAATGGCGATAAGCATCGAAATTGGCAGGCAGCAGAATGGCGTCGGGCGCCAGTGAAGCCGCTTTCATCAGCCCCATGCCGGAAAAGACGCCGAGGGCCCGCGCTTCGTAGGTCGAGGTGGTGATCACACCGCGTCCGACATAGTCCCCAAGCCGGGCACACTGCAAACTACCATCGGCGGCCAGGACGGGCGGTGCAATATTCCGCCCGCCAACAACCATGGCCCGCCCACGCAGTCCCGGATAGCGAAGCAACTCGACGGACGCAAAAAAAGCATCCATGTCGAGATGAGCGATACGACGAACACTGTTCATGCATACAGTATACGCAATAAATCAGGCAACGTCGCCCCCCCCCATCCGCATCGCCACAAGCAAAAGAGCCGCGTTGCCAGAGCGGCAAGGCGACTCTTTTCGGACCTCCCATCCCCCGGGCGCCGAGGCCCGGTGGTCCTACCTGATTTCGATACTCACGGAGCGCCCGGACTTGCCGCCAGCGCGGCGCAGCAGGTCGGCAATATCGGTATTCTTGTTTTTCAGCGCGATGTCGAGCGCCGTTTCGCCGGTATCGACGGTCTTGTTCGGGTCAGCCTTGTTGGCCAGCAGCAATTTGGCGATTTCAAGATGCCCGCCGCGCGATGCAGCCATCAACGGGGTCGTGCCATTCTCGCTAGGGGCATTAACATCAGCCCCAGCCTTGATCAGCAACTGGGCAATATCCGGATGGCCGGCGAAGGCCGCGTAGGCCAACGGCGTCCAACCGGGTGTATTGACCTGCGCCCCGCCCGCCACCAGCAGTTCAACGACTTTCAGATGGCCGCGAAAGGCGGCCAGCCGCAACGCAGTATCGCCAGCCGAGTTGCGCGCATTCACCTTGGCCCGCTGTTTGATCAGGAAATCCACGAGGTCGGCATGTCCATCCCGCGCCGCCAGCATCATCAGCGTATTGCCCTCAATGTCGGTACTGTCGATCGAGGCCCCGCGCTGCACGATTTCGGCGACATCTTTGGTGTCGCCGAGCTTGGCCGCGTTGATCAGGTCATCGTAAGTGGCGGCAATGCCCGAAAACGGCAAGCCGAGGACAATTGCTGCGGTCAACAGTGTTTTTTTCATGATTTTGACGGGCGGCTGGCTTGTTTGAACAGGCGGAAGAAATTATCGGTCGTCGCCTGGCTCACCTCTTCAAGCGACAGGGAACGCAAACGGGCGATTTCTTCGGCAACATGAAGAACGTAGGATGGCTCGTTGGGCTTGCCACGATAGGGGGCCGGCGCTAGATAAGGCGAGTCGGTTTCAATGAGCATGCGGTCCAGCGGACACTTCTGGGCCACCTCTTTGACGATGCTTGCGTTCTTGAAGGTGACGATGCCGGAAAACGACAGGTAAAAGCCCAGATCGAGCGCTTGCCGGGCAATTTCCCAGTTTTCGGTAAAGCAGTGCATGACGCCGCCCACCTCATCTGCTCCCTCCTCCTGCATCAGGCGCAGCGTATCGGCAGCGGACTCCCGGGTATGAACAACCAGCGGCTTGCCGACGCGTTTGGCGGCCTGGATATGGGTGCGAAAGCGGGCGCGCTGCCACTCCGGCTTGTCTTTCTGCCAGTAGTAATCGAGCCCGGTTTCACCGATGGCGATCACTTTATGATGCCCGGCCAGCCCAACCAGCATCTCTTCGGAAGGTTCCTCGACATCGGTGTATTCGGGATGCACACCAACCGTGGCAAACAGGCGTTCTTCCGCCTCGGCCAGCGCCAGCACCTTCGGGTAGTCTTCGAGATTGACGCCAATACAGACAGCGCAACCGACGTTGTTGGCCTGCATGCGGGCGAGGACATCCGGCAAGCGATTGGCCAGATCCGGAAAATCAAGGTGGCAGTGGGAGTCGACCAGCATCACGGTCGCTTACAGCGTATGGGTCGGGCGCGTTGATTGCATGACGCCACCGAGCAGCCCCTCGATCTTGCGGCGAGCTTCCTGGCCACTTTCGTCATTGTTGAAATGCACGCCGATTCCCTGGGCTCGCCCATTCTGTGCGCCCGGCGGCGTAATCCAGACCACCGTCCCGGCAATCGGCAACTTGGCCGGATCATCCATCAGGGAAAGCAGCATGAAAACTTCGTCACCAATACCGTAAGCACGAGTCGTCGGAATAAAGATGCCACCACTGCGCAAATGCGGCATGAAAGCCGCATAAAGTGCGGATTTCGAATTGATGTTCAGCGAGAGAACACTCGGGCGCTGCGGCGCGGGTTTGACTTCACTCATTGTCGATCAATTGGCAAACAGGGCACGGTAGTCCAGAAAAACACCTTCCAGGAAAAGACGCGCGTTGAGCGGTTGCTCTGCTTCCTGACGGCGTTTGATCAAATCACGGTAAAAATGAATCAGGCGTATGGCCGGAATCATATCAGCCAAGCCCTTGATTGTGGCTTGATGCGGCAGAAAATATCTTATTGGCAAGCCATTCCTGGCCAGCGCGAGATCAACCTGCCATTTTTGCAAAGCCTCGATGACAGCCTTCAGCAGCAACTTGCCTTTGCTTTCCTTGATGAATTTTTCCAACTCACCAGCCATGCCAAGCGGGTCCGTATTCCGGCCAGAGGCCAGACGCTTGATCAGCAATTCCAGCCAGGCTCCCTGACCGGAGGCTGCCAACTCCAGGGCCAGCCCGGGAGCACCACCGGCCAAGGCCAGCCAGCGAGCCGCCTCGGTCACCCCGTCATCAAGCAAGACCTGCTCGGCGACCTTGGGTTGCGGCACGGCCACCGGCACGACCTGGCAGCGGCTACGGATGGTCGGAAGCAAACGCAGAGACTCATTTGAAACCAGCAAAAACAAAGTACTTGGCGCTGGTTCTTCAAGCGTTTTAAGAAGAGAGTTGGCGGTACTTCGGTTCATCGCCTCGGCCGGGTGCACCACGATAATGCGCAAACCGGCACGGTGTGTACCGACGTTCAAAAAGTCATCCAGCGCTCGCACCTGATCAATGGTGATCTGCTGGCTGGGCTTTTTCTTGCCATCTTCGACCTCGGCCTCATCGGCCAGGGCATCCGGTTGCAACAGGCGAAAATCGGGGTGGTTTCCCTGACTGTACCAATTACAGGCCAGGCAACGACCACAGGCTTGACCATCACCGAGCGGACTCTCGCACAGCAGGCTGGCCGCAAAGCGCTTGGCCAGATCAAACTTGCCGAGACCTTTTTGCCCGACTAGCAACAAGGAGTGCGGCAAGCGCTCACGCCTTGCCTGCAAGCCATTCCAAACTTTATCGTGAAGCTTTAATACATTCATAAACAATTCGTTGAAACGATTTGTTCAAGTATTTTACGAATATCATCGAGGCTGTTGTTGGCGTCCACCACCCGAATTCGCGATGGATTGGCATGTGCCCGCTCAAGATAGGCCAGACGGACGCGCTCGTGAAATTCGGCGCGCTCCTGTTCAAAACGGTCGAGTACGCGACTGGCCAGCGCAATACGCTCACGGGCGACGTCAAGCGGCAAATCGAAGAGCAAGGTCAGGTCGGGCTGCACATGGGCATGCACCCAGTGTTCAAGAGTCAGGAACTTGCTCCGGTCGAGACCGCGCCCGCCACCTTGGTAGGCATAGGTCGCATCACTGAATCGGTCACAGACCACCCAGTCGCCACGCGCCAGGGCCGGCTCGATCAGCTTGGCCAGATGCTCGCGCCGGGCGGCAAACATCAAGAGCGTTTCGGTTTCCAGATGCATGGGGTCGTTCAGCAACAGGGTACGCAGCTTTTCGCCGAGTTCGGTTCCCCCCGGTTCCCGGGTCACCAGTACGGTTTTACCCTGCCCCCGCAGCCATTCGGCCAGCCATTCGACATGACTGCTCTTTCCGGCACCATCGATGCCTTCGAAAGTGATGAATTTACCTTTCACTTCCTTCCCCTTTGATATCTGTTTACTGCGCGGTTATGTTCGTCGAGGGTACGCGAAAACTCGCTGCTCCCATCGCCCCTGGCCACAAAATAAAGCACGTCGCTCGCCGCCGGATGCAAGGCCGCCTGCAAGGAGGCAAGCCCTGGCATGGCAATCGGTGTCGGCGGCAGACCGGTCCGGGTATAGGTGTTGTACGGGGTGTCGGCCTGCAGATCGCGCTTGCGCAGATTGCCGTCAAAATTTTCGCCAAGGCCGTAGATAACCGTCGGATCGGTTTGCAGCAACATGCCCTTGCGCAGTCGATTGACAAAAACCGCTGCCACCATCGCCCGATCGGCAGACTGACCTGTTTCCTTCTCGACAATTGAAGCCATCACCAAGGCCTCGAGCGGCGTTTTGTACGGCAAACCCGGATCACGTTGCCCCCATTCGCTGTCGAGCTTGCGCTGCATGGCACGGAGCGCTCGCGCCAGCAAGTCGAGATCACTCGATTGCTTGTCAAAGAGATAGGTATCGGGGAACAGCCAACCCTCAAGCTGAGCAACGCTCAGGCCCAAGCGCTCGACAATCTGAGCCTCCGACAGCCCGGTCGTCTCGTGGCGCAGATCGGGATGCTTGTCCATCCGCTGACGCCATTGCCGAAAACTCCAGCCTTCGACCAGCGTCAATTCGCCTTGCGTCACCTCGCCGCGGGTCAGCTTGCCCAGCAACTGGAGTGGCGTGACGCCCTGGTTGACCGAATAACTCCCGGCCTTGATCCCCGTCTCCGCCCTATGCAGACGGGCCAGCCAGGCCATCAGGGCGGGCTGAACCTCGACCCCCGCCTCTTGCATCTGGGTGATCGCCGAACGCATACTGCTCCCCGCCGCGACGCGGAAGTCGACCGGTGACGAACGCAGGCCCAGCGGCTGGTTTGCCCACCACCATGTAGCGGCGGCAAGCGCCGAGAGCAGCAGGAAAACGAATACAAAAAACTTGAGAAGAAGGCGCACGGGAACTCGCTGGCGACAAGCCGGTCTTGCCCGTGTGGCACGAGCACGTGAAAACGGGCGATATAATATCCCAAACCCCAACAGGAGCCTCCATGAACCCCAACTGGCGCAGCTTTCTCGAATCCGCGGATGGCATCTTCGATGCCGCATCGGCCGATCTACTTCATTTTGGCGATGCCGCCGCCGAGTTGCAGGCCGCCGGCCAGCAGACCATCCTTGTGCCGCTGACCCACCTTGGCCTGCTCGAAGCCAGCGGCGAGGAGGCCAAGAGCTTTCTGCACAGCCAGTTCACCAGTGACGTCAATCATCTGGCAGAAGGCCAGGCCCAGCATGCCGGTTGGTGCACCGCCAAAGGCCGGATGCAGGCCAGCTTCCTCGCCTGGCGCAATGGCGACGCCTACCGGATGACCGTGTCGGCAGACCTCCAGGAAGCGACGCAAAAGCGCTTGCAGATGTTCATCCTGCGCGCCAAGGTCAAACTGAGTTCATTGAACGACAGCACCATCCTGCTTGGCCTGGCCGGCCGGCAAGCCGAAGAGGCACTGGCCGATGCCGGACTGCCCTGCCCGGCCGAGCCGATGACCACCGCCACCAGCGATGGCGTTACCGTCATTCGCCTCGAAACAAACCGTTTTGTCATTAGCGCCCCGGAAGAGATGAGGGCCGGCCTGTGGCAAAAGCTGAGCGTCAAGGCCCGGCCGGCCGGTACGCCCGCTTGGCGTTGGCTCGATGTGCAGGCCGCCTTCCCGCTCGTGACACTGGCCACCAAGGAAGAATTCGTGCCGCAGATGGCCGACTTTGAGAAGATCGGCGGCGTCAGCTTTCACAAAGGCTGCTACCCGGGCCAGGAAATCGTCGCCCGGACGCAGTACCTCGGCAAGGTCAAGCGCCACCTTTATCGCCTGACCAGCTCCCACTCGCTGAGCGCCGGCGAAGCACTCTACTCGCCGGACAACCTCGAGCAGGCTTGCGGCATGGTGATGAGCGCCGCGCCGTCGCCGAAGGGCGGCTACGAAGCGCTGGCCGTCTTGCAATCGAATTACTCGACCAACGTTCATCTTGGTTCCCGCGAAGGCCCGCAAGTGCAGGCTGCTGCGGTCAACCCGTAAAAACAGGCAAAAATGTGCCTGATCGTCGTCGGCTGGCATGCGCACCCGGACTACCCGCTGGTGGTCGCGGCCAACCGCGACGAGTTTTATGCCCGACCGACCGCCACCGCCGGCCGCTGGCCGGAGGCGCCGCAAATCATCGGCGGCATCGATCTTGAAGCCGGCGGAACCTGGCTGGGCATTGCCGAGAACGGCCGCTTTGCAGCCGTTACTAATGTGCGCGAACCCGGCATGGCCAAAGGCCGGCTGTCGCGCGGCGCGCTGACCCGCGACTTCCTGCTTTCGGAAAGAAGCGCCAGCGACGCCACCGGCGCCATCGACGGCTCAGCCTATTCCGGCTTCAACCTGCTGCTGGGTGACGGTGAAACGCTGCATTACCGCTCCAATCGTGACGGTGAGCCACGGGCACTGCCGCCCGGCATTTATGGCTTATCGAATCATCGACTGGACAGCCCATGGCCCAAGCTGCTCAAGGCACGTGAGCGCTTTGCCCAGGCCCTGAAAAAACTCCCGGACGAAAGCGAGTTTTTCAAAATCCTCGCCGACGATGAAATCGTTGCCGACCACGAACTACCGGAAACCGGTGTCTCACTGGATTGGGAGCGCCTGCTTTCAGCGATTTTTGTTCGCTCGGCAAGCTACGGCACCCGTGCCTCGACCCTGCTCTGGCGAAATAGTCATGGCGAGGTCAGGCTGCACGAACGCAGCTTCGGGCCGAATGGCCGCCCGCTTCAGTCTTCGCTGATTTCCACCGCCGTATAACACGGCAGCCGATCGAATAAGTCGACAATATCGGCGTTGCGCATGCGGATGCAGCCATGCGAGCCCGGCACACCCATTTCGGCACTTTCCGGGCTGCCGTGGATATAGACATAGCGCCGCATGGTATCGACACAGCCCAGGCGGTTGCGGCCCGGCTCGCAGCCGGACAGCCAGAGGATGCGGGTCAGGATCCAGTCCCGGCCCGGGAACTGCTCGGCCAGTTGCGGCGTCCAGATTTCGCCCGTTGGGCGACGGCGCACGAACACCGTATTTTCCGGCTGCCCAGCGCCAATTTTGGCCCGGACCAGGTGTCGACCGCGGGGCGTCTGATAACTGCCCGAAACCTCGCCCACCCCGGCCTTGGCGGTGGAAACAGGGTATTCGGCCAGGATTTCGCCATGCTCACCGAATACGAGCAGCGACTGACGGGCAACAGAAATGCGCAACTCCATGCTTATTTGCGGCGCCGGCTGGCGAAAAACTGCGACAACAGGGTACTGCACTCATCGGCCAGCACCCCGCCCTCGACCGTGGCGTGATGATTGAGACGCTCGACACCGAACAAATCGACGACACTGCCATGCACCCCGGTCTTGGCATCGCGCGCACCGTAAATCACCCGGCTGATGCGGGCATGCATAATGGCGCCGGCACACATGGCGCAAGGCTCGAGGGTGACGAACAATTCGCAGCCCGGCAATCGGTAGTTGCCGAGAACCCGCGCCGCGTCGCGCAGCGCGGCGATTTCGGCGTGCGCCGTCGGGTCGCTTTCGCCGATCGGCGAATTGAAGCCGCGCCCGACGATCACGCCGTTCTGGACAACTACGGCGCCGACCGGCACCTCACCCAGGCACTCGGCAGCGCGGGCCAGTGAAATGGCCTCGCGCATGAAGAACTCGTCACCGAGCACGACGACGGAGCTATCTTCGATTATTCCCACTCGATGATCAACTGGCTCTGGAAAGCCGCATGAATACTGGGTTTTATGCAATGTTTCAATTTTGATACCGTCAAAGTTACCGCCAAAACGAAATCAGCAGCGTTGATCATTGGCTATCATGATAAATCGTGACAGCAGAACCTCATATCGTACCGTAAGCGCCAAGGTTCTGTGCACCTTGCTAAATCTCACACAGATCACCACCCAATCGCATTGCATCTGACCACGAAAAAATGCTGTGCTGAGGTCAGGCCACAATCTGTGGTGAACGCAAACTCTTAACGCTTTGCAGCCCGTCGGCCGGTTACTACCGAGGGCAGGCAACCAATTCTACTGGACGGTTTTTCCGTTAAGACCATTCCAAACGGTAGCGCACTCTATTACCTCGACCAAACGCGTAACCGAAAAGCCATCAGGGTAGAGTGACGTAGAAGTTGCACAATCTGAATCGCACGCCAAGAGCTCACCGCTCGCCTTCCCGGTTTGAAAAAGACCATCGGGGTCGTTCAGCCAGTGTCGATCATCACGCAACGCAATCAGAAGCTCTTCCAACGACACCTTGAGAAAACCGTGGAAGCGCTGGTGATCGCATTCGATGGATGTGTCTACGATCCAGGCAGTGATCTCCGGAATGCAGTCTGCCTCCAGCGCAAGCGCCTGTTGCAGCGGTCCTTCGTATTCCAGTGCGTTACGCACCGCCTTCACCTTCCTATGCAACTGCAGTCCAGCCTTGCGCAGCGTTGAGTGGCGGTGCGTCCATGCTTCCTTCACAGATCGGCGGACATAGGTAGATTTCAGTTCCAGCACGAGCAGTCGTCCATCGCAAGCGCAAAGTAGATCGATTTCTTCCATATTGTTGGCATCCGTTGATAGCGATGCCAACTCATAGCTTACGAGCACATGGAATCCTCGTTGTATAAACAATGCGGCAAGTCGCTGTTCAATGCGTCGGGTTTCGTCGCGTGCATCTGCTCTGCGTGCCCCTAGGCGGCGCAGGTTGTTGACTGCAGCTATGGAGTTGTTCTGCACGGCCATCACCCAAGGCAACTGGAACAGATGGCGCCCCATCTTCAAAATTGACCGTTCCTGCAACCGGGGCCGGAGACCAGCATTGCCCCGGCGCAGTTGGTCGGCGAGTGCAATCCAGTCGCTGGTCCAAAAATCAAGGATGGCCTCCGCCGCCCGTTTTTGGCCCTGCGGGTAATCTGCGCTTACGGTCCACGGTGTGATGCTCGCGATCTTGGCGGTCTTTTCCGACCAGGTGATCGGAAAACGATTTTGCATCTCCGCTTGCATTAGTCCGCCAAAAGCCAAACGCCCCAGAGCTAGCCAGGGGTGACCGACTTGCCGCAGGTGTTGCTGGTAAGGCCGAAGGAAGTCTTCGATGAAGAATGCCGTCATCAGCTCAGTGGCCAGCAAGGCCCGAAAGACGTCGACTTTTGAACCAGCATCGGTTTGGACATGATCGGCCACGCCATAGACTTCCTGCAACTGCAGCCAAGTGCCCATCGCCTTGGCGAAGGCCTGCAAGTTGGCCTCAAGGTGCTCGGCTCCGACCAAGGCTAGCGTCTCGGGGGACGCCATCAGTTCCGCCATACCGCGATACAACCAGTATTGGTGCAGTCGCGCGAGCTTCTCACCGTCCCGATGCCAGTCTGCTGTATGTGTGCCATCTGTCTCGACGATTTCCAGCCGCTCGCCCTGCCTGACGAAACTGATGCTATCGTCGTAGCAGAACGCCTCGGCGGAGCGGACGATAAATCCATTTAATTCCACTTGGGCGTCGACCAGCGTCGCGAAGGCACTGTACAAATCAATCCTGGGAGACGGCCCTTCCCGAGAGGGGAACAGGAAGGGCGAGAGGTGCATACCCAGCGAAACACTGATCGTGCGGTCGTTCAACCGAAGGCTAGCTGGATCACAGGTGGCAAGTTTCCAAGCCAGGATGTCCTCGATGGCGTTCCAGCTCTCCTCGATATTGGGCTCATCTGGTATTTGCGCCCCTTCCAGCAGCACCGGGATCAAATGCTCGAACGCATATAGGCTTGCATAAGCAAGCAGTTCGAGTGGCGTCAAACCCGTCAGCGGCTGTTGCAGTTGCTTGACTTCCGCGACGCGCTCCTGATGGGCTTGCCTGAAGATGCCGAATACCTGGACGAGCTCCCCGACGGTTGCAGGATGCGCATCGGCCAATGCCTCGACTTCATTCCAGCGCGGTGATTCTTGCCGCAGCACCAGCCCGGCATAGCGGGCCGCACGCTGAACTGCTTCCGGCGCAACGACTGCGACGTGTGACACGATGGAAGGGCAAGCAAAGGGGTCTTGGCCCAGATAACGTGCAAGAGCAAGTACGAGAGACTCCTGCGTCCAAGCTTCTTTCGGTAATCCGGGGAGGAAGCTGGCAGACCAGAATTCCGCATGGCGCTCTGTCGCGGTGATCTTGCCTTTCCCCCGCCGCTCGGGCTTTCCATCGAGGAAGGCCGTGGCAGCAAGGTCTGCAGCTCTCGTTTCAGACAGGCCGCTTTGGCAAGCATCACAAAAAGTCGTTTCGTAGTACGAGCTCATTGATTCAGTTTATGGAGTCACGAGCATCCATGTTAAAGGCATTTATCCGCCCCAAGGGTCAGTACATCCCACGGTTTGGCGAATTTCAGAGCCGTTTTGCCTTTGAAATGACCGCTATGCAGATGTGGCAGACGGCAGCAACTGGTTGTTATGCTCGGCTGTTCATAATGGCCATCCGCTGCCTCACAAGGGTTCCGACAACTGGCCGCCTGAGCGACCGCAGCGCTTTGAAACCTGCCCCCAGAGTCAATTCCTGCTACTCGGCCAAGCAGTCGCTGGGATTGCCAATTGTAAGCGTCCGCTAACCGAACATTGCATTCTTAGCCGTGTTAAACGTCCGGATTCGTTTAGTCAAAATCGATTCGAAGAAGCAGTGATGCAGCGTATTCAGAGTGACACCAAAGGCAATAAACCATCACATGTATCGACTTATCTTATTGCGATTCAGTTATTCAGTTCCGGCTCAAGAGACCATTGATGGAGTCGGCCACGGTCGCCAAAGAGATGACAACTCCATTCAAAACAAAATCAAGTGCCCGTCCATAGCCAGCGTTAACATTCGCGGTGTCGAAACCCAGCATCTGTAGGGTCGTCAGGCACTCTCCCATCGTCTCGTGAGCATCGGCGATTCTTAGGTCGTTGTTTAAAAACAAAGGCGCCATAGCTTTATTACGATCATTCCAGCCTTCAGGTTCGTTGGCTGAGGCAAATGCATCACTTGCCTCTTCATCGGCATTCAGCCTTTCAATGACATTTAAAAGCGCCTGCATCAGCTTAAGGCTTCCGAGGTCCCTGACAGCCGCTCGCGGACACCCAGCGTGCTCCAACAATGACTTAAGATAGCCATTTGGAACGCGCTGCCACACCTCGTGCAAGCTCTTGCAGCGAGCCAAGAACATCTGTTGTGTCATGTCCAATGGTGCAACCTGTGCTAACCGGCTAAGTGCTGGATAGGCCAACCAACCGTTTGCCGCCACCTCTGCGTGATTAAAGCCAGATAGGTCTGCAGCCGACTTTGCCAGCCCCACCGTTGCACCGAGTGCGGATAGGGCTTCACCTAATCGTAGAAGCACGTCGAGCAGCCTCTGTACCTTAGCAACTACATGCTCTTCATTCAGGTCCACGTGTGCCAAGGCGGCCGGATCAACGGCGAATGATCGGGCACGCACAATCTCGCGATCTGGCTTCGGCTTGTACAGCTCACGCATCGGTACTTGGACCAGATTTCGTCCGACCCGCCGGCATTCAGTGAAACTCCACTGCCCCCTGTATGACGGGCTGCAGTACCACTGCCCCCATACATGGGTTGGCGTTGAGTCGTAGAAGGCGCTTTGTTCATACTTCTGGAGGAAACGGTCATCAAGATAGACCAGCGTTTGGTCTACCAGTGCGTTCGCACGCGCGTGTGTCATAGGCTGGTCATCGCCGGGCCACAGAATGCCTTCAGCAGTCTGCTCTGGACAGAGCTCTGGCATCACTGCCTCGACCGAAGCCCATAGCTGTAAAAGAAGCCCTCCCTTGTGCTCGCGGATGTCCAGTTCATACCAAGCATTCCCTTCGACAGGCTTGCGGACTACATGAGACTCACCTCCCATGATCGCGCGAATTTCTGGCACATCTGGGAGCTGGGCCGAGTAGTAGAAGACTCGGATACCCCGAGCGCCACGCAGCCAAAGGTAGCGACGGAGGTATTCATTCGATATGCGCCAGCTAACGGACCTCTTCAAGTTCCATTGGTATTCACTGGACACCTCGCCCTCGGCCACACCAAATTCCGGAAGCCCCAAATCATCGTAGACCAGACGTTGTTGATCGTTGCCGACGCAGCGGGGAGTCAATCCGAGCATCATCCAAACCTTCTCGGCTAAATTGAAGGTGTAGAACGAGCCGTCACCCCACGCCGCGACAACATAGTCATGGCCCGATATCGACGGAGAAAACTCGGCAGAGCAGCCACGCTTATCGCCGGCGGGAACTGAGTACTCGACTACGCCATTTCCTGCCTCAGATAGGACTTCGATGGGGTCACCCTCAAGCCCAGGAACGACCGCCATCAGCAAATGCAGGTGCTCCGCTTGCTCTCCATGCGGATCGGATTCCTGCATGGAAGCCACCTCTATGAATTGACTTGGCGACAAACCGACGGGCTCCAGCAAGCCGCGCAGCCTTGGTGGCATGACATGAGTCGGGATGGGGAAAGCTGTTAGATAGTCGAATGCCATGATTCTTCTTGTGGTGCTATCAATGGTTATCAGGTGCTAAGCGCTTTGCTGCTGTGGTTGTTCGGGAGAAGGCAGCATGACCTCGCGCCAGCAAATCGGAACAGCGGGCAGCAAATTGGTCTCGGCCGCCAACAAGCTAGTGTGTCCGGGATGGTTCTCCACTGCGAGCGCCATAACTCCGCGGCATCCGTCCATATCGCCAGCACATCGAAGTCGTTCGGCCAACTCCAAGGCAATTGCGGCTTCAAACAGTCGAGGGAATCTCAAACCATTCGCAGCGGCGCGTCGACGCAAGTAGGTGTTCAGAGCCACTCGATGAACCTCCAAGGACCATTGCACGGTTTGTCCAACCAGTGCGTGAGCAATCAGAGCTTCCGAGGAGGGTTCTCCCAGTTCCTCCTGAATCAACATCTCGATTGCCGATGGCATCGCAGCCAAATCCTGCTTCGCCACATGCATATTGAATAGAGCGTGCAAAGCCAAGTAGGGCAACCTGAGGCGCTTCTCCAGCCGAGGGACAACCTCACAGGCGACTGCCAGCACGGGCCTCAAATCAGTCACGACCGCGTCAGGCTCCCTGAGGAGGCAAGATGCGAGCTGCTGCAGGAACCCTTCCAGCTTGTCACGACCAACTTTCGTGATGTCACCCTCAGCGCGACCGACCCAGTATTGCGGCGCCATGCGCACTTGAACAACGCCGCTTCGCTCCAGGTGGTAGTTGTATGGCTCATGCAGCACAGTTGGCTGACGCACAACGAATTCGATGATGACATTACGCATCAAACGTGACAGTCCTTGAAGCGTCAGATGCGTGGCCCGGTCTTCGATGGCGGTCTCGCCGTGGCCGTGCCCCAATGTCACGGCATCCGGTAACTGTCGGAGCTGGTGCACATATTTGGATCGCGATTGGTATGCCGTACCGAGCACTTCTGCGAGATCCGACCGCCCTAGCAAAGAGCCATTGGCAGTGTCGGAAGGCTGACGAAAGTATGTAGACGGGGTGTGGGCCACCGTAAACTCTCGGAAGCGGCGTGCCAACGCGACATGTTCAACCCTTAGTAGCGCCTCCCTGACGCGCTGCGCAATCACTTCGTCAGCCCCAGACAACGCCTCATCGACCGCGGTGCGCTTGCGTTCGTCAAACGAATCCCAGTCGCTCTCGTGTCCGTCAAAGTCCTGGGCGAGCGACTCCACGGAAGCAACGAGTAATGTGTAAGCCAGTTCCAGATCATCGGTAATGCGGTGCATTCCGTTGACGTAGGTTCGAAGCGCGCGCATAACGCCCAGAAAGGTGCGTCGTGGCAGTCCGATGAGCTTCTCAACAAACTCTTCAAGAAACTTCAACTCATCTGGCTTGCACCAGACCTCCCCATCGAAGAATCGACGAACAAGGGTCTGCGGAGCGACCCTTGTTGCCAGTCCGCGCTGCCCGGTCGTCAGCCTCCTGGCCAGATCAATATCGGGCGTACAAACGCAGTTCAACGCGAAGCAAACCACCACCGAATAGTCTTGGAGATAAGGTTCGACACCGGAGGAGACAAGTACTCCAGGTCCGTGTTCTTCACCCTCAATGCGCTCACTGAACTCATAGACTAAAACACTTGGACGTATTGAATAGCTCGATGACGGAAATAGTCGCCCAACGGCTGTTTCGACGGCATCCTCTCTTGTGAAGATGGCATTCGTATAAAGCATGCCGCGCAAGCGATTTTCCCTGCTGGCAGGTCTGGTGAACAGCTTACCAGTGGCAATCTGAAGCAAAAATATCTCCCAGCTTAATCGCGCTAATGTTCCGGCCTGATTGCCATCATTTCGAGATCATGCTCCTTCACCTCTGTAGCTTTCTTTACACTCAACTTCCGCTTCAGAATGGAAAGCTTCAAAAGAAACTCCGGCGATCCGCCTCCTCCCAAGACAGCCGGCACGAGCAAGTAAGCTTGAGACTGCTCATACGAGCGGAGAAAGCGCACAAGGTTAACGTCGGATTCCGCATGCATCGTCTGAATTCGTGAAGCAACCGTCAATATGCGATCGCCTAAACGCTCATCTTCGGAGTGCAACCGTGAGGTGATAAGTACGCGATAGTGAGCTGGATGTTCAGCGGAGACATCACGCACGATTGCGATATAGATATCTTCCTCCCTGTCGATTTCCCCAAAACGTTCGCGCCAGCGCTCAAAGATCTTCCTTGCGGCATCCTCATCCGTAAACATCAGGGCAATCGCAGGCGGATAAGCCGGCCCCCAATCAGCAAATCCGGCCCCAGTCCACCCTGCGCGATTCCAAAGATGTAAATCGATGACTGATCGGACACCGAGGTCTCGATGATCTTTCGGCGGAAGCGGGCTACGCCTATCAGCTGCCGTACCATCGTCATCCTCCTCAGCAGAACCCAATGCGCGGCGACAGATACTCGGGCGTGTTGACTCCAGAGGGAATGACGTCGTCACCAACTGAGCCCAATCACCGAGCTTTGATACAGCCTTCTTGAAGATGCGCTGGCGACTGTTCCCGACAACAACAATCATCGAAACCCGATCAAGCACAGCCTCGTTCGTAAGGAAGCGTTCGACCATTTGCTGCATATCCTTCACGAAGCAGGTGGCGGCGAAGATCGTCGCAGCCAAACCAATCAATGTCCGCTGAACCTCATCTTGTCGCCCGTATGTTGCCGGCACCAAGCCGGCAGGCCAGTTGACAGTCGCAGCCATTCGCTCCCGGTCGACCGTGAAGTCAGGCTCAAGCACATCGACGTTTTCTTGAATCCAGATACCGAAGTTTTCAGTGTGCGCAGTAGCGCCAACCTCTGGAGCCGTCGCAAAAAGCGCCTCGATGGCTCCAACAACCGACTCCGCTACAAGGATCGAGGTCTCCGAACTCTGGTGGTGAACCATGACCTGCATGCCAAGCACCCTCGACACATAAGCGTGCGGTTCTGACTCGTTAAAGACGACTGGCCCATGCAAATTGTCGGATACCGGTTGACTAGCGAGTAATGTGAAGAATTCTGCAATGCTCGCTGGAGTTTCCTCCTCCGGTAATGAGCCCTCCTCGCGGAGCACTGTCTCATGGCCGAGCGCGTAAAGCAGAGAATTTCGACTTTGATGCAGGCCGAGCCGCTCAAGAACATCGGGCAATTGAACAACTTGTTGAAGCTCCGCTGACGTGAAGTTCAGCACTTGGCTTCCTAGAATGAGATCGAACTCCATAAGGCGCTTCGCGACACGCTCTTTAGAGGCGTCGTCGAGCGGAAGCCCTTCCGCACAACCTCGAACCAACCGAATGGCTTCGAGGGAGTCCGGCAAATGTCGAAGTTCGACAGCGATCCAAGCAAGCATCATAACCGTGGGCACAACTGAGGCCGGAAGATCGCTGTCCTCTTCAGCCTCGATGAATATCGAAGCCATTGCAAAAATACAGGTTGCGCGTGCAGCCCAAAGCAGACCGGCACTACGATAGGCAAGCGTGAGTAGTTGAAGTGCCTCGATCAGTGCATCGGCATACTCCTTCTTGGTGAGCTGTCGCGCGGCCTTGCCTAGCAATCTGATCATTTCGAAGTTGTCTTCGAAATCGAGTTGCTGAGCACGCCTAAGGAGCACTAGCGCCCCCTGAGCTTCGCCGGTGCGCTCCGACACGAACGCCGCCACATCGTCGACAAGGCGGGTATAGCCCTGATCCTTTCCCGCGACGTTGCCAAACACCTCAATCATCTTGGTCAAGCGCTCGGCAGCAAATTCGCCAAGACCATTTGCTTGCTTGATTACCTCTGAAAACTGCGGCCAAAGTGAGCTGAGCCGTTGAGGATCTTTCATGAGCACCGCTTGATTGACCTCAAGAACGAGCAGGGAGGTTCGTGCCTCAAGAGCATTGTTCGGACGCTCATTGTCCGCCGCTATTGCCTTCAACCTGTCGCTCAGTCGAGCGATGCGCTCCTCCAGCCTGGCCTCATCGGCAGTCAAATGCTGATGTATAACCGAGTTGAACAGCAGTTGAGCCAAGTTACACAGAAGCTCAAGGTTCTTGGCGCGATCCGTGTCGATCACGAGCTTCTCGAAGGCGTCGTAGCTAGCGTTCAAGTGCGCGACATCGTCAAACCACCAGAAGGCGGTCCAGATCCCTTCGTAGTTTGCTTCGAGCTTCTGACGGAAAGTGCCATCTCGTTCAGCCAATCGAACTGCGCGTGCAAACCGCCCGTCCGTTTCTGTTCGCGGACGCTCCAAATTGCGCGAAAGCTTGGCGGCAACCAAAGCCTCTGTCGCGCGCTGCATTTCCATCCCGGTAAATGCATCCGGGTTGGCGATCAACTTCTCGATATCTTCGAGCTGCCGGGAGCGAGAATAGTCCGTCGGACCCAATCGGCGTGCGTCGGCAATCTCTTGTCCAACGCCAAGGTAGTTAAATGCGAGGTCTCTGCGATCACCACCAACGACCTGCTCAACAATCCAGCTCCGGTCGAGAATGGTGACGGTCAGGCCATATTTCTTGGTGAGTTCGTCCTCAACCCGAGCGCGGTCCTTCGCACGGGCGAACTGTGCGGTAACGCAATAGACCTTCTGATAGCCCCGTTGCGTCTCCACGATGCCTACCACGTCGTTGCGTACTTTCTCTGCCCACGTTTTCTTTGCGCTGAAGGCGAACGCCCAGCGCTCCTTACCGGAATTCGGTTCGCCCACATAGGTAAGAGTTGCGATCTCGTCAGCAACCGGAATAGTTTCGGTGTCAGCCTTGCTGTCCCCACCCCCTTCAGGCCCGGTAGCAGGTTTCAGGTTTGGACAAATCGTGCGCTCACACAACTTGCGGCAAAAGATCTCGAAGTCGTGAGTCTGGTTGCGCGCAGTGATGGTGTCGAGGCAGTACTCAAGCGTCGTTGAGTCAAGCAGGTAGGCCGTACGATCGCTCGTATCTGAGTAGAGTTCAGGACGCAGTTGGCGCATAAACTCTGATGGCGACAGACTTCTTTCTTTTTCGGGCATTTTTGCCCCTCGCGAGATTAGGCAAATATCATATCACCAGCAACATTTCTGAAACCAGAGCGATCCCCCGCAAGTCTTGGGCTTCAGCTTATGGAAGATGGCATCGCAGAACAAGGAAGTGCTGGGCCACTTCTTTGCCTGCTAACTGACGGTGATCGGACACTTATAATTGGCAAACTCAGCGACTGCTTTGGTCGAACTTCCTCATGCCTGCGGCAATAGGCGGCACCTCGGCGATTTCTGCCGTTCAGCCCCACCAATCTGAACGGCAGCTTTGGGTGACCAACCAGGCAGACTCCTTTAGGGCCATGTCAGCACAATTCCTTTGTTTGTCGCATCGGTTATTGCGATTCCATGTCAGTGAGTCGTACTAAGAAAACGGCTTTTCTATATACGACGAGCACGCCTTTCTCCGTCCGCCAAAAGAGAGCTCCTTCCAGAAAGCACGGCCAGTCTGATGGGCCGTGTGGGATGCCTTGAAGCCTAGAAACCGTTGCCGTAATAACGCTGTCGTGCGTAATGAAGAGATGAAGGCCACTAGCGTTGCCAGCAGAGGTGAGCATATGACCAAGCAAGAGGTGAGCGGCCTCGTCGGACTGAGCCATACCTGGCAACGGATCACTTTCAGAAACAATATGTCGCATCACCTCTTCGTGTCCTAGCTTCTCCCAGTTTGCCCAAGCCAAGTCCCCGTCAAGTACATATACGCCAGGATCTCCAAGCAACCGGCTCACAACAGTGTCTAACTTCGCACCGGCACCTTCTCGCAAGGCATTTGCGGTTTGAATACAGCGTGGCACAGGGCTGCTGTGCAAAGATCGAATACGCGTTCCCAACTTGCGCCCCAACTCTTCCGCGCAGTGTTTTCCAGACAACGTAATAGGCACATCATTTCCCACCTCACCATCAGGAAGAGGGCCACGAGCGGAATGTCGCAACAGCAGTACTACGGGTCGATCCGTAGGAGCATCCCCAATGTCGCGAATGAGCGAATGGGGAATGCTCGAATCAATTCCCTCGCTCATATAGCCTCCGCACACAACACCGCAGGAAGTGCCGCTACCCGACGAACATCAACAAAACAGAACCCCGCCTGGGTAAGTAGCCTCTCGAAAGCTTCCTGCGACCGCTCTCGCCCCCCGGTAGCCATGAGCAAATGCAGGTCACACAAAGCACCCGATACACCCTGCTCTGACATCAGCATTTCGATGATAAAAAGTCGCCCTCCTGGAGACAAGGTGGCACGAGCCTGAGACAGGATTTCTAGTGCATCCCCATCATCCCAGTCGTGCAGCACTCTAGCCAATGTCACGACATCGGCACGGACATTCCACGGTTCAAAGAGATCGCCAGGCAACCAACTCAGGCCCGACACAGAGCCAATGCTGTTCTGGGCGTGCTCAACCACATCTGGCTTATCAAGCACCGTCACGTGAACATCGGGATGCGCACTCAGGATGTTCATTGCAAGCGTTCCGAACCCACCGCCTGCATCCACAACACGCTCATTACCTTCCAAGCCCAGTGTTTCAGGAATCAATGCGTAATCGTGGCGTGCGTAACTGCGAAGCATGCGGTGATGCCCCTGCAAACGCGCCGGATCTCTGGAGACATCACCAAAAATGTCCGGTGCGCGCCAATCGCCTCTCGCCTTTAGTGCCTCCGGCAAGCATGACCACAGGTCGCCGAGAGCACCTGAGTATTCGAGCGCAGCGTCCGCCAAACTTAGCGGATGGCTTGCAAGCAGAAACTCTCCACGAACACTCATGCACCAGGTTTCTGCATCGCGCTCAACGAGCCTGAGCTCCCCCATGGCCCGAAGCAGTCGCAAGGCTCCATCGCCGGAAAGTCCGCACTTCTCGACCAAAGCGGCAGATGTGCAAGGTAACGCCTCGACGACTCCCAGACGTACCGCTGCCGCAATCGTTTCTGTGCGCCAGTAGCCAACCATATCACCCGAAAGGGCCGCGAATTCAGATTGCCTTGCGGGACGAAGTTCGATCAAGCATTGCCCCTGCTCGTTGATGACATCGAGGCCGCCATCAAATCGCTCCACCCTCGCCTGAGCGTTGTAGAACGGTTCGACAGCAGCAAAACGTCGCACATAGACAGGTGCTCCATGCAGATCAACGTGCATCCAGCCTTCGCCATCACGCGCTCGTGCTAAGCCTTTGTGAAATACGTCTAAATCACCGAACCAATTGCCATGTAACGGCTCACCATTCAGATTCAGGTGCGTACAAAGACCTGCGTCACTTTGGATAACACAGACTCCGTCCTTGTAATCTCCTACATAGCGCCACGTTTCCGGATAAGCGAATGATCCGTCCCCTAGCACGTGTCGATAGCGCCCATTGCGTAGGCGCACCGCACAACGTCCGCCTTGAAAGTTTCCGCACCAGTCGTACCGTTCAGTATAGGCATCGCTTCCGTCTGGACGAATGTGGTGCCAGCCATCCATAGCCTGCACCGTAGCGAAACCTTCGTAGAAGCCAAATGTACGAATGAAGCGGCGCGAATAGGCCGCATCACCATCCGGGCCGACATGCCAGGCTTCATCGCCACGCTTTACCGGCGCGAGACCTGGAGCATGATACTTGAGCACTTCGTCGAAGCGCCCGGAATAGGCTGGCTGACCGTCGCACTCATGGTGCGTCCTGCATGCCGACACATTCAGACCACGCCAATTCATCGATCATCCCTCGCAGGCTTTCTCATATTGCAGGAGGCACATAGAGATCGATTCCTGTAACTGGCCACCAAGACACGGTAAGCATCGCCCCGCCAGATGTCGAGCAAGGGCGTATCCAGCAGATCTCCGAACGACCCCAAGGTCCTGCGCTGCGCATCCGGCGCGCAGCATGGATCGAAACGCCCTTGAGCACTGACCCAAGCCTCCTGTCCTAGGAAGGGGCATTGACCATCAAGCGTAAGCTCCTGGGGCGATCCTTCATTCAGCGGAAATATGTTCTCCAGCAGAATCGTGCGCCCATTCGGGAGCGGCCGCTCCAGAGCGATTTTTCGAGCATTCTCGACTGCGATATTCCAACGCAAAATCGCATCAGCGTTGCGACGCATCGATAAGGCTTCGATCTGAGGAAAATGCGCCCAGAGATGATGGCCCTTTATCCGGTCCACGCCAAGTTCGATGCCGAGTTGCACGATATCGGCTAGCTCTTCGACGTTGGATTCAAGAAAGGTCAGCTGAAGCGTAACGCGACAGCGGTTCCCACCACTCGCCGCATGTGCATCACGCACTGCAATGAACTCCCGCAAGTTGCGTAGCGATTCTTCCCACCTCGAGCCCAACATGATTGATTCCTGTGTGGTCTTGCAGGCACCGTTCCAGGAAATCTTTACATCGGAGGTAACAGGCACGATACGCGCAGCCCAATCTCTTGCCCCATGCTTCGGGAAGGTACCGTTGGTTGTCAGATTCAGTTTGACGTTGTGCTCGGCACACAAGGCCAGGATGTCCTCGAAATGCTCATAGAGCAAAGGCTCGCCCATGGTTGAAGGAATGATCTCTCGCAATCCCCTTCCGGCGGTTTCCTCGACGACTCGCTTCAACATCTCGAACGGCATGCGGCGATGACGACGCCTATCCAGTTTGCGCAGCGGCTGCAGTTCACTGTGCGGTGAATGCTCTTCGCACATCACACACGTGAGGTTGCAGGTATCTGGGTTTGTATCAAAGGTTATGCGCCAAGGCGCTTCCGCATGCGGAAGTTTCGTTCTATCTCGCCGACGGAGGACTCGCTGATACAAGGTCTCGATATCCTGCACGTGGGTATCGATATCGGGAATGTCACCATCCTGGCTAAAAACGTAGCCACGACAACCAAGTTTGGCTGCCAGTTCAGGAGCATCGACAAAGCGTTGCATCTGCTCCGCTAATGCTGTGAATGAGCGATGCTCGTACAAGAGTCCATTAACTTCATGATGGACATACTCCGCCATTCCTCCCGTGTTGGCCGTAATCACCGGCACGCGTGCCTGCTGAGCCTCATGAATGACCAGCGGCGAGTTCTCAACCCATACCGATGGCACGACAATCGCATCCACGCGATCAAAGACATCGCGAACGATGTCCTGATTCCTGTACTCAGGCATCCACTCGATCTTGCCTGCAACGTCGTCAGGCAAGCCTGCTGCGATGTCTTTCAGTGCAGCTGTTTCCTGACCACGCGGGCGCCCCCAAATCCTGAGCCGGGCTTTCCCGGTGAGCAGACCAAAAGCACGGATCAGATCATGAATCCCCTTGGCGGGGATATGGGTGCCAATGTACCCAAACGTGAATTCCGATTCCTGAACCCTGTGGCGGTTAGCGGCACGCTTTCTGTCGAAACCGTAGTCCAAGTAGATGAGCTTGTGGTCAGGCAAACCAAAGTCATGGCGGTAACGTTCCTGGAGGTAACGTGCCGGGGCAATGAAAACGTCCACCAACTCGGCCATCTCGCGCATGTGTGCCATGCGACGCTTCACCCAGCCTTGCCAATACGCCACATCCGCTTCGTATTCATCGGGTGCGCCGCTGAAATATCGCGCGTAACAACGCTCCGCGCACTTCCGATCCTCTTGCCCATCGCAGGCAGCCCAAAGATTAGCTGGATCTTCCGGGAGTGTCTGCATGAACTGACCTCGCGGGCACATAACCCAGTAGTCGTGGAGCGTATAGACAATCGGGATCCCGCGACTGGCAGCCTCATTGAGCAGAGATGTGGAGAGATGATTGAGGTGCCCGACATGCACGACATCTGGCTGCACCTCAGCCAGCACCTCGGCGAACCGCTGATCAACCCCTTCTGCCCGGTATCTATCCTTGAGTCGCGGGTTGTTCACCAAATGCAGGGCGATCCTTGCATCGTCAGGGTCTCGCTCCTTACGAAGCCGGTAGTCCGGTGCAAAGGGATCTTCTTCACGTGTAAAGACATGGACCTCGTGTCGGTCGGCCAAGCCTTGACACAGTGTTTGGCTATAGACCTCGGAGCCCGCGTTGTAGCGCATCGGATAACCGTGAATCACTTTCAGAATTTTCATACAGAGGCCTCCGCTACGCTGTGCAATGCGACTTCCTGCCTGAAGTCTTCTATGAGACGCATCAGGCCTTCTTCCAAAAAAATTTCAGACTCCCAACCGAGAAGCTCACGCGCTCTCGTTGGGTCTCCATAGAACCGGGCGACGTCATAAGACCTGGGTACTGCTTCAGTGACGGCTGCATCGCTCCTCGCCAGTCGACAGCAAATTGCAGCTAGCTCGCCTAAAGAAGTCGGATGCCCTGAAACCAAATGCACTGGGTGCAATGACTGCACGCCAGATTCCAGCAACCCGACCAAGGCGCAAAAACCACGCACAACATCATTGACGTGCGTAAAGTCAAAAGTATGGTTACCGCCTTCTACGCGTAACGTGCTGCCTTCGACAGCGGCCCGGGCAAACGCCGGAATGACTCGGTCTGCGTGGTCCTTTGTGCATCCATAAACATTCGAAAGCCGGACGACCGCAGTCCGCAGGCCTTGGCTGCGTGCCCCAAGAACAATGTGCTCGGCTTCCGCTTTGGAGCGCGCATAGACGTTGAGTGGATTTAATAAGGTTGTCTCAGCAACGGGGAGGGACGGGGCCTGTCCGTAAACTTCTCGGCTACTCGAAAACAGAACCCACGGTTTGGATCTCTGCGCCAACGCCGCCTGAATGAGATTTTGAACGCCGGTAACGTTTGTGCGCCAACACAGTTCTGGGTCTCGCTGCCCCCATACGACCCGTGAAACTGCGGCCAGATGAATAACGCCTTCACAGTTCTGAATGGCAGCCTCGATATCGGCAGCGTGGGTCACATCGCCGTGCTCCTCTCTTCTTCCACGCAGATCCAACTCCTTTACCGAAAAGCCGTCTCTCCTGAGCGACGCGCAGAGCCGCCGCCCCACCAGGCCGCATGAGCCGGTGACCAATACTGTCTTTGTCATGATTTTCCCAAGGTGAGGACCAGAACCCACGCAAGGAGAGTTCTGGCAATTGAAGCGATCAGTCGCGTTCGCGCTTCTGCGTTTGCTTCAGATGGGAGGCTTCGACCTGGCATCGCTGCTGCGTAATTGTTGCTAACGCAGTCGCGTTCTGATGAGAATAGCCCTGATCCCGGTAGTACTGCGGGGAGGTGGGATTAAGCTGTTCGGCCCGACGATCAATGTCGGTTTTTGACGGGGTGTAACTCATATGTGGCTCCTTACGGTTAAGTCAGCACGGACAGCCACTACTTCCTCGGGTCTGGGAAGCGCCTGGAGCAAAGCTAAGTGTGGTGTCAGAGCTGATATTCGGGTCAATTTCGCAGAGGTACGTACCCACCGACAAAGTCGTTGCCTAGGACCCGATCCAAGACATAAAGAGAGGTATCAATGCGTTTTGCATACTATGGAAACTTTTGGTTTGGTGCAACAACTGTCTTCGTGTCTCAGCTTTTCATAGCTCGACTCTTCCTGCGAGGCAGCGCAACAGACTTTGATGAACAAGAGTCGAACGTCTGTTCTGGCCAACGTGCCAAAGTCCAGTAATCACGCCGTGCGACAGCTCGACTCAGTTATCTGCCCTTGGAGTCTTCTGTCGGTGAAGGTCCAGGTTGGGTCGATTTGAGCCGGTCAGGTCAGGTCGGATCCGATTCAGTGGTCACCAGTGCGTGATTTCGCACACCTCCTTAAAGCCAAGTTTTTTCAATCACATATCACTCACGAGAGAAGCACTGACGCTGGCTCCATCAGGGCAATTCCGCCCCGATGTTTCTTGCCTTAGGAGGCTCCCGTGACTCCAACCTACGCTCCCCTTATCCCGCCCTCTTCCCCTTCCTTAACCGGAGGAACGGTCCATGTCGCTTAACAGTGATCACGCCGCTGATGAAGAAGAGGACAGCTTCACTACCTCACACTACGCCCGTTGGCACCAAGGCGGAACGCCACTTCCGGTTTGCCCCAAGTGCCATTCATTGCAGATCGAAACCCGCAACCGTGCGCGCAAACTTGGCGGTGTGATTGGAAGCGTTTCGGGGGCCGCCGGCGCCATGATCGTGGCGGCGTCCAAAGCCCGAGCCGCTTCCGGCCTGCTCGGCGGGCCTGCCGGCTTGACCGTCAGCTGCATGGCCAGTGCCGTCGCCGCTGCTCTAGCCTGCGCCGCGGCAAGCGGCAAAACGGGTGTGAGGATTGGTGAACACATTGACGAACAAATCCTCAACAACTACCTCTGCCACCACTGTGGCCACACCTTTAGCCTGAAGCATTCCTGACTTTCCTCGCTGGGTCAGGCAAACCGGCAACCTCGTTTCTTCCCCTCTCGCAAGCCCGGCCTTGGCCGGGCTTTATGCGCTCATCTTTCAGGAGATCCTCATGGCTCATCTCGTTCAACAAATGGCCTACGTCGGCGCCGAACCCTGGCACGGTCTTGGCAATCGTCTGCCGGCCAAGCAATCCATTGAAACCTGGCAGAAAGCCGCCGGCATGGACTGGACCATCCGGGAAACCCCGGTCCGCTTCATGGCCGACAGCATCGGCACACTGGGAAGCATTCATTCCTTCGAAGATCAGAAGGTGCTCTACAGGTCCGATACAAAGGAGGCCCTATCGGTCGTATCCCAACGCTATCAAATCGTCCAGCCCAAAGAGGTTCTGGAGTTCTACCGCGATCTCACCGACGTTTCCGGCTACCAGCTAGAAACAGCCGGTGTCCTCAAAGGCGGCAAGAAATTCTGGGCGCTGGCCAAGACGGGTCAATCAACCGCCTTGAAGGGCAACGATCAGGTCAATGGGTATTTGCTCTTGGCCACTTCCTGCGATGGCACCCTCGCCACCACGGCCACCCCGACGACGGTGCGTGTGGTCTGCAACAACACGCTGAGCATCGCTGTGCACGGGGCAAGCCAGGCAATAAAGGTCGGCCACCGCACCAAGTTCGACGCGCAAGCCGTCAAACAGCAACTAGGGATCGCTGTCTCGCAATGGGATGGTTTTATGTATCGCATGCGCACCCTGGCCGAACGCAAGGTGAAAAGCCACGAAGCCATGAACTACTTCCTGCGCGTGATGTGCGATGTCCAGCCCGGTGCGATCGATCCAGCCGGTCTTGCCAACGAGCGCGCCTTGAAGCGGGTGCAAGCCCTCTATGACGGCCGCGGCAAAGGGGCCGAACTGGAAGCCGCAAAGGGTACGGCCTGGGGCCTGCTCAATGCCGTCACCGAGTACGTCGACCACGAACGCCGTGCCCGCAGCACGGAATACCGTATGGATTCCGCCTGGTTCGGCCAGGGGGCTGTCCTCAAGCAACGCGCCCTCGATACGGCATTACAGCTCGTCGCCTGAACCTCTGTTTCACCATTCACCCCTCGCACATGCCCAGTTCAGCCGTTTGGCTGACTGGGCATTGTGCCTTTCTGGAAGGAGTAACCGCATGCAACCCCACGCCTTACCCAACGCAGGTCCACTCAAGCAGCGTCCGGCCCTCAAGCTGGTCAAGACCAAGGACTTGCCTCGTGACGATTGGCTCACCGTCCGCAAGCAAGGCATTGGCAGTTCCGACGCCGCTGCCGCCGTCGGTCTCAATCCGTACAAGTCGCAGCTGGAACTCTGGCTGGAAAAGAGCGGTCGAGATGGCAATCTGCCGAAGAACGATCCCCTCAACGAGGACAGTCCAACCTACTGGGGCAACATACTCGAACCCATCGTGGCGGCGCACTACACGAAACGCACCGGCCTCAGGGTGCGGCGGATCAATGCCGTTCTCCAACATCCTGACCCCAGCCTACCTTGGATGTTGGCCAATATCGACCGGGAAGTCACCGGGTCCAACGAGGTCCAGATTCTGGAATGCAAGACGGCCGGGATCAACGGTGCTCGCCTCTGGAAGGAAGGCGTGCCCGAGTACGTGCAGCTCCAGGTTATGCACCAACTGGCGGTGACGGGCAAAGCCGCGGCGGATGTGGCCGTTCTGCTCGGCGGCCAGCATTTGGATGTTCACCGCATCAACCGGGACGAGCAGCTGATCTCCCGACTGATCGAACTGGAACGGCATTTCTGGCACTACGTCGAAACGGATTCGCCGCCACCGGCAGATGGATCGGCTTCGGCTGATCTGGCATTGCGTTGTCTGTATCCAGAGGACGACGGCCAGAGTGTCGATTTCTCCTTGGAGCGAAACCTATCGGCCACTTTTGCCGATTGGCTCTCGGTACGTCAAACCATCGCCGAGCAGGAGAAGCTGGAAGCCCAGTTGAAGCAGACGCTACAGCAGGCTATGGGAGGCGCCACAAGGGCGACCTTTGAAACCGGGTCGGTCAGCTGGAAGAAGGCCAAGGACAGCGTCGTCTTCGATATCACCCAGCTCTTGAAGGACCACCCTGAGTATCAGCAACGCTACAGGCAGACCAAACCCGGCAGCCGGCGCTTTCTCGTTGCCTGAACAATCCCATGCCCATAAACGCCTTCCCACTTCTCCCAAACAGGAGAAGGGGAAGGCGTCATTTCTTTTAGGAGTCACGCATCATGTTGAAAGGCCTCGCAATTACTCCTCCCGTTCTCGGCCGGATTTCCATCGGCAAGGTCGTTGAGAAGAACGGCAAGCGGCTACCCGAGAAGGATGATCAATTCACCGTCACCTCTCAAGTCCAGGGCAAGGACGGTTGGCTGACGCATCCCCTCGATGAGGGGATGCGCAAGGAACAAGGCGGAAAGATCCGGCGTATCCCGATTCGCCTCTTGTTCAACGATCCAGCACTGAATTTCCGGGCTGAGTACAGCCTGTTCGACCGCAACACCGGTAGGCCGCTATGCGTGGGCAATGGAGAAAACTGCAAGCGGCAAACCGAAAGCGGGCTGCAGAGTTTCCCCTGTCCGTCGCCGGATGGCTGTCCGATTGCCAAGGGAGGAGCCTGCAAACCGTATGGTCGTCTCAATGTCAGCATTGGCGATGATGACCCGTTGGGGAGTTTTGTTTTCCGGACGACGGGGTTCAACAGCATCCGAACCCTGACGGCTCGCCTGCACTACTTCCAGGCTGTTTCAGGGGATCGACTCTCCTGTCTGCCGCTGGAACTGAGACTTCGGGGGAAATCGACTCGGCTGAGTCACGGCACGCCGATTTATTACGTGGATCTGTGTTTACGAAGTGGGATAACCGTCGAAGAGGTGCTGAACGAAGCCAAACAGAGGCATGAAACGCGACAACTGGCCGGGTTCGATCAGGCGGCGTTGGACGCGGCGGCACGTCAGGGCTTTGGCAATGGGGCGTTCGAAGACAGCGAGGAAGAAGGCGAGTCCGTGGTCGAGGAGTTCTTTGCGCGAGATGGCGAGGAAAGTGCGACCGGGGCTGATATTCCGCCTCAACAGGGCCGAGAGCGTTTGAGTTTGCAGGCCAAGCTGGATGCTAAGGCCGGCGCTACTACCTCAGCATGACGGATCTGGAGCTCAAGTCCGAGGAGATCATTATGCTCAATCAATCACCGCTGGAAACATTGCTCTCGTATGCCATCACCTTTGCCGTCGGAGCGGCTTCTGTCGTTCTGGTTTCGGCCTATGGACGATGGATGAAGGCGCAGGGACAGCATAGTCACTGAGAAATAGCGAAGGGGCAGATGCCCCTTCGCTATTTCAGGTGAAAGTTTTTTTCTTGGTGAAAAATCACCAATCTGGACCGAGATTCCGACATGTTCAATGTCATATATCCGCCGAGCTTTTGATCGGTGATCGACCAAAGCCGGGCTTGGGCCAGCGTTCGGAATCGGACGGCAATACTCCAGTTATGCCTCGTGAACCCGGGTGTCGAGCCCGCCTACGTGCGCTCAATCTCAGAATGGAAAAATGAAGTTCCACCTGAGTGCGAACCGTGCAAGTGCAAGCATGAATGCGGTGAATTCTTCTCCCCCGGGATCCGCCACCGTTACAGCAAATCGCTGAAGGCTTTTTTCTAGCGACACAGCTCCTATCGGCGCTGTGGGTTCGGGCAGGTCAGCGCGAGTGATACGTTTTGTTGCCCCGAGAGACCGCTTTAGCCACCTGCTCCCGCAGCTTCTTTGCTCGCGCCTTTCTCTCGGCTTCGTAAGTTCGCGTCTGGTACGGCAGAAGTTCGGCCATACGAGGCGTCAACTCTTCGCGGGCACCCCACGTGACGGCTAATACGTCTCTGTGTCGGTCCGGCGATTCCGGAGTGGATGGCTTGTATGGGATCAAAGCCGCCAGAACTTTCCGCTTACGTGCCACCGCCATCACATTCACGCGCGCCAGGCGATCAACCAGATAGCCAGCTTCACGGCGCTCGGGCTCGGGAAATTTCGAAAGATTGGGTACGCTGCGACCATACCAGAGCTTTTCGGCAACCTCGCGTAGCAGTCCGGAATCAGCACGAGCAACACCTTGGCTCACAACTCGGCCAAGGAGCTTTTCGAATTCGGATTTGCGGACGGTCACGGCTTCTTCCTGTGTTTCTCTAGGCGTTTCTGAATATAGGCGATTTTCGAATCAAGAGGTGGGCCGACATAGTAGCCACTGACTTCCCGTGCCAGAGATTCGAAAAGTTCCCAGCTTGATTTGGGCAGCGACAGTAACTCGAGAATGTCAATTTGGTCGACATCCTCAAAGCGACCAAGTTTCGACAGGGCCACGTCTTCAGCACTTGGAAGCCAGACGACGACCGGAGAACCGGGTGCCCGCTCGATCACTTGAGCACGGTCCTGGTAGTCCTCGTGCAGCGGACCAAACGTGGTGTTGAAGTTGGCATCCCAGATCAGCTGGGATGGCCCGGTGGCAGGGTCGTCGTAATCCACCGGTGGCAGTTGCTCGAGTACCAAGCGAACCTCAGATACCTTTACCATGTCATCGTAGTTAAACTCCACATCGACATCGGAACTCGCCCTGGACTGTGTGTGCATATGAACAGCACAACCACCGAAAACATACGCATGCACTGAATGCTCAGGGATGTTGCGTGCAGCCAGATCCTCTGCAAGATTCGCAAACAGCTGAAGGATTGCGTGGTACATCGGGGTCATATTGATCTACGGTACGATGTGGAAGGACAGATTTTAGCTCTTAGCCGTCATGCAGCATGTGGCAGATCTAAGTCACAGTGCAAGCTCACTTCTCTTAAAGAGCATCTGCTCGACTCGAAAACCCGCTGTTAGGATATCGAGATAGCAAAGGTCTGGATTGGGTCCAGACTATGTCAAAACGTAAAACCGACGCTTCTTTTTGTTAAGACGAACCTTCTGGCATCATGCTCAGCACGTATGCTGAGTTGTATGAAGCGGAATAGTGGGAGATGGGCAAAGCCTCTCCTGTGGTAGCGCCTTGCCACTTTGTCGGACCAGTGCCCACAGCACAACGATATCCGGATCTGCGGCAGCCTCCAATGTCGGAATGGCCCCAGGCAACTGCTGACGGTAGCGATCTGTTAACTTCGAATCCTGCAGTAGTGCCCGTAGCAGTTCAAGGGACGGGTAAAGAATGCCAGCTAAGTTGGGCAGACGAGAGGCAATTGCCAAACCCTCCGGGTCATAATCGGGGGCGGACCAGACTGGTCTCTTGAACCTCTCCAGAAAAGACATCGCCGCGCCGGTGCTCGACCGCAGCCCTCCCCCACGCCATACGACAAGCGGATTGGGGCCTGCACGAGAGAAATCTACCTGAAGGTCATCTACGCGGTCGAAGGTTTCCCAGTTTTCGACAACAATCACCGAATCATGGTTGAGGCTGCATACCGCTTCATCAACGAGCCACTCAAGGTTTGCCCTTTTCGGCAAGAACGTCGGCCGTCCATCGATGAACAGAGCTTTTCCATGAAGCGTCTTGAAAGCAACGCGGTTTGCCAGCACAGGGCTCTGCGCCCATTTTTCGTCGGGTCCGAGATTCAGGGCGGCGCTACGCGCTATGCCATCCCACGCGTCGAGTGCAGCAGAAGGATCGATGTTGTCAGCTCGGAGCCACGCGCGGATACGCTCCTTCTGGGCAGTCGGGAAAAGAATCTGGGAGCCGCGCACTAGTCCAATACCGCTTTCCCGCACGAAGTCACACAATATCTTCGATGCCTTGAATGCTTCCTTGTCCTCAGGGCTCTGCACGACGCGCAGTAGGCTCTGGGCCAGCAGTTTGGTCATCATTGGTCTGCTCTCGACACCAGAATATCTCGAACCTTCAGCATTCCGGACAGCGGCTCGGCTGCTTCAAGTATCTGCTCAAAGCGAATGCCTTCTGTGCGCCGGCGGCGCAAGGATTCCTCATGTAGCAAGCACAGTAGCCAGATGTCGTTCGGTAGGTCTGAAATTGATGATGTTCGGCGCTTCCAAGACATTGCGGAAACCGGTTGCTTGCCGACCGTTGTGATCAAACTCTGAACGGCTTCTTGCCATGGTTTTGGTTTGCCTCCCTCATCTCCGGGAGCCGCAGGTGGCTCGTCTTTCAGCATACCTGCCTTTGGAACCGGCACTGAAATCGGTTTGGCTGCCGGAATTGATTTGGCGATTTCCAGCAAGGAATCGTCCAGCGCCGGATCGTTAACGGATGCCCGACTACGAAGCGAAAAGCCAGGGGCTCGGCAGGCCCAATCCGGCAAATCTGCCAAAGCTTCGATGTCCGGCGGGACATACTCCGGAGTTCGCTTGAGAAACAGCGCAAAGGCACGAAAGCGTCGGGCTGTAGCCTCGATTTGGCGGGTCCGGAACAGGTACTCCCGAAGAATGGCTGTGATGTCCAAAAGGTTCGCTCGCCATTCGGGCAGGTGATCGGCAATCTGGGACCGGTAGGAGAGCAGCAGTCGCTCCCCTTCTGGAGACGATTCCAGGGATTCGATCAGGCCGCTTGTCTGGATGGCAACAAGCGCATCGCTGATTTTCCTGACGCGCTCCAGGTAGAACTCGTTTTGGCGCTTCTTCTCCGCGTAGGTGGCAACATTGGCGAACTTGTTATCCGCAAGGATACGCAGGAACTGCAACGCTCCGGAAACGCTGTCAGCCAGCTCGAAAACTGCTCGGTCAAACTGGTCGATATATTCGTCGGCATCTTCGTTCCTGCCTTCGATCGCAGCCTTGGCCACGGCATCCGATAACAGCGGAAGACGAGCGGCCAAGTCGCCGACGTCCGCCCCCACCGCCGCATAGAGATGTTCGGTTTGCAGGATTTCATCGAAATGGCGAGCCAGCGACGAGGCCAAACGGTAGGTCTCGTTCGCGTACGGTACAAGGGCACGAGCCTGGTGCAGCTCGTACAGCCCACGACCGTCAAATTTATCGTCTGCCTTGCTGACCACGCCGCGGTGATAGGCGGCGGCCAACAGTTCCTTGTGACGGAACAGCTTGACCAGGTGGTTTTCAACGAGGTCTGTCTTGGTGGCCATGGCTTAGAACATCTGCTGTGTTGTCGGGCCTTCCTCGTCGACATCATCGGCGATGCCGTCGATGCCCATCAGGAACTGCACGACTTCGTAGAGATATTCGATCTTTCCGGTGACCTGATAAATTTCGCGGTCCGGATTGGCGAGGACTAGATAGCCCTCGTCGCGCAGATATTTCAGTTGTCGATCGAGATTGGATTTGAGCTTGCCATCCGAGCCGGAACCTCTGCCGACGGTTGCCAACGCCTGAAACTCCGCCCGAAGTCCTGGATTGCTATCGATAGCGGCCATCAACGCATGTGTCTCGATTTTGTCGCCACGGGAATAGAATTCTTCCCGTTCCGAAGCGCGCATAGCTTTGACAAAGAATTCCACCAGGAACCGGAGGTCAAGTTTGATCCGGGAGAACTCATCACGAACCGCGCGGCGCTGATCCTGACCTATTTGGTCGAAGGACATATACCAGCCGCCCCCAAGCCCGGTGACCGATAACTTCCGACCGATTCTCGCCAGATAGGCGGTTACATCCTTCTGGTGTGTTTCTTCCGACAAATAGCGGTAAGCATCAGGATAACGAATTGGGCAAATAAACTCTCCAGAAAGGAGAAGGCTCATCGCTTGTTCAAACACAGGCCTCTTCCTCTCCTAAAGTGCGATCTTCGGCATTGTCATCTGCCGCGCTGGCGGTGTCGTAGATGCAACGATCAGCCCGAATTGAGCAGCGGTTTTTGAACAACGCCAACACATCCGGATCGGGATCTGGGCATGCCGATACCAGCGTGATGTTGTTCCTGGCCAAAATCTCCATCAGCAACTCGACATTGCCGACGTCGAGATCCTTGATTTCATCGAGTGCCCATACAACATTGACCGGGGCAGTACCGCGTACGCGGTTGATGAAGCCGATGAAAATCAGGACCAGCACGATGTACGAAAGGCCATGCGACGAAATCGTTTCAAGATCCTCTGCCTTCTTGAACGGGCGCCGAGTGCCGTTTTCTACGACTTCGCCCTGGATCCGGATGAGGTTGGTCAATTCGGCCCGGATACCTTCCTTGATTTGCCAGTGTTCCAGCAATTCGCGTAACGAAGCGGCAAACTCCGGTGGCGGCATGGTCGACGGATCTCCCATCCACACAACGCGGGAATCGGCTACTTTTTCGATGGTCGACCAGTAATCCAGTTCTCGAATGGACGAGACGATTTCCACGCTGACGCTCGAAATGCTCTCGAACCCGAGATTGGCGTTCAGGCTGTCCTGGAGAGAGCGATTGAACAAGGCGACGTCACGGTGAAAGCGCGACATTCGCCCGTGGAAGTCTCCGACTGCCTCGGCAATGGTTCTCGCCTCGACACGCAGCAGGTTACGGTAGGTTTCATGCTCGGTCGAATACCAAGCCTTGAAAACCGGCACCCACTCTCTGGCGTGTTCTGCCTTGTCCGGTCCCATCTGCTGGCGGTGGGTATCGTAGAAGTGCTCAGGGGGAGTGCCGCGCCGGGATACGAAGTTTGCCTTGATTGCGCGGATGTCGTCCGCGAGTTTGGCATCCTGTTCCTTGGCAACGCGCAGTTGAGAGTTTGCCTGGGTGACCAGGGTATTGAAGTTCCAAGCGGCATCGTAGCCCTGCCCCAGCGTGTCACCATCCGGCTCGTGCCCTTCCAGGGTACGTCGGCGAGCCTCGACGCGTTCCCTTTCCGCCGCGATGTTGGTCAATTTTGTTGACAGGCTGCTGATCGCTTCTACCTTGCTAGCCTTGACGTTTTTCCACGCCCGCTCGCTGGCCTGCCGTTCGTCATCCTTTACTTTTCGCATGTTCCGGCACTGACCCAGTGCCGATTCATATCCGGGCAATCTCGACCATTGGGAAGAAAGCCACAGGCGCCATTGAGCGACAAGATTCCGTGCGCCGGCAATTGTTTCCAGGTCCTGGACGGCAACGGAGATCTGCTTCTCCAGAGCTTGCAGCGCCTCGGTATCGACCCCACTGCTCTTCAACTTTTCGGCGCGCTCGTGATTGATTGTCTGGCATTGACGCTGGTATTCGTCTTTGGCCTCGCATTCCTTCCGTTTGACCTCTGCCAACTCCTGATCAAGGCTGAGTTTTGCTGTGGCAGTCGCCTGCGTATGGACGTTCACGCAGGCGATCAGCGCTTGTTCGAGCTCCTGATTCTTTTGCTCGAGCGCTCCCCGGGCTTCACGTGCCTGGCGCTGCGCGTCCGAGTGTGCGACTTCTGCCTTTGCCTTCGCATTGTCGCGGCTGAGCTTGACCGCTTGCCGCGCATTTTTTTCCAGCGTTTCTACTGACGAAAGCGCGGCACGGGCGCTGGCCTGCTCGCGCCCCTTCAGTTCGGCATTGTCGTTGGCTCGCTGGCGCCGTTCGCCGGCCTGTTCCAGCGCGATCCGCTGATCCTCTATCCGGCTGGCCAGCGTCTGCAGGGCATCCTCTCTTGTTTCGATCTCCCGGCGCAGTGCCACTTCATCTGCGGCGAGTGGTGCATCCAATCGATCCAAGTCGAGCTGCAGGCCATAAATACTTTCCTGAATCTGCTTCACCACGGGCGAAACGTCGGTGCGGATCAGCAGATCCTCCCTGATCACCTTGGCGATATCTTGGGTCCAGTCTGGCCGGTGCAGGCGCAAGGCATAAAGTACGCTTGTCTCACCGGGGGTGGCGCGGATCCTGAGTTGCTTCAACTCCAGTTCGAGACGCTCGGACTCGCCAACGAGGTTGGCCAATTGCCGCTCCGCCAAACCATAAGCTGCTTTTGCAGCTTCGTATTGCTGTTGCGCCGTGCGTTGAGCGTCGACCGACTCCTGCCACTTGTTCCTTGCCTCTGTGACCTTGCTTGCCTGACGCTCGAGTTCCTCAACGAGGGCCGGATCGGGTTGCGGGTTGGCAAGATTCGCCTTGGTGGCGCCGATCGCCTGATTGGAGTGGTCGACCAATTCCTGCGCAGCATCGATGGCCGGCTTTGCCGCTAGTCGCGCATTTGATTGATCCCGCTCCCGGTCAGCATCAAGCGACTGACAGCGGTTCCGGAAACTGTCATTGAGCTTGGATCGCTGGTCGTTGAAGCTTGGCATTCGCTTCAAATGGTCGCGCTCGAGTGTGTTGAGCAGTTCCTGGTACCGGCGGTCGATATCGGCCTGCTGGCCGATCAGGATGGCCTTGCGAGCTTCCAGCTGGACTTTAGTCTGCTGAATTTGCTCTTCCCGCTCAAGGAGGTCAGCTTTTGCCGTGACGTTTTGTTGCTCGAATTCGGCGTTCTCACGCTTCAGCCGTTCCATTTCGTCCTGATTGAAGCGGATGTCCCGGTCCAACGCCTGAATTGCTTCCTGCATTGCTCGAAGGGCTGAATCGTGAGCTTGTTCCGCCTCGTTCAATGCGGCAATAGCCTGCCCGTGAGCCGATTTCGTCTGGCTGTGCTGCTCGGAAAGGTGACTGTCCAGCAAAACGAAGCGCGCGTGAATGCACCGCAGCTCGTGCTCGGCCGCCAGCACCGCCTCGTATGCCCCTTGGACATTCTCCATCCGACCAGCATCAGTCATCACCGCGGTATAGCTGCCATATACATCCGGCCAGGCTTCAATTTTCTTGCGCTCTGCCCCTAGGGCGATTTGGTTCCCGCCCCCGGGCAAGGACGTGACAACCATGCGCTGCAGGTCATTGAAGTTCGTCTTGCGCTGAAACATGCCCGAGACAATCCGCTCGATGTGCGGCAAAGGATGGCTGGTCGGGCAGAAACTGAAATCGGCGATCAACTGGCGCTGTTTCGCTCGATCGGAGCCATGCCCCATCTTTCCTTGGATGACGGCGCGGTATTCGTCGAGCGGCATCTTCCGTGAAACGGTAACGCCCTTGAGCTTCATACGCTCCGGCAGTCCTGTGCTCATTACAATTGAGCGCTCGTCCTCGAGAACGAATAGATCTCGCCGGTAGGCGCTGCGTATGAATCTGTAGTGGACCGCCTCACCAGACTCGTCCGCAAACAGGATCGCACAGCAGGATACATCGTCGCGACGATACTCAAAAATGACGAAAGACGTGGAGCGTGGGAGGTAGTAGCGAGCGAAGCTTTTCTTGTTGCTGACCGGCCGCACGATGCGATCAGGGCGCTCCCCGTAGAAGGCAGGTATCAGCTGAAGCAGAGACGTCTTTCCTCTCCCGTTTCGTCCCGTAATCGCGGTACCGCCCTTCAGCGGCAACTCGGTAATCCGACCCTCCGTGTAGGAATCCACCAGGATAAGGCGTAGGAGCAAAAATCGGCTGTCGCCGGCGAGTGTCGGGGGGTTTAGGCTCATCAATATGGGCGGAAATATCGTTTAGTCGGATGGAATGATAGTCCTGAGAGTGCCGAAATGCCCAGATGCCTATGGATTTGGTTCTAATTGCTTCACGGAAGTATCGTCCGAGTCGCTTACACAAGGTGTACATCGCTTACCCATAGGCCTCCTCGATCGAATAGCTCCATGCCATTGACGACAGTCATAAAGTCGGCCAAAGCAGCCCCTGGGCATCCAGCCGGAATCGGGCGGCAATGTGCCACTTACCTGCCGCTCAAGCGCTCAAAATAAACTCAAAGCGTTCTACCGAAAAAACGTGTCAGTTGGTCCACTGCCTGATTGACATAGTTCGGCACCCAATAGGTTTCGATATGGGTGGCCCCTTCGATTGTGACAAGCTCCTTGTCCGTTGTGCCAACAGCTTTGGCGAAGGCGTCCTCAGTCATATACAGGCTGTCAGCCTTGCTGCCCGCAATCATCAGCAAGGGCTGCTGGATGAGTTCGATCTGATTGGTGGCATCAAAGCGCATCAAATCTAGCAAACTGCTCGTGGTGTATTTGAAGGTCGAATTGGGATGTGCATGCGTCTTCCAGTAATAGGCATAACCCTGCCGATACAGATCAAACGGCAACTTGGCGATCTGTTCATCGGTCAGATTGGCATCTCCTGAATAGAGCACCTCGCCGCCGGCTGTTTCCTGGGCACGAGCAGCCGAAGCCTGCTGCAGGCGCTTCTGGATCGTGTCCAGTTGCGAATCGACGTAACCATTGCGGCGCACTCGTCCGGAGTTGAACATGCTTACCGTTGCAATGGACTTGAACCGTTTGTCAGTCTGCGCGGCCGCTAACGAGTAACCGCCGCCGCCACAGATGCCGAGCAGACCCAGGCGCTGTCCATCCACGCTGGCGTACCGGCTGATGAAGTCGGCCATGCCGTGGATGTCTTCAATGCGATGAGAAGGCTTGTCCACACTGCGCGGCATACCGCCGCTGGCGCCTTGATAAGCAGCATCCGCCGTGATGGTGATATAGCCTTGCTCGGCCAGACGCTGGGCATACAAACCAGCGACTTGTTCCTTCACGCCACCATTCGGATGGGCCACCACAATCGTTGGGTATTTCTTGTGGGAGTCGTAGTTCGCCGGGGTGTAAACGTTGGCGGAAATATCGAGACCGTCCAGCTTGTATTTCACGGGGTGAATATTGACTTCGCCTTTGATATTTTCGGTAATCGCGCCGTCGTAGGCCAGCGTAAACGGATTTTGTTTGTAGTCTGCAGCCATGGTGACTCCCGATGAAGTGCTGATGATTGCGCTGAGTAGTGCTGCTTTAATAAATTTCGATTTCATGTTGAATCTCCTGAGCGCTTGAGTTGAGTTTCAAATCAGTCGAGATGCTTGTCGGCAAGAAATTGCGACATCAGGTCGGCAATCTGGACATTGTTGAGATCGGAAAACGGGAAGTGTGTGTTGCCTTGTATGCCGATCTCCGGCAGATGGACAAGCTTCGCATCTCCACCATGACGATTGATCGCTTCTACCCATTGCCTCGCCATGGCAAGACGTACGCGCCAGCCATCTTGGCCGGGATTAGCAACCGGCTCTTTGAGGATGAAATCCCCGTAGTAGATGACGATGGGGATTCGGGTCAGTTTCATGAACTCAGTCAGTGGGATACCGGTACCTTCTAGCGGTCCAGCGGCACTGGGCATTGCTGCCGGTACTTCGCCTTCCGGGAAAACAAAGCCGCTCCCTGGTTCGTAGGAGACGATGGCGCGGATGCGCGGATTCTTCATGGCGGCTAGCCAACCCATACCGCCACTGTGCGAGTGGGTCACCAGAATGCCGGCGCCAATCTTGTCGAACAAGGCCGATACGGCGTTACTGGTCAGGTTGGTGTCGATCGGGCCGGTGTCCGGCGTCATGGCCCGAAAATACTGATCCAGCGCCTCCGGCGAGCGGGAGAATTGAACGCCTGGGAAGTAATTCGGCCAGATACCGACCCGGAAGGTATCAAACCAGCGCTGGTCATCCGGCGTCGCGCTGATCGTCCCGGCCACACTGCTCCGCCCCGCAGAGCCGCGGCGGGGCTGATCGAGCACATAGGTGGCGAAGCCCCGGCGTAGAAAGATGTTCTGGTAGCCCTCGCGGCCATCCGGTGTCGATTCCCAGGTTTTGGTGGATTGGCCGAAGCCATGCCACATCACCAGGGGTAATTTGCGGGCCTTGACCGGAACTTGGTAAAACACACGGGCATGGTCGCCATGGAGCGTCTGGCCACCGGAACTCAGATTGAGCGGGTCGTAGCTACCAGGGCTCTGCACGACCGTTCCACCCACCGCGAAACTGCCTTGTTCCTGGATCACCAACGGTGCGACAGGTTTCTGTGGGGCAGCTACTGAGAGTCCGGCCGAGAACAGCATGCAGCCGGCCAAGGTGAGCACGGTCTTGCGCAAGTTTGAAGTCATGATTGAAATCTCCTTCGGTTAATTCGGCTATTTGGCCGACAACACTTCCTTGGCGACCGACATGGCGGAGACGGCGCTGGGCCAACCGGAATAAAAAGCCAAGTGGGTCATTGCTTCGGTAAGCTCTTCACGCGTCAGGCCGTTCTGGATTGCCAGCGCGAGATGTGAACGAAGTTGGTCGGGGCGATTCATTGCAATCAGCGCACTGACCGTCACCAGGCTTCTGTCCCGTTTCGACAATCCCGGACGCTCCCAGATGTCACCGAACAACACGCTGTCGGTCAGTTCGGCCAGCTTCGGTGCGAAATCACCCATCAACTGCTGGGCACGGGAAGGCTGCACGGCGATGGTGGCGCTTGCCTTGGTGGCATGCATATTCCTGTACTGGGTATCGGTGACCTTTTCCAACCAATCCACCGATTTGCCATCGAGTTGCTCCTGGATGGCCAGATGGGTCATGGCTGCTGTCGCCGACGCACCATGCCAATGCTTCTGGCCAGGCGGGATCGTCACCACATCGTCACGCTCGATGCGTTGAATGGGACCACCCCAGAACTGAATCAGCCCGCTGCCTTCGGTCACGACCAGCGTCTGCCCCAATGGATGCGTATGCCAATCGGTGCGTGCGCCAGGCGTAAAGGTGACGTAGGCCGCCGAAGCTCTGGCCGGCGCAGTCGGAGAAAGGAGCGGTGCCACGCGGGCCTTGCCGGTGAAGTGTTCAGCCGGTGCTTCGTAAGGGGGGCGCATCGTGCTACGCGAGATGACTGCCGCAACAGCCTGCTCATGTTGGTTGCCAGAAGCCTCCCTGTCGCTGCTGCCTGGTTCTGCGAATGAGGCAATCGGTATCAATAACAGGAGGAGAAGCGAAGTTTTCATGATGGATACCTTTCCTGGTGCTTTGCTGCGCTGCGTGGATGGCATTAAATGAGGTCCGGCTCAGGGTCGAGACCGGCTGAATCGAGTCGCGGTCGCTCGATCTGCTGGCGTTGAGCGGGAAGAATCAAGGCCAGCACGGCCAGCAAGGACAGGGCAAGCATGACTGCGCTGGCATCCATGACGGAGGCAATGCGATGGGCCAGGATTTCCGTGCCTGTCGCAAACACGGAGGATGCTGCTGAATAGACCACGACCAGCACGCCGAGACCCAACGAACCACCTAATTGATGCGCTACGTTGACCAAGCCGGAGGCCGCGCCAGCATCTTCGGCTGCAACGCCGGTCACGGCTGCGATGGTGAGCGGACCCAAGGCAGCCCCTTGGCCGACCCCGAGCAGAATCATGGGGAGTGCGACGCCCGTCAGATAAGGCGTATGCGCATTCACTTGTCCAAGCCAGACCAAGCCGGCTACACAAAAGGCCAGGCCGCCCACCAGAAGACTGGCATTACCGAACTTGCGGACAAGCTTCGGAACGCTCATGGCAACGACCAGCTGAGGCAGCGTCGTCGGCAAAAATGCAAGCCCGGCCTCCAGCGGGCTGTAGCCCAAGACTCCCTGGAGAAACTGGGTGGCAAAAAACCAGAATCCCACCATGCCGCCCAAGAAGAGCATGCGTGCCACATATGCGCCACAGCGCGACTTACTGGCGAACAATCGAAGGGGCAGAACGGGTTGCTTGGCACGCCGCTCAATGCTGATGAACAGGAGCATCAATGCAACTCCGGCGCTAATGGCCCAGGCCGTCAAGGGATGGTCCCAGCCCTCTTCTGCAGCATGAACGATGCCAAAAACCAGTGAACTCATGCCCAAGGTTGAGCTTACGGCACCGGCCACATCGAAATGGCCGACATGCTTCGGTGTCTCCGCAACCAAGCGGTGTGCCGCCAGCATCAAGGCAAATCCTATGGGCAAGTTGATGAAAAACCCGGCGCGCCAGGACAACAGATCCGCAAACAAGCCGCCCAGCACCAGGCCCAGCGTCGCCCCGATACCGGCCGCTGCCGCGTAATACGAAAGCGCCCGCGTACGCTCCGGCCCTTCGGGAAAATACATGGCGAGCAGGGCCAGCGTTGATGGGGCCAGAATGGCGGCCCCCGCACCTTGAATGGCGCGAAATGCCAGTAGCCATGCCGGAGATGGGGCCACCCCGATCACCAACGAGGCACAGGTGAATAGTCCAAGCCCCCAGATGAACATCCGGCGCCGGCCCAGCAGGTCGCCAGCGCGAGCGCCAAGCAACAGCAGGCCGCCGAATGCCAAGGTGTAGGCGTTCTGCACCCAAGACAGCGATGCAGGCGAGAAACCGAGCGCATCCTTGATTTTCGGAAGCCCGGTGATGACGATCGAGATGTCGATGACAATCATCAGGTAGCTCGCCATGATAATGGCGAGCACCGCGCCCTGTCGTTGCTTGACCTCTGCCGGTGAAAGATGATCCATGGTGGTGCTTACAGCCCGGTCATGTTCAGCGCGTACTCAGGCAGGCGTGCACCTTCCAGATGCAGCTTCGAGGCGGCTGAATCGATCTGTTGCAAATCATTGGCAGTCAGTTCAACTGCGATGGCACCCAGGTTTTCTTCAAGGCGATGCAGTTTCGTGGTGCCGGGAATTGGAACGATCCAGGGCTTCTGTGTCAGCAGCCAACCAAGAGCAATCTGCGCTGGCGTTACGCCCTTGGCCTCGGCGACTTGCCGGATCAAGCTGACCAGCGCGACGTTGGCTTTCAGCGCCTCCGGAGAGAAGCGCGGGACTTGCGAGCGGAAGTCGGAACTGTCGAAACGAGTGTTCTCATCCATTTTTCCAGTCAGAAAGCCAGCACCGAGCGGGCTGAATGGGACAAAGCCGATGCCCAGTTCTTCCAGCGTCGGCAGCAATTCGCTTTCCGGACCACGCCACCACAAGGAATACTCGCTTTGTACGGCGGTCACCGGCTGAACAGAATGGGCACGGCGAAGGGTATGGATGCCCGGCTCAGAGAGGCCGAAATGCTTGACCTTGCCCTCGGCAATCAACTCCTTCACGGCACCGGCCACGTCCTCAATGGGAACGCTTGGATCAACGCGATGCTGGTAGAAAAGATCAATTGCCTCGACCTTGAGGCGCTTCAGCGATGCTTCGGCGACGGCCTTGATGTGCTCCGGGCGACTGTTAACGCCACCGGTACGCTGTGCTGTTGCCGGGTCGAGATCAAAACCGAATTTTGTGGCGATGACCACTTGCCCCTTGAACGGTTCCAGCGCCTCACCCAGCAACTCTTCGTTTACGAACGGGCCATAAACTTCGGCCGTGTCGAAGAAAGTGACACCCAAATCGACGGCCTTGCGGATGAGCGCGATCATTTCCATTTTGTCGCCGGCCGGACCGTAGGCCGAACTCATGGACATGCAACCGAGGCCCAGTGCGGATACCTCAAGGCCACTATTTCCCAGAAAGCGCTTTTTCATGACGAATCTCCTATGTGTATTCAGGCGCACACGGCTGTGTCGAATGCGGACCAGTGCCGAGTGCTGATGTCGTCAATGTAGGCTCTGTGGATTAATTTGTTAATACGCTAAAATCAGCATGGGTTTATGCATGGAACTGATAAATGGCTGCCGGCGACTTTAGCGATCTTGTTGCGTTCATTGCGGTGGCGCGGGAAAGGAATTTCACCCGTGCAGCGGCTCAATTGGGGATTTCACAATCCGCGTTGAGTCACACGATCCGTAGCCTGGAAACGCGGCTCGGCGTTCGTTTGTTGGCCCGTACCACACGGAGCGTGTCACCAACCGAAGAAGGCACCCGGTTGCTGGAGGCCGTCGCGCCACGGCTGGAAGAAATCAATAACGAACTGGCGGCTTTAAGCGACTTGAGAAACAAGCCGAGTGGGCTGATACGCATCACAACTGCCGAGCATGCCGCCAATACGGTGCTTTGGCCTCGACTACAGGGATTTTTGCGGGACTACCCCGAAATCAGGGTCGAGATCAACGTCAATTACGGAATGACCGATATCGTTGCGCAGCGTTTTCATGCCGGCGTACGCCTGGGGAATCAAGTCGAGAAAGACATGGTAGCGGTGCGGATCAGCCCTGACCTGTGGGTTGCCGTTGTCGGCTCACCGGACTATTTCGCGCACCATCCACGGCCACAATCCCCGCAAGACCTTTCTAGCCACAACTGCATCAACCTCCGACTGCCGACCCATGATAGCCACATGGTTTGGGAGTTTGAGAAAAAGGGGAATCCCGTGAAGGCCCACGTTGAAGGGCAGTTGACGTTCAATATGGGTTCCCACATTCTTCGCGCCGCTGTGGCAGGTTGTGGCCTGGCATACCTACCAGCCGATATGGCGAAAGAGGAAATTGCCAGCGGGAAGCTGATTTCAGTGCTGGAGGACTGGTGCCAGTCATATCCTGGCTATCATCTTTACTACCCGACAAGCCGGCAATCATCCCCGGCGTTTAGGCTGTTGGTGGACTGTCTGAGATACCGGAACTGAATTGTGTTGAAGTCTGGTACCGGGCACATTTCTGCCCAAGAGCCCGTGTACATCCTGATGCCCAAAAGCGGCCGTACGGAAAAGGTACTCGCACAGCCGCGTGACTCTGGCTAGATTTCAGTCTGCTCCGAAATCTCTAGTGCATCGTCTACCTCGATGCCGAGGTAGCGTGAGGTGCTCTCTAGCTTGGAATGACCAAGTAGCAGTTGAACTGCCCGCAGGTTTTTCGTCCGCTTGTAGATCAGGGTTGCCTTCGTTCTCCGCATGGAATGCGTCCCGTAGGCAGATGAATCAAGACCGGCCGCTACGGACCAGCGATGCACTATCCGCGCATATTGGCGTGTCGAGACATGAGGCGATGTAGCCACCCTGCTCGGGAACAGGAACTGATCGCTTCAGTATTTAAACCTTGTACGGAGAAGGTCGTAATCGCAACTGCGGCGATTGGTTACACTGATGCCCTGAGGAGGCTTCATGCTGATTACCGGCCAATGCCAATGTGGCAACATATCTTTTAATCTCGAGTGGTTGCCTGACCCAACCAGAATTCCTGCGTGGGCGTGTGCTTGTTCGTTCTGCCAGGCCCATAAAGGTGTTTGGACATCGTCACCATCGGCCGACCTGAAAGTTCAAATCAGCAATCTTGCGCTGCTGACCCGGCACACCTTCGGCACGAGAACTGCTGAATTCCTCATTTGCAAGCAATGCGAAGACATTCCACTGGTGACCAGTGAGATAGATGGGCGCCTCTATGCGGTGGTCAATGTCCATGCTCTACAAGACATTTCGCCCACCCTCTTCAAGCATTTCCATTCCAATTTCGATGGTGAAAGTATTGAAGAGAGGGCAAAGCGCCGGCGTCAGAACTGGATTTCAAATGTAAGTATCACCGGTCCGCTGGGCGAGTAAAACACCCAGTAATAACTGGCCTTACCGTGCCACATGCAAATTTGGAATGTCAGCCGTAAATAATCTCAATTGAGCACTTGGGGTATCCACCGTAGGCTTAAAGCCAATCGTTGGAACGCACCAAGTAGCCATGACATCGAAACTGACCACGCCGCTAAAAATAGACATTCCCGCTGTCGATGGATTTCCATTGCATGCCCATGCCTGGGTTCATGAGGTGGTTGATAGCGACAAGCTGCCGCCAGTCGTCATCATCAATCCGGCCACTTCAGTGCAAAGCCGGTATTACAGTCGATTCGCCGATTTTCTCTACGCCCACGGCTTTAATGTCATCACCTATGACTACCGAGGAATTGGAGGCTCCCGGCCCGAGAACATGCGGGGTTTTCAGGCCAATTGGCTGGATTGGGGAGGCAAAGACTTCGAAGGGGTGCTGAGATTTGCTGGTACCTGCTACAAAGGGCACGACATCATGGTGGCTGCCCACAGCGTGGGTGGTTTTCTGGTGGGCATGGCACCGTCCAACCAACTCATTAAACGGGTTTTCACGATGGGCTCGCAGTTTGCCTACTGGCGGGATTACGCCAAGCACAAGCGCTTTGCCATGTTCCTGCGCTGGCACATCGTCATGCCGACCCTGACAGCAATCTTTGGCTACTTCCCGGGCAAGCGCCTGGGGTGGCTGGAAGACACGCCGAGTGGCGTGGTTCGTGATTGGATTTCTCCTGAGCCACGCTTCGAAGACATCTACAAATCCGGCCCGCAGGCACTGTCGGATGAAGAGCGAGCCAAGCTGGTTGAATCGTTTGCTCAGGTCACGGCGCCAACACTGGCAGTGTCGATGAGCGATGACGAGTTCGGCACCATTCCGGCTATCCATCGCCTGCTCAGCTACTTCAAGAACAGCCCTAGCACACACATGCGTATCGAACCCGATGCGGTTGGCGAGCCTTCCATCGGGCACTTCGCATTTTTCAACGCACGCTATGCGGATTCCTTGTGGAAAATTCCCTTGGCTTGGCTACGTGACGGCGAAGTCACGCAGGAAGTTCCGGCCCAGCTTGTTACGCTGGAGCAGAATCCGTAACGCGGGCCTCGGTACGTATCCAGTCAATCAGGGTTTGTGCCTGACTGCTTGCCGGGGTGTCTCGTTGAATCAGGTAGTAGACCTTGTTGGAGCTGGG
>Ga0316604_10000355_pt1 | contig 60806 bp, 53 predicted proteins | sample OWC_soil_day20_C_FD_207650 | JGI IMG/M metagenome (GOLD analysis project Ga0316604, IMG submission 207650) | Wetland soil microbial communities from Old Woman Creek delta, Ohio, United States - OWC_soil_day20_CT | ecosystem: Environmental > Terrestrial > Soil > Wetlands | place: USA: Ohio...
AGTGCCGAAAGTGATGCTTCCAAGGTGCGCATCTACAACGCCCTCGCCAAAGGCAGCCCACTCACGTCCTATACCGCTTTCGTTGGCACACCCTATGCCAGTTCGGTCTACGCGGGCAACACTGAAGCCAAGACCTATTACAACCTGTGCACCGCCTCAGGCAAGACCAATGCCATCGGTACCGAATGTTCGGCAACGATCCGGGTGCGCAACAGCGGCTTCCAGCTCGTGAACATCACCGTGGAAAACGCCTGGGTCGAAACGGGTAGCAATGACCAGGCCAACGCGATCATGATCGACAAGGCCGACAAGGTCGTGCTTGATGGTGTCCGCCTGATCAGCAACCAGGACACCCTGTACCTGGCCAACAGCGGCAAGCGTGTCTATGTGACCGGCAGCGTGATCAGTGGTGACGTTGACTTCATCTATGGTGCCGGTATCGGCGTATTCGAGGGTTGCACGATCCGCACGCTCGGCAGCCGCAAACCGTCCGGGACTTCGATCACGGCACCGTCTACCACCGCCAGTACGCAAATCTACGGTCTGTTCTTCAACAACAGCGTATTCCTCGGCGATGACGCAACGACCCAAGACAGCATCTACCTTGCTCGCCAATGGGATGACAGCACCACCGATGCCCCGGGCAAGACGCTGGTTCGCAACTCGGTGCTCGGCAAACACGTTGCACTGACTTCTGGCCCGTGGAGCCCGACCGTCATCGGTGGTAGCGCCACTAATTACACCTATTTGACCGAATACCGTAACTGGGATGAAGTCCAGAAGGTTGTAGACTCCGGCAGCTCGTCGAGTTCGAGCAGCTCCTCCAGCTCGAGCAGTTCAAGCAGCAGCTCTTCGAGTTCAAGCAGCTCCTCTTCGAGTTCTTCGTCGAGTTCTGGTGGCAGCAGCACAGACACGGTGATTACAGGCTCTGGCACCTTTGCCAATGCCTATGCCTCGGGTGGCCTGCCCAGTACGGTGAGCACCACGTACGACAGCACCAACGGCATCTTCACGATGGTGTCGGCAGGGAGCATCGGAACCACGACAGTGCTCTATGACAGCCTGCAGTATGCCTACAAGCAGATCACTGGTAACTTCACGATGATTGCACGGCTGACCTCACTGGAACTGCCCACTGGCCTGTCTACCGCCAACGTACGTGCCGGTCTGATGCTGCGTAACAGCCTCGCCGACAACAGCCGCTTCTTCGGCGTCATGGTGCGTGGCGTACCCCGCGTGCAGTGGGAACAGCGCTTGGCCGACGGCGGGACAGAAAGTTCGGCCAGCTTAGTGAGTCTCGCCAACCAACCTTCCAGTACTAACCCTGTCTGGTTGAAGTTGCAGCGGGTTGGCCAGATCATTTACGTGACATATTCGATTGACGGCGGAGTCACCTATCTGCCATCGGGTGGCAAGTCTCAGGACTTCTCGACGGCCACCGGAGCTACCCAACTCAGCGATACGGTCTATATCGGCCTGGCGGGAGTTTCGGGAAGTACCACCGTCACCTCGACCAGCACCTTCGACAACGTCAGCCTCACAGCTAACTAAGCACGCATTTACTTGCATATTCAAGCCCGCCACCCGGCGGGCTTTTTTTCGCTTCAACACTGGATATTGCTCATGTTATGGTAAGGCTGGCGTCGATATTTGCTTTCTTGCTGCCTTGAATAGCCCATACCCCATCCCTGAAATCCCCTGGACCTCCCGCATCCTGCTGGGCGGTTTCGAACCGCGTTCCACCGTCAACTGGCCCGGCCGGATTGTCGCCACGATCTACTTGCGCGGCTGCCCCTGGCGCTGTGCCTATTGTCATAACCCGCATCTGCAGAAACGCGGCTGCGCGCCCTCCTTATCCTGGGAACGCATCGCGGCACAGCTCGAAGCACAGCGTGCGGACTTGCAAGGCGTGGTGTTTTCAGGCGGCGAGCCAACAGCCGAGAGCACGCTGCCGGAGGCGATTGCAGCAGTCCGCGCGATGGGCCTGCCGGTCGGCCTGCAGACCAGCGGCGCTTATCCGGAGCGCCTGGCCGCCGTACTGCCCTTGCTGGACTGGGTCGGCTTCGATCTCAAAACCGATTACGCCGGCTACGATCAGCTCACCGGCGCCCCCGGCAGCGCGGCACGGGTCACCCACAGTGCACGCGTGATCATTGCCAGCGGCATCCCGCACGAATTCCGCCTGACCTGGCATCACGAAGTGCTGAGCGAAGAGGCCGCCCTGCTCGCCGCGCATTTTGCCCGGCACCTGGGCGCGCAGCGTTTCGTACTGCAGTTGTATCGCCAGGAAGGCGTGGAAATTACCGAACTCGCGCCCGACTCCGTTCCCAGCCCTGCGCTGGTCGAACAGATCCGTGCGCTGTTTGCCGATTTCGAATTGCGCAGCGAAATCTGCGGGCTCGCCGATTAAGGGCAATTCACAGTAGCCACGCTGGATCGGGGATAATCGCGCAAACCTTTCCGGATTGTGCCTGTGCCCTCCGTTTCTTCCCGCCCTGCCTGGCTAGACGCCCTGCTCAATCGCCGGATGCTGATCTGCATCCTCACCGGTTTTTCCTCCGGCCTGCCGCTGTTCCTGTTGCTTAATCTGGTGCCAGCCTGGCTCAAGACCGAAGGCCTGAGCCTCAAGCTGATCGGCGCCTTCGCACTGGTCCAGTTTCCCTATACCGCGAAGTTCCTGTGGTCACCGCTGCTGGACCGTTATGCGCTGCCCGTACTGGGCCGCCGACGGAGCTGGATGCTTGCCACCCAGATCCTGCTGGTCGCCGCGATTGCCGCCCTCGGCCAGATTTCGGTGAGCAATCTCGCCCAAGCCGCTCCGCCTGCCGCGGAACTACCGGACTGGCTGGCTAACACCGTCCGCTACGCGCCGCTGTTCGCGCTGACCGGGCTGATCGCGTTCCTCTCCGCCACCCAGGACATCGTGCTCGACGCCTTCCGCCGCGAACTGCTGCCGGAAATCGAACTCGGTCTGGGTAACGCCATCCACGTGAACGCCTACAAGATCGCCGGTCTGGTCCCCGGCTCGATCTCGCTGATCCTGGCCGACCTCCTGCCCTGGAGCACGGTATTCCTGGTCACCGCCTTGTTCATGCTGCCCGGCGCAGTGATGAGCCTGATGGTGACCGAACCCGGCGCCGCCCGCATTGCACCACGCACCTTGCGCATTGCCGTAATCGAACCTTTCCATGAATTCTTCAGCCGCCACGGCGTACGTTCGGCGCTGCTGGTACTGGTCTTCATCCTGCTCTACAAACTCGGCGACTCGCTGTGCACCTCGCTGGCCACCCCGTTCTATCTGGCCATGGGCTTCACCAAAACCCAGATCGGGCTGATAGCCAAGAATGCCGGCCTGTGGCCTGGCGTGATCGGCGGGCTCCTCGGTGGCGTGTGGATGGTCAAGCTCGGCATCAACCGCGCCCTGTGGATTTTCGGTGTGCTGCAATGGATCGCCATTCTCGGTTTTGCCTGGCTGGCCTGGCTCGGCCCGGCTGAAGCCGATGCGGCACGGCTCGCGGTACTCGCCGCGGTGATCGGTGTCGAAGCCGCAGGCGTCGGGCTGGGTACGACCGCCTTCGTGGCATGGATGGCACGCACCACTCACCCGGCCTACACCGCCACCCAACTGGCATTATTCACAAGTCTGATGGCCGTACCGCGTACCTTCATCAACGCCTCGGCCGGCTGGCTGGTCGAAGCCCTCGGCTGGTTCGATTTCTTCATGCTGTGCGCGGTGCTGGCCATCCCCGGCATGCTGCTGCTGTTCAAAGTCGCCCCCTGGAATCATCCGGATCACCCCAAGGAAGCCTCATGAGTGCCCAAGCCCTGATCACCCTCGCCCGCGAACTCTCCGCCGCAGTCACCCCGATGCGCTTTGCCGCACCGATCACGCATACCTACAACCCGCTGGACTACGCCTGGGCGCCGCATGAGGAATACCTGCGCAAGTTCGGTGAGGGCCAGAAACGCGTGATCTTTGTTGGCATGAATCCCGGCCCTTTCGGCATGGTGCAGATCGGCGTGCCCTTCGGCGAGATCGCCGCTGCGCGCGACTGGATGGGCATTTCCGCGCCCGTTTCCAAGCCCGCCGAGGAAACCCCGGCGCGCCCGATTGAGGGCTGGGCCTGCCCACGCTCCGAAGTTTCCGGCCGACGCCTGTGGAGCCTGTTTGCCGAGCGCTTCGGCACAGCGGAAAACTTCTTCGCCGAGCACTTCGTCGCCAACTACTGCCCGCTGGCGTTCTTTGAAGACAAGCGCAACGTCACCCCGGACAAGCTCCCTGCCGCCGAACAAGCCCCGCTGCTCGCCGCCTGTGACGCGCATCTGCGCACGCTGGTCGAAACGACTCAGGCGGAATGGGTCATCGGCATCGGCGCCTGGAGCGAAGTACGCGCGCGTGAAGCCTGCGCCGGCATGCCATTGCAATTCGGCCGGGTCCTCCACCCCAGCCCGGCCAGCCCGGCCGCGAACCGGGGCTGGTCCGAAGCCGCGTCCAAGCAACTCGCCGCACTCGGGATCTGGGCGTAAAGGCGGCTCGCCCCACCGCCGCATCTTCCGCGAACTTGCCGCGCTGCGCGCTGTCTGCCATGAAGGAACAGCGCCACAGTGCCCCGCGCCCGAAGTCTTCCAGAAAAGGAACCCCGCATGTCCCGTTTCCACCCTGCCCTGCTTGCCCTCTCCCTTGGTCTGGTCCTGCATACACTGCCCGCCGCCGCGGGCCCGCAAGCCGACGCGCTCGGCCAATGCTTCGTGAATTCGACCACACCGGAAGAGAAGGCCACCATCTCGCGCTGGCTCTTCATCGTGCTGGCGCAACAGCCTGAGGTGCGCGACCTCGCCACGATTCCGGATGCCAGCCAGCAAGAGACGGACCGTGCCATGGCCAGGCTCGTCGAGCGCATGGTCACCGACGCCTGCCGCAGCCCCGCCCAGCAAGCCCTCGCCCAGGAAGGCCCCAACGCCATCAAGCAAAGCGTCACGATTTTCGCCCAGGCCTCGGCACGCAAAACCTTCGCCGACCCGGCCGTGGCCAGCGCCGTCAATGGCTTCACGCGCTATCTCGACATGGGCCGCATCATCCAGAGCTTTCTCACGATCCAGCTTGGGCGCTAGACCTGCGGCACAGGTGCGCGCGTCATGCCTTCGCAATGCGCGGGGGACATCGAAGCGCCGCGAATGCGCATTATGCCGGATGGGGATTTATTGCGGAGTGGCATGCGGCGCAATGCCCAGCCGGCGATTACCGTCCCACGCACTACGCCAAACCATACAACACGTACACACCAAAATTTATCGTCATACGCATAAATCCTCTTAGCCTATTGATGAACGCGCTACACTAAAAGCCCATTTTGTGTCGCCTCAAGAGGAGGAAATATGGAAGTCATCGATAAGCTAAACAGCCTGTCTACAAAAATCCGGCAACAAGCAGCCGCTATCAAGACAGAAGAAGCGACAAAAAATGCTTTCGTTATGCCTTTCATAAGTAACATTCTCGGCTACGACGTTTTCGATCCTTCCGAAGTCATGCCGGAATACGTCTGTGATGTTGGAACAAAGAAAGGTGAGAAAATTGACTACGCCATTTTCAAAGATGGCGAAATACAGATTCTTGTCGAATGCAAAAAAATTGGTGAGTCGCTCAACATCAACCATGCATCTCAACTTTTCCGATATTTCCATGTAACAAACGCCCGGATCTCAATCCTCACGAACGGACAGGTTTACAAATTCTTTACCGATCTTGATGCTCCTAACAAGATGGACGAAAAACCTTTCTTGGAGCTTGATTTACTTGATATCGATGAGAATGTTGTTCCAGAACTAATCAAACTTACGAAGTCTGCTTTCGACCTTGATTCCATCATCAGTGCTGCTGGAGAACTGAAGTTTGTTAGCCAAATCAAAAAGGTTATTGCAAGCCAGCTCAACGCTCCTGAGGACGAATTCATCCGCCTGATTGCGAGTCGAGTGTACGAAGGAGTCATTACTCAAAAAGTTCGCGAGCAATTTAGTCTTCTTACAAAAAAAGCAGCCGCTCAGTTTTTAAATGATCAAATCAACGAACGCCTCAAGTCTGCCATCAGCGGGGGAGCTTTAGTTTCTTCAAGTACGCTACCAAGCATTCAGCCCACCACCCCGACACCAGAGCAGAATCAAGAACAAGACGATGTAATTACGACAATGGAAGAAATTGAAGGGTTTCATATCGTGAAGGCCATCATCCGCTCCTCTATAGATGTCAAACGAATAACAATGCGAGACACAAAGAGTTATTGCGGAATACTGATTGATGACAACAATCGGAAACCTGTTTGCCGACTGCACTTCAATCGAGGGCAAAAATACATCGGTTTATTTGATGGGGATAAGAATGAAACACGCCACCCGATAAACTCCGTAGATGACATCTACAGCTTCGCAGAAACACTTCAATCTGCAGCAAAGGTCTACGCCTAGAAGCACAGACTTGCCTTGAAAATAAACGAGTCACACGTACCATTAAGGCGAACTAAACCGCCACAAACCCGAATGCATCACGGAGGACGAAATTTGCACTCCGTTCTAAACAGGAATCCTCCACTCAAAAAAAGAGCCCGCATCAGCGGGCTCTTTCGTGTTCAGGCTCTTAGCAACAATCAGCCGTGCAACTTGGCCAACTGCCTGGCGATGACGTCGTGATTGAGCCACAGCACCGGGCCGGCCGGGGCGGCGGCTTCGTTGAACATCAGCGGGCCGGTGGCTTCGATCACCAGCGCACTGAGGAGGTCGGTGATGAGTGCCGTGCGTTCCTTGTGCATCGCGGTGATCGCGTCCGCCGTACCGATCATGCGTTCGGCAAGTTCCGGGGTGTTGTCCATCGGCCAGGCGTCGAAATTGCGGAAGCTCACCATCACCGGATCCTGATTGTAGGTGTCGAGCTGCGCCAGAATGGCGGCCAGCGAATGGCCTTCCTGCAACAGGGCTTCGCAGGCGGCCCACTGGGCTTCGCCCCAGGCACCACAGCCTTCACGCTTGAACGCGTTGAGCAGCGGCACCAGCGAAAGTTCGACGCCGACAAAAATGTCGGATGAATTGGTGCGGATTTCCGGGCAGTTGAAGACAGTCGCTTTGACGCCCTTCTCCCACGCCGCGCGAGCAATGCTTTCGAGGCGCTTCTTGGCGTAGCCCTGGGTGTAGTTGGTGTAGGTCTGCCAGTGGTATTCGTCGCCGATCAGGATTTCGGTGCCATGGTAGCCGTAGGCGGTATAGCGGACTTGCTGACCGGCCGCCTCGACGCGGGCACGGATCGCGGCGGAGCCTTCGATGAGGTGGCCGAAGGTGTTGGCGGTGACTTCATCGAAGTTCATCAGGTTGAGCTTGCCGAGATCACTCTCGATCAGCGCCTGCGAGGACATGAAGCGCTCGCCCCGGCCCTTGTAGATGCGGTTGGCTATCGCCAGGAAGACCTTGGCCTTGACCAGGCCGCCAGCCATGGTGTGGGCGAAGAATACATTGGCGCCGGCCGGGATCATGCCATCGAGCTGGGCCATGGCTTCCGCCACGGCGGCCTTGAAGCGCGCCACGCCGACTTCTCGGCAGGCTTCCACATGGGTCCAGTCGAGCTTGTCCTCCTGCCAGGTCTTGAGCCCCATCTCGTTGACGAGACTGGTCACGGTGGGCGTGCCTGCCGGTGCATCCAGATCGAAGCCGGCCATCATCGGCACATTGATGATTTTGCCGCCGAGATTGGCTTCCGCCGCAGCGAGTTCTTCGTCGTTCAGGCGGCGCAAGGTGCCATCCGCATCGCGGCGGCCAACGGTCATGCCGATCAGGGTCATGCCGGCGGCACGGGCTTCGTTTACCAGCCCGTTGGCGTAGCCGCGCCCGAACAGTTCGCCGAAGAGGACAAAGATGTCGCCTGGGCGAAACAGCGTCTGGGTGGAAATGTCACGGAGTGGAGTGGGTGCGTTCACGGGCCTGACCTCGGATTCGATGAAATGGGGTGGACGCGGATTCTAACCCAAGGCCAAGTTCGTCCCGCACTTGGCACGGGCGTCCGGCCGCCGACTAGTGCCCCTTGAGCGCGTAGATCCCCGGCGCGTTGCGCCAGTAGCCCTTGTAGTCCATGCCGCAGCCGAACAGGAAACGGTCCGCCACATCCAGTCCGGTGAAATCGGCGCGCATGCCGGGATAGGCCTTGCGCTGGTGATCCTTGTGAATCAGCACGGCGGAGCGCACATCCGCCGCACCCTCGCTCTTGAAGTATTCGAGGATGGCCTGCAGGGTCCAGCCTTCATCGAGGATATCGTCGAGGATCAGGACCGTACGGTCGCGCAGGTCCTGGGTCGGGCGCACACGCCAGTCCAGCAAAGTGCCGTTGAGGGCATGGCCGTAGCGGGAGGCGTGCAGATACGCGACTTCGAGCGGGAAGTTCAGCTTGGGCAGCAGACGCCCGGCCAGTACCAGCCCCCCGTTCATGACTACATAGACCAGCGGGTTGCTGTCGGCCAGTTGCGCCGTGATGGCGGCGGCCAGCGCATCCAGCGCGGCCTCGACCTGGGCGTTGTCGACCAGGCAATCTGCCTCCGCCATGGCTTGTTTGGCGTCCTGCAGATTTTCGTTTTGCTTGTCCATGAGAGTCTCCGCCTGGAGAGGAAAGCGGCCGATTCTAGCGGTTTAGACGGCTCAATGACTGATCTGCCGCAGCAAATCCGGGATACGCGCCGGGATCCCGGGCGCCAAACCCCGCGAAATCGATGAAAACCGCAGTGAATCAAACGGCTAGGGCCTTGATTCGCTATAATCCCGACGCTCTGTTCAACCCGAATTCGCCCAAGCATGAGTCAAGAACAATCCTCGGCCGCCGCACCCGACACCGCGCTTGAGCGCGAAGTTGCCGCAATGATCGTCAGCGCCCTGAATCTGGACAACAACCCGGACGAGATCAAGGCCGAAGATGCCTTGTACGGCGACGAAGGCCTCGGGCTGGATTCGATCGACATCCTGGAAGTGGCACTGGTCATTTCCAAGCGCTTCGGCTTCCAGCTCAAAGCCGACAGTGAAGACAATTTCCGCATCTTCGGTTCACTGCGCAGCCTGACCGACTACATCGCGGCTCACCGGACCAAGTGATGTCCGGCAAGCAGGTGCTGCGCCTGGGACTGGCAGCTTTGTTCGGCGCGGCTTACCTGTGGTTGGGGCATCTGGCCTCGATCTCTGCCGACCCGCCGCTAGTAAGCATCATCATGGGGCTCGCCCCGCTGACGGCCAGCGCGGTGGTGCTCGTCTGGCACTCCCGTTCGGTCGGGCTGCAACTGCTGTGTGCGGCATGCCTGATCGGCATGGTGCTGGAAATCGACTTCCTGCGCAGCAACACCGCCTGGGTCTATCTCATCCAGCATGCCGGCATGCATATCATGCTCGGGGTGATGTTCGGGCGCACGCTCAGCCATGGTTACGCAGGCGCCCTGTGCTCGCGGATTTCGTGCTTCGTCTATCCGGAACCGCTCAACGATGCGTTTTTCCGCTATGCCTGGAAGGTCACGCTGGTGTGGACGATCTACTTTGCGGCGGCAGCCACGGTTTCGATCCTGCTGTTCTTCTTCGGACCACGGGAAGCCTGGTCGATCTTTGCCAATCTGCTGACTCCGGTACTGATCGGTGCGATTTTCGTCATCGAGTACCTCGTCCGCCTGCGCGCCCTGCCGCAACGCCAGCACATTTCCATCGCCCAGACCATCCGAGCCTACCGCGAGTATTCGCAACGCACCACGCCGCGCTGAGCCTGCCATGACGACCTTGCCGCTCCTGCCCGATCTACCGGCACACCAGATTGTCGCTTTCCGCCAGGGGCAAGCGATCAATCGCGCCGTGTTCCTGCACGATGTGCTGGGCCTGGCTCAACGCCTGCCAGCCGACCGGCCGCTGCTGAATCTGTGCCAGGACCGCTACCTGTTTGCGCTCGGCCTGTTCGCGGGGATTGTCCGCGGCAACCTGAGCCTGCTGCCCAATTCGACCGCACCGGAAAGCCTGCATGCCCTGCAGGCGCAGCACCCCGATCTGCTGTGCCTGCATGATCACGCGGACGTGCCGTCCGGCTTCGAGTTGCTGCGGGTCGAACCCCGCCCGCCCATGCCCAGCCCGACGCTCCCGCCGATGCCGCAGATCGCGGCGGATCAACCGGTCGCGCTCGTGTTCACCTCCGGGTCGACCGGGACCCCGCAGCCCCATATCAAGCGCTTCGGCCGGCTCGTCAACATCACGCGTGCCGGCGCTGCGCGCATCTGGGCGGAAACCGGCGGGCCTTGTGCGGTGCTCGGCACGGTACCTTTCCAGCACATGTACGGGCTGGAATCCAGCGTGCTGCTGCCGTTGCTGGGCGGCGGCATCCTGTGTGCCGAACGACCTTATTTCCCGGCCGACGTCGCGGCGGCACTGGAAGCACTGCCAACGCCCCGCTTTCTGGTGACCACGCCCTTCCATCTGCGCAACCTGCTCGAAGCCCAGATCCCCATCCCGCCCTTGGCCGCGCTGGTCTCGGCCACCGCGCCGCTCACGCGTGAGCTGGCCCTGCAAGCCGAGCGCCAGCTGGATGCGCCGGTCCTGGAGATCTACGGGTCGACCGAGACCGGCCAGATGGCAACCCGGATACCGACCCGGACCGAGCAATGGACGCTGTTCCCGGAAATTTCACTGATCCGCGAGGGCGAAACCACCATCGCCAGCGGCGCTTACACGGAGCAGGACATCGTCCTGGGCGATGTGCTGGAGCTGCTCGATGCGCAGCATTTCCATCTGCTCGGGCGTGGTGCCGACATGATCAACATCGCCGGCAAACGCAGTTCGCTGGCCTTCCTCAACAACGTGATCCTGCGTCTGCCGGGCGTGCGTGATGCCGCTTTCTGCCTGCCGCATGATGGCGAGGCCAGCCGGCTCGCCGCCTTCGTGGTGGCGCCCGGCGTCACCGCCCGCGAAATCCAGCAAGGCTTGCGTGCCTACGTGGACGCGGTCTTCCTGCCTCGTCCGATCATTTTCGTCGACAGCCTGCCGCGCAATGCCACCGGCAAGATTCCGGCCGCAGCACTGGCCGGGCTGATCGCCACCCATCTGGATGCCGGGGCCTGAATGCATACCCTGCCCCTGTCCATCCCGGCCGATCATCCGGCTTTCGCGGGCCATTTCCCGGGGCGTCCCATCGTGCCCGGCGTGGTCCTGCTCGACCAGGCCCAGTTGCTGATCGAAGCGGCCACGCAACGCCGCATCCGCGGCATCGCCATGGCCAAGTTCCTCAGCCCGGTGAGCCCCGGCGAGGCTTTGTGGCTGGACTATGATCCCGCTGCATCCGGCGTGCGCGGCGAGATCCGTGCGGCAGACCGCAAGGTGGCCAGCCTGCGTTTCACCCTGATGGATCAGGCCGCATGAACGCGCCCGCCGACCCGCCCCGCGCCGTGTCCGGAAAACCGGAGTGGATGCGCCGGGAAGAACGCGGCAGCCTGTTCTGGCTGCGCGTGATGAGCGGACTCTCCCTGCATCTCGGGCGTCCGCTGTCGCGACTGATCGTGTACGGGATCGCGCTGTACTTCCTGCTCACGGCACCGGCCGCGCGCTCGGCTTCGCGCCAGTACCTGAACCGGGCACTGGGCCGTCCGGCGAACTGGCTGGACCTGTACCGCCATATCCTGGTCTTTTCGAGCACGATCCACGACCGGCTGTTCCTGATCCGCGACCGCGAGGACGTTTTTGACATCCAGTGGCACGGCGACGAGGCGCTCTATGCCAAGCTTGCAGAGGCCGGCGGGCTGTTCCTGTTCGGCGCGCATCTCGGTAGTTTCGAAATCATGCGCACGCTGGCGCGCAGCAAGTCCCACCTCAAGATCTGCATGGCGATGTATGCCGACAACGCGCGCCAGATCACCAGCACACTGGCCGCGATCAATCCGCAGGCCATGCAGGACATCATTGCTCTCGGGCAGCTCGATTCGATGCTGACGATCCACCACAAACTGGAAGAAGGCGCGATGGTCGGCATCCTCGCCGACCGTGCCACGGGGGCAGACCGTTACCAGTCCGTGTCCTTTCTGGGCGCGCCAGCGCATTTCCCGACCGGACCGTTCCGCATGGCCGCGATGCTGGGCCGTCCGGTTTTCTTCATGGTGGGTCTGTATCGCGGCGGCCGCTGTTACGCGGTACATTTCGAACAGATCGCCGACTTCAATGGCGTGACGTGCGAACAACGCCCGGCCGCTGTCCGCGCCGCGATGGAACGCTACGTGGCCGTGCTGGAGAAACACTGCCGCAACCAGCCTTACAACTGGTTCAATTTCTACGATTTCTGGGAATCCGGTCGTCATGATCAAGCCTGAATTCCGACACATCCTGGCCGCCCTGCTCACCGGCCTGCTCGCGGCCAACAGCCTGGCAGCCGACTGGCAGATCAACACGCTGATGCAGCAGCTGGCCCTGAGCAAGAGCGGGCACGCTTCCTTCGTCGAGAAGAAGTACATCGGCATCGTCGACAAACCAGTCGTCTCCTCCGGCGAGCTGTTCTTCACGGCCCCCGACAAGCTGGAGAAACGCACCCTCAAGCCGCGCGCCGAAAGCCTGGTTCTCGATGGCCAGCGCCTGACCATCGACCGCCCCGACAAGGCACGCCTGAGTCTGAATCTGCAGGATTATCCGGAAGCCGCCGCCTTCGTCGAAAGCATCCGGGGCACACTGGCCGGCGACAAATCGGCACTGGAAAAGGTCTACCGGCTCACCCTGAATGGCACACAGGAAAAGTGGCAACTGATCCTGCTGCCAAAGTATTCGCGCATGAGCGATCTGGTCTCCCGCATCGTCGTCAATGGTACCCAGGGCGAAATCCGGCGCATCGACTTCGACCTGCCGGATGGTGACCGCTCCGAGATGCTCGTCACCAAGGTGGCTGCCCAGTAATGAACCGTCGTCTGCTACCGCTCGCCCTCTGGTTTCTCGCCCTCGCCGCCTGCATCGCGGTGATCGCGCAGACCCGCTTTGTGGCGGACCTGACGGCATTCATGCCGCGGGCGCCGAATGCCCGCCAGCAGATGCTCATCGAACAGCTGCGCGACGGCATCATCGCTCGTCTGATCATGGTCGGGATCGAAGGGGGCGACGCCGCCGAGCGGGCCCGCCTGTCCCGCGAACTGGCCGCGCGCCTGCGGACCGATCCCGCCTTCATCGGCGTGCAGAACGGCGAAGCCGCCACCGAAGCACGCGACCGTGCGTACTTCTTCGACAACCGCTACCTCCTCAGCCCTGCCGTCACGGCGGAACGCTTCAGCGCCGAAGGCTTGCAGGGAGCCATCGAACGCTCGCTCGAAGCCCTCTCCGGCAATGCCGGTCTGATGCTGAAAAAGCTGCTGCCGCATGACCCGACCGGCGAGACCCTGAGCCTGCTGGAGCAATTCTCCGGCGACAATCATCCCCGCCAGCTGGAAGGCGCCTGGGCCTCGCGCGATGGCACACGCGCCCTGCTGCTGATCCAGACTGGCGCCGAAGGCTCGGACACCGATGCCCAGGCCCGGGCCCTGGACAGCATCCGCAGCGCCTTCGCGCACATCCCCGGGCGTGCAGCGGACACCCGTCTGCTCATGAGCGGCACGAGCGTGATGTCGGTCGCCTCGCGCGAGCGCATCCAGGGCGACATCCATCGCCTTGCGCTGTTCAGCACGGTGCTGGTCATCGGCCTGCTGCTCACCATCTACCGTTCGCCACGCCTGCTGATCCTGGGCCTGCTGCCGGTGGCTTCGGGCGTCCTCGCCGGGGTGAGTGCCGTCAGCCTGAGCTTCGGCAACATCCACGGCCTGACCCTGGCCTTCGGCAGCACCCTGATCGGCGAATCGGTGGATTACTCGATCTACCTGTTCATCCAGCGCGCGGCCGGCATCGAAGCCCGCCGCTTCTGGCGCACCATGGGCCTCGGCGTATTGTGTTCGCTGGCCGGTTTCTCCGTCCTGCTGGTCTCCGGCTTCCCCGGTCTGGCGCAGCTGGGCGTGTACTCGATTGCCGGTCTGATCGCCGCGGCCCTGACTGCCCGCTATGTGTTGCCCGGCCTGATGCCGCAGCAACTCAAGCTGCGCGATCTCGCCGGCCCGGCCCGTCAGGTCGACCGCGCCTTCCGTTTCGCCCGCCACCTGCGCCCGCTGCTGCTGGTCGCCGTGGTCAGTGCCGGCGTCTGGGTTGCCTGGCAGGGCGATGCGATCTGGAATCGCCAGCTCAACGCCCTCAGCCCGGTCACGCCGGCAGAGCAGGCGCTGGATCTGTCGCTGCGCAACGAGATGGGCGCACCGGACATGCGCTACATCGCCGCGCTCGCCGCGCCGGATTCCGAAACCGCCCTGCAAGCTGCCGAAGCCCTGGGTGCGGTGCTGCAAGCCCAGGTCGCCGCGGGCAAGCTGGCCGGCTTCACCTCGCCCGCGCAATTCCTGCCGAGCCAGCAGGTCCAGGCCGCGCGCCGTGCCGCCCTGCCGGACGAAGCCACGCTGCGCGCCCGTCTCGCCAAGGCGCTGCGCGACCAGCCCATCCAGCCCGCACGCCTGGAAGGCTTCATCACCGATGTGCAGAACACCCGCCAGCACGCCTTGCTCACCCGCAAGGATCTCGCCGGCACATCTGCCGCGCTGGGCGTCGATTCGCTGCTGGTGCAACGCGCCCATGACGTGCTGGTGCTGGTCCCGCTGCGTGCGCCCGCCGGTCAGGAACTCATCGACATCCCGGCCCTGGATGCGGCCATCCACGCGGCCGGCCTCAAGGAGGTCACCGTGCTGGACATCCTCGAAGAATCGACCAGCCTGTTCTCCAGCTATCTCAACGAGGCCAAGCTGCTGGTCGGCGGCGGCATGCTCGTGATCTTCCTGCTCCTGCTGTTCGCCTTGCGTTCCCTGCCCCGCGCCTTGCGTGCCACCGCGCCACTGGCCTGCGCGGTGATCGGTGTGACGGCCGGCCTGCTCCTGTGCGGCATCACGCTGACCATCCTGCATCTGATCGGGCTGTTGCTGGTGGTCGCCATCGGCCGCAACTACACGCTGTTCTTCGACGCGGGCAGCCACACCGGCAACCCGGCGCAGCAACGCCAGGTACAGATTTCCATCGTGGTGGCGAACCTCACGGCAGTGGGCAGCTTCGGCGTCCTCGCCCTGTCGGAAGTCCCCGTACTCTCGTATCTGGGCAGCACCGTCGGCCCCGGCACTTTCCTCGCCCTCGTTTCCGCGGCAATCCTCGCCAGCAAGGCTCCGGCAGATGCGCACGCTGACTGATTGCCTCGCGTCGCGCCCGGACACGTTGCTGGTGCTGCTGCCCGGCGCCCACACCGAGCTGGAGGATTTCGCCCGCCATGGCTTCATCGAGGCCGTGCGCAGTCGCGACATCGAAGCCGACATCCTGGTCGCCGACCTGAATTACACCCATGTCATGGCGCGGACGGTCGCCAGCACCCTGCATGAACGGGTGATCCTGCCGGCACGGCAGGCAGGCTATCGAGACATCTGGCTGGCCGGGATCTCGCTCGGCGGTCTGAATGCCTTGCTGTATGCCGCGGAACACGCCGCCGGCCTGGCCGGCATCCATCTGCTCGCGCCTTATCCCGGCACCGCCGACATCGTTGCCGAAATCCGCACGGCAGGTGGCCCGCACGCCTGGGCACAAACGCCGGCAGCCGAGCTCGGTGATGAACGCGTCATCTGGCGCTGGCTGGTCGCGCAGCAAGCGGCCGATTCGCCCCTGCCGGTGAGTTTTGGTTGCGGCAGCGAAGACCGTTTCATCCGCAACCAGCGTCTGCTCGCCGACTTGCTGCCAGCCGAGCGCGTGACGTATCAGCCCGGCGGCCATGACTGGCCGGTCTGGCGGACACTCTGGTCTGCCTGGCTGGAAGAGGCGCCGCTGCCTTGCCGCGCAGCCATCGGAGCGTGCGGATGAAGCCATCCCGGTCCTGGCGCCCGTCGCCCTTCCTCCTGCTCTCCGTGCTGATCCATGCCGGCGCGCTTGCGCTGTGGTACTTCCACCCGGCAACCTGGCCATGGGCACTCGGGATTTTGCTGACCAGCCACGCCAGTGTCGTGGCGGCGGGTCTGCTGCCACGCAGCCGTCTGCTCGGCCCCAACCTCACCCGTCTGCCAGCCGCCAGCAGGGCCCGCGGCGAAGTCGCCCTCACGATTGATGACGGGCCCGATCCCGAAGTGACGCCACGCGTGCTGGAAATCCTTGCCCGCCACGGCGCACGGGCCAGCTTCTTCTGCATTGGCGAACGTGCGGCGGCCCATCCCGAACTCATCCGCGCCATCGTTGCGGGCGGACACCGCATCGAGAACCACGGCCAGCATCACCGCAAACACGCTTCGTTCTACGGCCCGGGCGCCTGGCTGCACGAAGTCGGCGAAGCGCAAGCCACCCTGGCCCGCCTGAGCGGACAGCTGCCCTGCCATTTCCGGGCGCTGGCCGGCTTGCGCAATCCCTTTCTCGACCCGGTCCTGCGTCGTCTCGACATGCGTCTGGCAAGCTGGACACGCCGCGGTTACGACACCCGGAGCGGAGACGCCGACTGTGTCTTTGCACGCCTGACCCGGCAGCTTGCCGCTGGCGACATCCTGTTGCTGCACGATGGCAATGCAGCCCGCACGGCCACCGGCGAAGCGGTGATCCTGGCCGTGCTGCCACGCCTGCTTGAACTGCTGGCCGCGCGCCAGCTGACTCCCGTTTCCTTGCCCGTCGATCCGTCATGAAGCGTTCCCTGAAAAAGCAGCTCATCCATCTCGCCACCCTGCCCTTCAAGTCCGTCGGCATCGTCCATTACTACTGGGGACACGGCAAACTCGGCGGGGACCCGATCTTTGCCGCACTGCTCGACGAGCAGATCTTCCCGTCGGATGCGCGCATCATCGATCTGGGCTGCGGCCGGGGCTTGCTCGCAGCGTGGTTCCTCGCGGCCGAGAAGCTCTTCCTGGACGGCGGCTGGCCTGCGGATGCCGCACCGCCCCCGACCGGCCTGCGTTTTCGCGGGCTGGAATTGATGGGGCGCGAAGCCGAGGCCGGCAACCGGGCGCTGCAGCCTATCTATCCGGGCCGGGCGAGCCTCGCCCAGGGGGACTTGCGCCAAGCTGACCTGAGCCAGCTCGATGTGGTGGCAATTCTCGATGCCCTGCATTACGTGAACTACGCCGAACAGGATGTGGTCCTCGACCAGATCCGTGCGGCCCTCGGCCCCGGCGGTCTGTTCCTGACCCGTGTCGGCGATGCCGGAGCCGGTTTGCGCTTCTTCCTGAGCCAGATCGTCGACCGCAGCATCTCTTTCGTTCAGGGCCACCGCCTGCCACGCATGTGGTGCCGGCCGATCCAGGAATGGGTCCGGATCCTCGAAGCGCGCGGTTTTGAAGTCCGCACCCAGCCCATGAACGGCGCCAATCCGTTTGCCAACATCATGCTGGTGGCCAAATTGCCGGGACACCCGGGCGAGCACACGGGGAACCCGGCCCGCATCGGTTAAAATCCAGCCTGAATTTTCATCTGGAGTCCCTGTGCACGCCCTGCGACTTTCTTCCTACACCCTGATCAGCGCACTGGGTGCCGGTCTGGCGCCGACACTGGCTGCGCTGCGCGCACAACGCAGCGGGCTGGCGCGCACGCATTGGGAAACCGTCGATATCGACACCTGCATCGGCGAAGTGCCGGGCCTCGATGATTTCAGCGTGCGCAGCGATCTGGCGCAATTCGATTGCCGCAACAACCGCCTGGCCCAACGCGCCCTCGAAACCGATGGTTTCAGCCAGGCCGTGCAGGCGGCCATCGGCCGGTACGGTGCCCGCCGCGTCGGCATCTTTCTGGGGACCAGCACCTCGGGCATCCTCAGCAGCGAAGTGGCCTATCGCCAGCGCGACCCGGAAACCGGTGCACTCCCCGCCGACCACGATTATCACCACACGCAGAACAGCTACTCGATTGCCGATTTCGTGCGCCACTATTTCGCCCTGAGCGGCCCGGCCTTCGCGATCTCCACGGCCTGTTCGTCGAGCGCCAAGGTCTTCGGCAGTGCCCAGCGCATGATCGCCGCCGGGCTGATCGATGCGGCCATCGTGGGCGGCGTCGATTCCCTGTGCCTGACCACGCTCTACGGCTTCAACTCGCTGCAACTGGTGTCGGCCAACGCCTGCAAGCCTTTCGATGCGCATCGCGATGGCATCTCGATCGGCGAAGCAGCCGCCTTCATCCTGCTCGAACGTGGCGAGCAGGCACAGCCCGGCGACATCGTCCTGAGCGGTGTCGGCGAATCGAGCGATGCACACCACATGTCCTCGCCCCATCCCGAGGGGCTCGGCGCCCGTCTGGCCATGCAAGCAGCACTCGACATGGCCGGCCTCGCGGCGACGGACATCGACTACATCAACCTGCACGGCACCTCGACGCCGAGCAACGACGCCGCCGAAGACAAGGGCGTGAGCGCCGTGTTCGGCACGCAGACACCGTGCAGCTCGACCAAGGGCCATACCGGTCACACCCTGGGCGCGGCCGGTGGCGCGGAAGCCATCATCTGTGCCCTGGCCCTGCAGCACGACTTCGCGCCGGGCGGCGTCGGCACCACCGAGCTTGATCCGCGTCTAGCCAGCCATTACCTGCTTGCCAATCTCGATGCGCCGATGCGCCACGTCCTGTCGAACTCCTTCGGCTTCGGCGGAAGCAACTGCAGCCTCATTCTCAGCAAGGTGACGGCATGAGCGCCCTGAAACTCTATCTGGATGGCATCGGCCTGTGCGGCCCTGGCATGGCTGGCTGGGAAGCCAGTCGCGCCATTTTGGCGGGCAGTTCAGCGCTCGTTCTGGCCCCCACCGTGCTGCCAGCGGCCGAAGCCCTGCCGAGTGCCGAACGCCGGCGTGTCGGCGTGCCGATCAAACTCTCGATGGCCATCGGCTTCGAAGCGGTGCGCCATGCCGGCGCCGATGCCGCCACCCTGCCCGCGGTGTTTTCCTCCACGGATGGCGACTGCGACAACTGCCACGCCATCCTCGAAACCCTCGCCTCGGAGGATCGCCAGATCTCGCCGACGCGTTTCCACAACTCGGTGCACAACGCCCCCTCTGGTTACTGGGGCATCGCCACCGGCTGCCACGCGCCCTCAACCAGCCTGTGCGCGCTGGATGCCACCTTCGGCGCCGGCCTGCTCGAAGCGGCAACACAGGCACTGGCCAGTCAGCAGCCCTGCCTGCTGCTGGCCTATGACACGCCCTTCCCGGAGCCACTGGCAAGCCTGCGCCCGATTCCTTACCCGCTGGGCATTGCATTGCTGCTACGGCCCGAACGCAGTGCCGCCAGCTTCGCCAGCCTGAGCATCGCACTCGGTGACGAAGCGCCCGATGTCTGCGCCGACGCGACGCTCGAAGGCCTGCGCCAGAGCATCCCCACCGCGCGCGCCCTGCCTCTGCTGCAACTGCTGGCACGTGGCGAAACCGGCCGGGTGGTGATCGACTACCTGCACGACCTGAGCCTCGCCATCGAGGTTGGTGCGTGAGCCACGCGCTCAACCGTGCGGAGATCAGCGCGCGCATCCCGCATTCCGCTGACATGTGCCTGCTCGATGGCGTCGTGAGCTGGTCCGATACGGCCATCCATTGCGTCGCCAGCAGCCAGCAATTGGCGACGAATCCGCTGCGCGCAGGTAGCCGGCTTGGGATTGCCAATGGCATCGAATACGCTGCCCAGGCGATGGCCGTGCATGGCGCACTGACCGCGAACAAAGACGAAGCCCCGGGCGCCGGCTTTCTGACCAGCGTGCGCGAAGTCGAATTCCACACCGACCGTCTCGACGGGCACGCAGCACTCGACATCCACGCCGAGCGTCTCTCGGGCGATGGCAATGCCATGCTCTACAGTTTCCGCCTGAGTACCGCCGGCACGCTACTGCTCGCCGGGCGCGCGAGTGTGATGCTGGATGCGGACAGATCGTAATGAACATTGTGGGAGCGACGTCCACGTCGCGATACCTTCAATCGCGACGTGGACGTCGCTCCCACAGCGGCCCCTCGATAAGCCAGGAATCCAGACATGAAACGTGCCCTCATCACCGGCGGCAGTGGCGCCATCGGCGCAGCCATCTCGCGCAAACTTGCCGAGGATGGTTTGCACGTCATCATCCACGCCAACAAGAACCTCGCTGCCGCTGAACATCTAGCAGCGGCATTGCGCGCACAAGGGTTCTCTGCCGAAGCGCTGCAGTTCGATGTTTCCGATGGTGCGGCCGCCCAGGCCGCGCTCGAATCGGTTCTGGCGGCGGGACCGATCCAGGTGCTGGTCAACAACGCCGGCATCCACGACGATGCGGTATTCCCCGGCATGCGCCGCGAGCAGTGGGACAGCGTCATCGACGTATCGCTCAACGGGTTCTTCAACGTCACCCAGCCGCTCACGATGCCGATGATCCGCTCGCGCTGGGGACGCATCATCACCATCTCGTCGATTGCCGGCCTTACCGGCAACCGCGGCCAGGTAAATTACGCGGCCGCCAAGGGCGCCTTGCATGCCGCTACGAAATCGCTCTCTCTGGAGCTGGCCAGCCGCAGCATCACCGTGAATGCCGTGGCCCCCGGCATCATCACCTCCGACATGACCAGGGACGTGTTCGACGAAACCGCGATCAAACAGCTCGTTCCCATGAAGCGTGCCGGCAAGCCGGAAGAAGTGGCCGGACTGGTCGCCTTCCTCGCCTCGGATGCCGCGGCCTACATCACCGGACAGATCATCTCCATCAACGGCGGCATGATCTGAAAGCGACACTTCCGTTAATAATTTGAGAATCCGGCGCCGGAAGAAGCTTTGGCGCGCTTATCCCATTACAATATGCGCGAAAAACTGAAGTACCCATGCAACCTATCAAGGAGTCCGCATCGATGAACATGAAATTTGTGCTGGCAGCAAGCCTGACCATCCTGAGTTCTGCCGCCTCGGCAGAAGTCTATCTGGGCGTTGGCGGTGGCATCACCCGCACCAATGCAGCCGAGCGTCTGACCCAGACCTTCGCGGACTACGCCACGGTCGACAAGAAAGACACCAGCAAAGGCACTTACATCCTGTTCGGCGGATATGCCTTCAACAAGAATTTTGCACTCGAAGCCAGCTACATCGATTTCGGCAAATACAAGGCCTCGGGTCATGATGCATCGGGGACAAGCATCAGTGATTCCCTCGACGCCAAGGCTTTCTCCATCGGCGCGGTAGGCAGTTACCCATTGGGTGACAGCTTCAGCCTGGATGGCAAACTCGGCGTGGGCCTGGTTTCGCAGAAGTACAGCTGCCTGGATCTGGCCTGCTCGGTGCTGCCGGAGAAAACCACCAAGAAAGCCGTGATCATGGGCGCCATTGGCGCGCATTGGTACTTCAGCAAGCATGTTGCCTTGCGTGCGGCTTACGAGCATTTTGGCGGCGCCGACTATGAAATCGAACGCACCGACGGCACCAAGTTCAAGAAGACGGCGGACTACGGTCTGCTGTATGCCGGTGCTGAAGCCCGCTTCTGATCGCCGCGCCTCGCGCACGTAAAAAAGCCCGCCGGATCATGCGATCCGGCGGGCTTTTTCCATCCTGCATGACGATTTATTCGGGCTTGGTCGCCTGATATTCGGCGAGAATGGAAAGCCCCTTGTGCTCGATATGCCGGCGCACCGCGATGAAGCCGGCGGCTTCCAGGGTCGCGACCACCTGCTTGGGCGGCACGCAGGCCTCGATGGTGTCCCAGTAATAACGCCAGAGCTGGCGGGTGTTCTTCTGGCGGCCGACCAGCAAGGCAAGCAAGGGCACGAAGCCTTTCATGTAAACCTTGAGCAGGAACTTGCCCCAGGCACTTTCCGGACAGGTGATCTCCAGCAAGCAGAGCCGGGCCCCCGGTTTCATGACGCGATGGAATTCGGCGAAAGCGGCAGACAGGTCACTGATATGACGCAGCGCATAGCCCATGCTGAGGAAGTCGAAATGCGCGTCCGGGAAAGGAATCGCTTCGGCGCGTCCTTCAACCAGTCCCACTCCGGCCGGCACCTTGGCATTGGCCATCATGCCGGGACTGGGGTCAACGCCAGTAACCAGCGTTGCATCACCCACGATGCGTGCTGCGCCGCGCGCCACAAGTCCGGTGCCCACGCCCACATCAACAATGCGCATACCCGCTTTGAGGCCGGCACGTTCGAGCGCCTCGCTGCGATACTGAACCCCCGTCCCGAACCCCAGGATGTGTTCCATGCGGTCGTAGTCTTCGGCCGTGGTGTCGAACATCTTGCGGACGAATCCAGCGCGCTCCTGCTCGCTGGCGTAGTAATCGGTAAGCGGGACGTGGGGGGCCTGGGCTGCGGGCAGATTCCTGGAATCGGCGTTCATGGGGTCGTACCGGTGAGTTTGCGAAAGAGGAGCTGGGGCAGCCGCAGGACAAAGCCCAGCATCAGCCGGATGTGCATCCAGGTGAGCAGGCGGTTGTCGCGCCAGTAATTGAAATGGGAGACGCCGCCTTCTGCGGGGCTCAGGTATTTGACGGGTGCCGCCAGATTGAGCGGCCGCACGCCACGCCAGCACAGGCGCACCACGGCTTCGGGATCGAAATCGAAGCGCCGCATCCAGCGCTGGCCACGCATGACCGCACGCAAGGGCTCGACCGGATAGACACGAAAACCGTACAGCGAATCGCCGATGCCGCTCCACAGGGTTTCGAGGTTGGCCCACCAGTTTGAAATCTTGCGGCCCTTCACGCGCAGTGCCGGCGCACTGGCATCGAAGACCGGCACCCCCAGCACCATCGCACCGGGCGCCTGCTGTGAAGCCGCCATGAACGCAGGAATCAGGTCAGCAGGGTGCTGGCCATCCGAATCCATGCACAAGACATGGGAGAAGCCCAGCCGCGCGGCTTCGTCCAGCCCATGCAGCACCGCCGCACCTTTGCCGCTGTTCTCGGCCAGGACCAGCACACGCAGCGCCGGATCTTCCACCGCCATCGCCAGCAGGGTCTGCGTGGTGCCGTCGGTACTCCCATCGACCACGACCCACACGGGCGCCCACTGCGCCCGCGCCGCGCGCACGGTCTCGAAGACCTTGGCGCCGGGGTTATAGCTGGGAATCAGGACGAGGTGGCTCGTGGACAGGGCGGACATCGGTTCAGACCTTGGAGGAGGACGCACACAATTCGCGTGCGAAATAATCCTGCAGGGTATGCGTAAACGCTTCGGGGTTGTCGGGCGGGTCGAAACGTTCGCCCAGCCGCACGCGGAAATGCATCGGCATCTCCGGACGTTTGAACAGGGGCCAGCCCTTGCCGAGGAAACGCGTGTCCTGCTCGATCAGCACGGTCTGGATCGGCACGCCAGCACGATGCGCAACATAGGCCACGCCAGCGCGGAAATTGTTGAGCCGCGGCGGCGCTTCGGTGCGCGTCCCCTCGGGGAACAGCAGCAACTGGCTGCCCTGATGCAGCTCCGCCACGGCCAGGTTGATCGAGCCGATGAACCAATCGTTGCGAACGTAACCGGCCAGGCGCGAACCGGCGCCCCACAGGATGTTGTCGAGCAGGCTGGCCTTGAGCACACAAGCCACGTTCGGCAGGCGCGAGATGACCATCACGGCATCCAGCAAGCCCGGATGATTCGGGGCGATGATCAGCGGACCGGCATTGCGCAGGGCATCCAGTGCCTTGAGGTCGAAACGCCCGACGCAGATCACTTTCAGCCACCAGATATAGGCACGGAACCCCAGGCAGGCGACCCAGCGACCCAGCCAGATGCCGCGCCGGCCATGCAGGACCAGATTCAGCGGCAAGGTCGCCAGGGCCCAGAGCACACAGCCGATGGCCAGCGTGGCCAAGCCGACCCGCAGCGCAAGATAGGCATGCGCCCGGCGCAGTGAACGGTACAAGCAAGCGAACATGAAAACCTTCAGTCCTCGCCCACGTTAACCAGCTCGGAGGATTTGGCAAAGGTCCAGGTCAGGCCAAAGCCATACGTCACATAGGATGAGCGTTTGACCAGCGGGCTGTCTTCAAACACCGCGCCGCGCAAGCTATCCCACCGGGCATAAGCGCCCACCCAGAGATCCCCGTAACGGCGCGACAGCGACGCCAGGAACTGGCTTCCAGCATAACCCCCGCGTGCCTGGTAGGCGGGCCGGTCGGCGCGCGCGTACTGCTGATCCACCGAATAAAAATAGGCGTTCTGCTGGCGGTCGGCAAACATCGGGCCGGCAACCAGCCCGAGATTCCAGCCTTCCTTCGAGCCGGCAGGCTGACCGAGCCCCAGAAAATCGATGTTCAGCTTGGGTGTGAACACCCAGCCTGCTACGCGCGGATTGGTGCGCGCCTCAATGGCTCCACGCACCGGCAGAAGCAGTTTGAGTCGGGTGCTGCCGCCCTCGCTGCGCCAGAGGTTGAAGTCCAGCGACGGGCCCAGCTCGATCATCGGCTTGATGTCGGGCATGTCTTCGCGTGCCCGGTTGTTCTTGCTGCGGACCGGTGGCGTTGCCCCCAGACTCAGGTTCAGTTCGACCCGGTCCGAATCGAACAGGGTGGCACGCACCCCGTTACGGTCGGCCTTGAGCCATTCGAAACGGTAGGCCACATAAGGGAAAGGCAGCAGGTAATTGTGCGTTTCATCCGAGCCCCGGTAGTCCGGCAGGCTCACGCCACCAACGCCCATGCCCAGTTCCCAACGCGGCAATTGCTCGGCAAGACCAAGCGTGGGCGCCAGGGCCAGCCAGCCAAGGCAGCAGCAACGTCGCAGGTTCATGGGTTTTCCTTCGGGGGCAATGCATCCCGGAAACCGAAGGCCTCGATTTCCACCAGGAGTTCCGCACGGCAGATGTCGGCTTGCAGGTAGATCGCCTCCAGCCCCTCGCCCAGACGTTCGGCCAGGATTCCCGCCACAACCGGCAGGTCCACAGCATGACGTACAAATACCTTCAGTATCAGGTCACGTGCCGAGAATCCACCGAGTGCAGACTTGAGATTGGCCTGCTCGACCACCACGTCGATATTGCGCAGGGTTTCCTCGGTCTGGGCCGCCACGTCGCCGGGATGCAGACTCTCGTGCCCGACAATGCTTGCCGTGCCGGAAATGAACAGCACTTCCTGACCGGGCAGGGTCAGCAGACTCGCGCGCGAGAAAGTCGGGCTGCGCGGGCCGTAGCGCTGCGGATACCGATAGGCACTGATCTGCCGCGGGTTCTCGATAGCCAAGGGCGCCACGCGCGAAGCCAGGAAATACAGTATGAAATCGCCTGAGGAAGAGCCCAGCGCACACGCCGAGGGCGAACCTGCCAGCCAGGCCTGACCTGCGGCGATGAAGGCATCCTGCCGGCCGATATTGAACTGGCGATAGCGCTCCAGGCCACCGCCATCCAGATTGATGCGCGGCAGGTAATTCCAGCAACGCGCCAGATACGCAAAACCCGTGGTCTGCAAAGCCGCAAAGACGGCCTCATAGGCCGCCTGGCTCAACTGCTGCAGCACACTGACATTGCCCGCCGCGGAAAAATCCGCCTCGCGCAGGCAGATGCTGCCAAACAAGACATGTTCGTTGTGGCACCAGGACAATGCGCCCTGCTGCCCCTGCACAAAGGGGCCCGAGGAAAGCCAGGTCGTGTACGTGGCACCGCCGGCCGGCAGCACGGGCAAGGGCGCGTTGACCGCCGCCTGGTCCTGCGCCAGCGGCACGCCATAGCAGACGGAACCGAGCAGATCGGTACCGGCCTTTGCCGGCGCGATATCCTGCAGGTCCAGCAAACGCGAAGGATGCAAGGTGCTCACGCCACAGCCTTGAATGCCAGCACGGCATTGCTGCCGCCAAACGCAAAGGAATTGCTCAGCGCCGCCCTCAGCGGTACGTCATGCAGGCCGGTGCCCATCACATGGTGCACACCCTGACAATCAGCAGCGACCTCTTCCAGATGCGCCGTCGGCGGCACTTCGCCACGCGCCAGGGCCAGCACGGTGATCAGTGCTTCCATGGCGCCGGTCGCGCCAAGCAGATGGCCGTGCATCGATTTGGTCGCACTCACCAGCAGGCTTGCCGCGTGTGCGCCGAAGATCTGGCGCAAGGCTTCGATCTCGGTCGGATCGCCCTCGCGGGTGGCCGTACCATGCGCATTCACATAGCCGACCTCGGCCGGATCCAGCCCGGCTTCGCGCAGCGCCAGCTTCATGGCGCGGGTCTGACCATAGGCATCCGGCTTGACCAGATGGGTGTGATCACAGCTCTGCCCGTAACCGGCCAACTCGCAATAGATGCGCGCTCCGCGCGCCACGGCGTGATCCCAGTCTTCCAGAATCAGTGCCGCGCCGCCTTCCCCCAGCACCAGCCCGGTCCGCCCGGCCTGGAACGGACGACACGCCCGATAGGCGGTTTCGGCATTACCCTGAGCGACCACGCGCATGGATTCCCACGCCCGCATCACCGAGAACGACAGCGGGGCTTCCGAGCCGCCGGCGACCACCAGCTGGGATTCGCCGGCCTGGATCCGGCGCATCGCTTCGCCAATGGCTACCGCGGAGGATGCGCAGGCAACGGAATAGGAAAGACAGGCGCTGCCCAATCCCAGCGAAATCGCCACGTGGGACGCCGCTGCGTTGTTCATCGCCAGCACCACGGAGAGCGGATGCGCGCGATCCTTGTTGTGTACGTAGAAGTCGGTGTAGCCCTTCTCGAAGGTCAGCGTGCCGCCCACGCCGGTCCCCCAGGAGACCCCGAACTCATCGGAACCGCCTCCCTGGCGCGGCAGGCCGGCATCGTCCCAGGCCGTGAACGCCGCCGCCACGCCAAGCTGGCTGTAGCGATCCGTCACGGCCGCCAGCGGGCGCCCGAGCACCACCTCGGCATCGAAGTATGGGCAGCTCACCGCCGGCTGGGCCAGGGGTGAGGGCGATGCGGGGTGATGGTAGAGGTTCACGGCAGATTCGCCACGCATCAGTCGCGCGAAGAAATCCTGCGTATCGCCCCCGAAGGGATTGACCAGCCCGACCCCCGTCACCGCCACGCGGCGGCAGCTCGCTTCAGTCATTACTGGCCGGTTTGAGCTTTTCGAAAATCTCGATCAGTTCGGCCACGGTTTCCGGACGCGGCAGATCGTCGGGCATGCGCACGCCGAACTTGTCCTCCATGTCGAACATCAGGTCGAGCAGCGTCAGGGAGTCGACACCGATATCCTCCAGCCGGCTTTCCGGATTGACTTCCTCCGGCGGATTGGTGACGCGGCGTTTAATGAATTCGCGCAGTAGTTCAAGCGTGTCCATGGCAAACCTGTTGGGCAAAGTTACATAATTTTAATCTAGGCACGACCTGCCCGGTGGAACTCTTGTGCTATGGCACTGTCGCGCCTGTGGTTTTGTTGCGTGTCTCACACCTGGCAGAGGTAATCCACCGTCAGCGGGGCATGATCCGAGAAGCGCTGATCCTTGAATACGCCCACACTTGCCGCACGTGCGGCCATCCCCGGCGTGGCAAGCTGGTAATCCAGACGCCAACCGACATTCTTGGCCCAGGCCTGGCCGCGATTGCTCCACCAGGTGTAGCAGGCATCGGTAGCATCCGGTTCGAGCCGGCGATATACATCGACCCAGCCGGCCTCAAGCTGCGCGCCCAGCCATTCACGTTCCTCGGGCAGAAAGCCGGAATTCTTCTGGTTGCTTTTCCAGTTCTTCAGGTCCGCCGCACGGTGCGCGATGTTCCAGTCGCCACAGATGATGACCTCCCTGCCACTCGCATGCAACGCTGCCATGCGCGGCGCAAACTCGGCCATGAAACGGAACTTGGCCTGCTGGCGCTCCTCCGAACTCGATCCCGAAGGCAGATACAGCGACACCACCGACAAGGGGCCATCGGGCAAATCGAAGTCGGCCTGGAGGTAACGCCCTTCCGCATCGAATTCGGCGACCCCGATTCCGCTTTGCACGCGCGCGGGCTTGAGACGCGAATAGATCCCAACGCCGCTGTACCCCTTTTTCTCGGCATAGTGAAAATGCCCATGCCAGCCTGGCGGATTCAGCGTTGCGGCGGAGAGATCGGCTTCCTGTGCCTTGATCTCCTGCAGGCAGACCACATCGGCATTCTGGGCAGCCAGCCAGTCGAAGAAACCTTTGGTCGCTGCAGACCGGATGCCGTTGAGGTTGAGGGTGATGACGCGTAACATTCTTGGCGTTTCCTTGTTATCGGTAAGTACCGTGGATTTTAGTCGCAACTTTCTCGCGCTCGCCGAGCGCATGGGCGCATTGCGTTTTGGCGAATTCAAAACCAAGGCCGGCCGCCTGTCACCCTATTTCTTCAATACCGCCCAATTCGACGACGGAGCATCCTTCGGCGAGCTGTGCGGTTATTACGCACAAGCCATCCGCGCTTCCGGCATCGCCTTCGATACCCTGTTCGGCCCCGCCTACAAAGGCATTCCCCTGGCTGCCGGCACCGCCATCCAGCTGGCAGCGCAGGGCGCCAACACGCCTTTCTGCTTCAACCGCAAGGAAGCCAAGGATCACGGCGAGGGCGGCACGCTAGTCGGTGCGCCCCTCAAAGGCCGGGTAATCGTGATTGATGACGTGATCACGGCAGGCACCTCGGTGCGTGAATCGGTTGAAATCATTCGTGCCAGCAGCGCCGAGCTGGCTGGTGTGTTCATCGCCATTGACCGGATGGAACGCGGAACCGGCGAGAAAAGCGCCGCACAGGAAGTCCGCGATACGTTTGGCGTCCCGGTCATCGCCGTGGCCAATCTGGACGACCTGATGCAGTTCATTCGCGCCGATGCGCGTCTGGCCACGTTCCTGCCCGCAGTACAACAGTACCGGCAAACCTACGGAGTATGCTGACATGAACCTGATGCGCGCGCCCTGGCTGCTTGGCTTCCTGCTCCTGCTGACGACCTCTGCGGCGCACGCTCAGACCCGTTCTTTCTGTTGCACCGATACCAATGGCCGCCGCTCCTGCGGCGACAGCCTGCCGCAAGTCTGCTACGACCGGGCTTATTCCGAAATCACCGGGGGCCGCGTGGTCCGCGAGGTCGAAGCGCCTCTGACCCCCGAGCAGCGCGCCCGCAAGGATGCCGAACTGCGTGCCCAGCGCGAACGCCTCGCCAAGGAAGCCGAAGCGCGCCGCCGCGATCAGGTGTTGCTCGAATCCTATTCCAGCGTTGGCGAACTGGATCGTCGGCGCGACCGTGACATCGGCAATCTCGAAGGCGAACTGAGAGCCGCCCGGGCCCGCGAAGCGGACCTGCTGGTACAGCAGGCCAAGCTCGAAAAGAGCAAGCCTGCCAAAGGATCTTTCCCGAAAATGCTTGCCGACAACATCGCCGTCAACACCTCCGAGCTGGAAGCCATCCGCACCGTCATCAGCAGCAAGCAACGTGACATCGAGCAGTTGCGCGTCCGCTTCGATGCCGACCGCGAACGCTACATCCAGTTGACCGGCAGCCCGGCGCGTTGAGCCGGAATCCCGCGCCATGAGCGTACCTGCTTCACGTCAAATCGTCCGTGCCGTCTGCCCGCACGATTGCCCCGACACCTGCGCCATGCAGATCAGCGTGGAAGACGGTCGCGCGATCCGGGTCCAGGGAGCGCCCGATGTACCGATCACCCGCGGCACCTTGTGCAGCAAGGTCGCCCACTATCTGGAACGCACCTATTCGGACCAGCGTCTGCTGTACCCGATGCGACGCGTAGGCGCCAAGGGAGAAGGCCGCTTCGAGCGCATCAGCTGGGAACAGGCGCTGGACACCATCGCCGAGAGATTCCGCAGCATTGCCAGCACCGATCCGCGCAGCATCCTGCCGTACAGCTACGCAGGCACCATGGGACTGGTGCAAGGCAGCTCCATGGACCGGCGTTTCTTTCACCGCCTTGGCGCCTCTTTTCTGGATCGCACGATCTGCGCCGAGGCCGGTGCGGTCGGCTACAAGGCGACCATCGGCACGACCCAGGGCATCGATCCGGAAGCTTTCGCCAGCGCGCGCTACATCCTGATCTGGGGCGCCAACCCGGTCGTCTCCAACCTGCATCTGTGGGCCCGCATCGTTGAAGCCAAACGGCATGGCACGCGCGTCGTGTGCATCGACCCGGTCCGCAGCCTAACCGCCGAAAAATCCGACTGGCATCTCGCCCCGCTGCCCGGCACCGATGCCGCACTGGCACTGGCGATCATGCATGTGCTGATCCGCGACGGCCTCTGCGACGAGGATTACATCGCGCGCTACACCACTGGTTTCGCCGCCCTGAAACGCCGTGTGGCGGAATGGACGCCCACGCGTGCCGCCGCCGAAACCGGCCTTGCCGCGGCCGACATCGAACAACTCGCCCATGAATACGGCCAGGAAGACCGCCCGGCGGCGATCCGCGTCAATTACGGCCTGAACCGCTGTGCCGGCGGCGGCGCGGCAATGCGCGCAATCGCCTGTCTGCCCGCACTGACCGGCCACTGGCGCTGGCCACACGGCGGCATCCTGCTATCGACCTCGGGCACCTACGGCACCGACAGCCACGCGCTGGAACGCCCGGACCTTTATCCGTATGACGAACGCTTCCCGCCGCGCCACATCAACATGAGCACCATCGGCGATGCCCTGCTCGAAGCGGACGATCCGGCGATCCGCGCAATCATGGTGTACAACGCCAATCCGGTCGCCGTCGCACCGGACTCGAACCGGGTGCGCGCCGGTTTTGCACGCGAAGACCTGTTCTGCGTCGTACACGAATTGTTCCAGACCGACACCGCCGACTATGCCGACATCCTGTTGCCGGCCACCAGCCAGCTGGAACACTGGGACATCCACAAGTCCTACGGGCACTTGAACGTGATGGTCAACGAACCGGCCATCGCCCCGCTCGGCGAAGCCCGGCCGAATACCTGGGTGTTCCGCGAACTGGCGCAGCGCATGGGTTTCACCGAAGCCTGTTTCGCCGAGAGCGACGAAGCCATCGGCGCCCAGGCTTTCCGCCCGGACCATCCGAAGAGCGGCAACATCCGCATGGACACCTTGCGCCGCCAGGGCTGGCAACGCCTGAACGTGCCCACACCGTATGCGCCTTTTGCGGCGGGTGGTTTCCCGACCCCCTCCGGCAAATGCGAGTTCTATTCACCCAGCCTGGCCCAGCAAGGACAGGACCCCTTGCCGCATTACGTCCCACCACACGAAGGGCCTCACTCGAATCCGGAACTGGCCGCAAAGTATCCGCTCGCCTTCGTCAGCCCGCCCTCGCGCCACTTCCTCAATTCCAGCTTCGCCAATCTGCCCCGCTTCGTCCAGGCCGAAGGCAAACCCTGGCTGGACATGCATCCGCAGGACGCCGCCACACGCGGCCTGCAGGATGGCGCACGGGTGCGCATCTTCAACGCCCGCGGCGCCTTTCATGCCTGGCTGCGCATCCATCCCGACACGCCTGGCGTGCGCCAGGGCGTGGTCAGCGCACCATCGATCTGGTGGCAAAAACTCTCGGGCGATGGCTGCAATGCCAACGCCGTCACTTCGCAGGCGCTCGCCGACATGGGCGGTGGCGCAACCTTCTACGACTGCCTGGTTGAAGTTGTCGCTGCCGCGGAGTAATTGCTCACGCCCCGCCCGCGCTAATCGCGCCGCACGCTGATGCCTTCGCGCTGTTCAAGCTGATCGAAGAAATCCGTCAGGCGCCGGCCGGGCTGATCCGGGAACAGCTCATCCAGCGCATCCAGTTGCTGGATGCGGTCGACGCGGAAATGGCGGAACTCACCGCGCAGCGTGCACCAGCCAATCAGGGTCCAGGCCCGTCCCCAGAAAAACAGGCCGAGCGGCCACAGGGTGCGCTGCGAAGGCGTACCGTCTTCACGCACATAGTCCATGCGCACGATGCGATGCTCACGCACGGCCACGCGCAACGGCTGCAGCCAAGGCAGACGCGCCTGTCCACCGGGCGGAATGAACAGCCGGGCGAGCTGGGCTTCGCGCTTGAGCGCTTCGGGCAGCACATTGTGGATCTTGGCCAGCGCCGCACTCGCTGCGGCCGCCAGCTCCGTGTCACCCCAGGCCTGCACCATGCGCGAACCGACCAGCAGCGCTTCCAGCTCTTCCGGGTTGAAAAGCAGCGGCGGCACGTCCAGCCGGTAGCGCAAGCGATAGCCGACGCCCGCTTCGCCCTCGATGGGCACTCCGGAAAGCGTCAGATCGTGGATATCGCGGTACAGTGTGCGCAATGACACTTGCAACTGCTCGGCAAGCCACTGGCCCGTCGCATGACGACGGGCGCGGAGCAGTTCAACGAGACGGAAGAGACGGTCGGCGCGGCGCATGGTCTTTCTGTTCGGGCAGACATGAAACCTGCACCTTACCTCAGGTGCCCACGAGCATCACGACTCAGCCCGGAGAATGCAACCCGACCATATTGCCCTCGGTATCCGCCAGGATCGCGAAATAACCAATCTCGGGGCGGATCAGGGTCTTGGGCACGATGATCTGGCCACCGGCCGCTTCGACACGCGCCAGCACCCGGTTCAGATCTGCGCCCGCATCCAGATAGATGCGCACGCCATCCTGATGCGGACGCGCCTGCGCATTCTCGAAAATGCAGCCACCCACTTCCGTCATCCCATGCGGCCAAACGGCCATGCGGCCAGACGGACCACAGCTCTCGGGCTTGAGCTGGATGGCAAGAATGGTTTCGTAAAAACGGCAGGCCCGTTCAAAGTTGGCTGCGGGAATTTCAAACCAGGTCACGGCGTTCATGACAGACTCCTTGTTGCGGTTGAGGAGTCGCCATGTTGCAGGCCCCCTGCTGACAGCGTGGTGTCAGCAGGCTGAGCAGCCTACTTCTGCATGCTCACCTGTACCGGGCCTGCAGCGAGCCTCAGCGTCACAAGGCCATCGGGGGCCTGCTGCCAGCTTTGCGCTCCGGTCACGCGTGTCACCACAAATCCCGGCATGATCTGCAAAGTCACGGCGTCCCCCGGCCGGGCCACAAGCGCCACTTCCTGAGGGGTGCGAATTCCTTCCAGGCTGATCGGAGCGCCCGACACCAGCGTGACGGGACCAGCCAGACGTGTCGCTTCGATCAGCGTGAAACGCAGCCCATCCGCATGCGTCACAAAGCTCGCCGCCATGCCATCGAGTTTCCAGCCTGCGGCGTCGACCTGCTTTTCAGATTCACGCGCCATGAGCACGATTTCATCACTTCCCTGCCCGGAAAGCCGCATGGCGTAACCCTTCTCAGCCGGGATGCTCACCGAGGCAGGCGCAGCACCGTTCTCCCCGGAGGCCTTCCACGGATACAGCAGGGTCAGGAAATCCTGTTGTTTCGAGCGTGCGTTCGTCTCGGCTGTCACATGCCATTCGTTCGGCATTTTGGTGCGATAGCTCTCGATCACTGGCGGCTCGAAAGCATCGGTCTGAGAGAAGACGAGCGCGCCCACACCGGGTTGCAGGAAGCGTACGGTCAGGCGTGCATTCCCCTGTTGCTGGACGATCTCGTTGCGCTCCGGGCTGAGCGTCATCGGGCTGCGCGCGTGGAGTTGCCATTGGTATTTCACCGCTTCGGGTGCGGCATCTTCATCGAGGATCACGAAGTAACGCCGGTTCACGAAGAACACGTGGCGCAAGGCACGCTCGGCCCGCGCACCGTAGGCCCGCTGCGCATTCCCCGTGGCGAAGCTGTAACCGGCGCCATCGGCAAAACGCGTGATCGTGCCGGTGGCCGTTGCGTCCTTGATGCGCTGACCTTCGCCATCGAAGAGGACGGCGTTCTTGGCCTTGGTCTGGCGGCTCCAGCCGACTTGGTGCGGACTGTCGTAGAACTCGCGGTAGCCGGAGTTGATCGCCAGCGGCTGGCCAAAGGCGTTGAGCACGAAACTGTTCTGATCGGCGAAACCATGGCTGGCCGAACCCTGCGGGCTGGAGCGGAAGCCGAGCATGATGTCGTTGGCCGCATCGCCGAGCGCAGAGTGCATCGCCACCACACCGATATCATCAAAGTACCGGCTCTGCGGCAACTCCGTGAGTTTCACTTCCGGCAGCTTCGCTTGTGCTGTGCGGAAGCGCTGCAGGAAGCTGTCTGCGCCATCGTAGGTGTAGTAATTGAAGCTGGCCGGGGGCTTCTGGCGCAACGCTTTGGCATACGCCAGCGGATAGGGGTCGGCATTCAGCACGGCGAACTTTTCCATCATCAGGGCGATGCTGCCGCTGGGCCCCATGATGTTGGTGAGATCGCCAAACGATGAGCCCGGATAGGGCATCAGGCTGTAAATGCCGAAATAGGGCGTGTTGCGCCAGAAGGGACGCGCCAGCGGCTCCTTGAAACCAAACAGCGCCATGCCTTCGAGGAAACGCTGATGCTGGCTGATGCCGGTGTTCCAGTAGTTGAGCCCCTCAGCCCAGCCACCGGCCGGGCCGCCCCACACCGGGAACTGGCGCAGGTAGTACTCGTAGCTCCAGGCCAGCCAGCCCGGCGCGCGCTTCGTCTCGTGAAACAGCGCCAGCCCGCCCTGCCCGAGCGTGGAGATGAAGCGCATCGGATGGCTCAGCGAATTGTCCGGCGCGGTCGGGCGGGTCAGCGTGAACTTCGGCTGGATCTGGCTGGCGAGCACTTCCATGCGCGCAATCAGTGCCTTGCCAACCGTGGCACGCTCCTCCGGCGTGAGCGCGGCATATGCCCAGTCGTAGGCAAAAATCATGGGGCGCAACGACTGGATGAAGAGCTCGTCGTTGGTGCGGTAAGTTTCGCGCGTGATATCCCAGCTCGCCAGATGCATCAGCCAGCGCGCCGCCTCGCGGCCATAGGCGGGGTCTTCGGTGAGCAGCCAGGCCAGCGCATAGCGCTGCGCCCAGGCGGCAGTCTCGTTCGCCGCCTTGTAACCGGCTTCCCACTGTTTCGTACCTTCCAGCGTGCCGTTCCGGGCCGGTTTCGGCTCGGGAATCAGCGCGCGACTATCCAGCGGCGGCAGCGCCAGTTTCGCCAGCGCGGCACCATCCGGCTGGCTCGGCAGATCTTTAAGGAAGGCGCGCAACGCGGGCAGATCGGCCGGGCGAATCAGCAGGCGCGGATGCTCGTTGGCGAGTGCCGCATTGAATTGCGCCACGCGCCCGGCGACCAGCTCGCCATCGCTTTGCGCCAGTGCAGGCGCCACCATGGACAGCGTGACCAGCCCCAGCAGGATGAGTTTTTTCATGATTGGCGCGCCCGCGTTGATCGGCAATACGGCCCCGGACAGATCCGGGCAAGTTACCGGAACAGACTCTACGGGCGTAGCCGTGTGGAAATCAAGCGACCCGGGCGCCGGCCAGCAACAGGAAGCCGGCCGCAACAAACCGTACGCCGGCAAACACCATCTGCCCGGCAACATCGGGGCGGGCAATATGAAACAAGACGTAGCCTGCTTGATGGCGGGATAAGCACTTCCCCAAAGCAGACCACAGAAGCTGGCGAGGATGAAGAAAACGACAGGATGGGCCAGAAAGTGTGTCTGCGGCAGGGTGGTTCCAAAAAAAATGGGCGGGGGAGACACCCCACCCACGAGACACAGCAAGAACCAGAGCGATGCGTGAGCTCGTAGTCCTCTGCAACATTGTGGCTGGCGATTTTCATCCTATCAATTGCATTAGTATTGCAATATTGATAAGTAAAAATGAATCAATCTCCCATCATGGACTTTCGCCATTTCCGCTATTTCGTGACGGTTGCCGAGGAATTGCACGTTGCCCGGGCGGCGACACAGCTGGGAATGGCGCAACCGGCGCTGAGTCAGCACATCCGCGCCCTGGAAGATCGCCTGGGCGTAAAGCTGTTCCTGCGTGCCAACCGCCGGATCAGCCTGACCGAGGCCGGTACGGCCTTTCTCGCCGAAGCGCGTGCGGCCCTGCATCATGCGGAACTGGCGACAAACGCCGCGCAGCGCGCAGCCCGTGGCGAGACAGGCAACGTGACCATCGGTTACGTCAGCAGTGCACTGGCCGAACCGGCTTTTCTCACCGCGCTGTCAGCCTTCCGCAGCAGCCACCCGGATGTGGTGATCGAGATGCGCATGCGCCTGATGGCAGTCCACATCGAGGCCCTGCGCACCCAGGCCGTAGATATAGCGGTCACCCGTGGTCCCTTTCAGGACATTCCGGACGGCTACGAATCGTTTGTGCTCGCACGTCAGCCCATGCTCGTGGCCGTGCCACAAAACCATCCGTTGAGCGCAGCGGAATCCATTGCCCTGCAAGACCTCAGCGAAGACACTTTCCTGCAACCGGAAGATCCGCCCGGCAAAGGCCTGGCCGATACCGTCAACCGGCTGTGCAGCGCCGCCCGTTTCACACCCCGGCGCAGCATGGTGGTCAACGAGATGGCCTCCGTCGTCGGTCTGGTCGCTGCGAGTCTTGGCGTGGCACTGCTACCCGCCTCGGCCACCACCATGCAGATGCCCGGCGTGGTCTATCGGCCATTGCGTGATGCCAGCGCGCTCTCCGAGATGCTGGTCGTGCATCGGCGCTTCGAGCGCTCGCCTGCGGTACGTGCCCTGCTGACGCGGCTGCGTGCCGATGCTATCGCGGTGGATTAGCGCCCCCGTTCAGAAGGGCGGCGCTATCGCTTCAGCATAATCGTAGAGGGCGCCAAGAATCGCCTCGCCGCGCTCGTCAGCCGCCTCGGAAAGCGTATCGATCTGCTCGAAGAAGGCTGTCAGCGAGCGCGCACCGTTGGCCCCTTCATGCAGACACGCCACGCGATGGGCTTCCCAGCGGGCCTGCTCTGACGCATCCAGACTGGCCGGAAAATTACGGGCACGGTAGCGGAAAAAGATTTCTTCGAGGCGTGCATCCTGAAAACTCACGCGCGCCTCGCCCAGTTGCTCCGGCGTCAGCCCACGCAACTGGTTGAGCGTGCGCCGGTCGCCGTTGCCGACGAAGCCACCGTAGAGGTCTTCATCCACGTCCGTAGCCCCCTCTTCGGCCGGGCGCTGGAACACTGCCGCCCATTTGGCGGCAAGAGCCGGCAGGCGACGTGCCTGATCGGCATGAATCAATGCTTGCGGAATATCGATCTGCCAGCGCGCAACAACTTCCGGGCTGAGGATCTTGAGGTTGGCAACGACAATCGGTGACTTGTTGATATGGATGGTCTTCACCGGCAGACGGCTCACACCTTCAGGCAGATCGGCCGCCTTGGTAAACATGCGTGTGCGGATTTCGTCAGCTGACAACTCCGCCAGCGCTTCCGGATCGCACGCCAGATCCCACACGATGATTTCGTTCTTGTTGGTCGGGTGCTGTGCCAGCGGCCAGACTATCGCCATGCAACCGCGTTCCGGACCGAACATGCCGGAGATGTGCAGCAACGGCTTCGGGTTGAGCAGATCGATTTCCTTGAGCACCGCCTCCTTCTTGCGCAGTGCCAGACAGAAATCCCAGAGTTTGGGCTGTTTCGATTTGATCAGCCGGGCCAGTGCGATCGTGGCATGCACATCGGAGAGCGCATCGTGCGCCGCCTCGTGCAGCAGCCCATTGGCCTGGGTGAGATGTTCGAGCTTGAAGGACGGACGGCCGTCTTCATGCTTCGGCCATTCGATGCCTTCGGGCCGCAGCGCCCAGGTGGTGCGCACCACATCGAGCAGATCCCAGCGCCCGCAATCGTTCTGCCATTCGCGCGCATACGGATCGATCAGGTTGCGCCAGAACATGAAACGCGTGACTTCGTCATCGAAGCGGAGGGTGTTGTAACCCACGCCAATCGTGCCGGTCTCGGCCAATTCACGCTCGATGACGGCGGCAAACTGGTGCTCGGGCATGCCCTGCTCCACACAGGTCTGCGGCAGGATTCCGGTGAGCAGGCAGGACTCCGGGTCAGGCAGGTAATCCGGCGCCGGCTGACAGTAACACATCAGCGGCTCACCGATCTCGTTCAGGTCCGCATCGGTACGAATGCCCGCAAATTGCGCCGGGCGATCACGCCGCGGGGAAATACCGAAGGTTTCGTAATCGTGCCAGAAGAAGGTGTTGGGCATGGTGGCCTGTGGTGCAGTCCGGAAAAGTACCGGCATTCTACGTGATGGCGAATTCGCGGGCATGACAACTCCGAATGCTGTGTTTAAGCTTGCACATTCAAGTCTTGTCACCCCCACGTGCCGATCCACTGCAATATTTTCGGCCTGATTGGCCCGGTCTTTTTGGGACTTCTGCTCATCCTCACCGATGGGCAGCTAGGCTGTGGCCTTTATCTGACGGGAGTTTGCGGGGGATCACTGGAAAAACCAGCATTCACCAAGCTTGCCTGAAAGACTGTCAGTCACTACCCTTACGGGCCTACCGGCGGAAGCGCTCCTGACCGATACTCTGCAATGAAACAAGCGACTGATTTTTCCCCAACCATCGACAACGGAGCATAGCGTGGAAAGGCAATGGTTCCTGGAGTCGATCTCGACAGACGGGTCACGGGTCACCCACACCATCACCCAGCTGCCTTTCCGGGTCGGTCGGGATCCGGAAAACGATCTGGTGGTGCCAACCCTCGGCCTCTCCCGCCACCACGCCCTGCTCACGCCCGACATCTCGGGCCGCATCCGCCTGACCGATCTGAACAGTACCAACGGCAGTTTCGTGAATCGCCGCCGCATTGATGGATCCTGTCTGCTCGATGAGAACGACATCGTGCACTTCGGCACAGCCGAATTCCGCCTGCGTCTCCGCCAGAAAGATCAGGCGCACCTGCTGTCTGCCAGCGACATGCACACCATGCTGGTTCCCATCGGCATGGAGCTTTCCGAGCTGTTCGTCCCCAACGAGGCCGAGTTCCTCGATTTGCTCGATGGTCACGCCATTTCAGGCGCGGCCCAGCCCATTGTCACCATGCAGGACCGCACGATCTTCGCCTACGAATTGCTGGGCCGAGCCAACCACCCTTTACTGCCCGCCGCGCCGATCCGTCTGTTCGAACTGGCCAGCATGCTGGATCGTGAAGAGGAATTGAGCATGGCTTTCCGCAAGTTCGGCCTCACAGTGATTGCCCCGCGTCTGAAGGGCTTTCCGCTGTTCGCCAACACCCATCCGAAGGAAACTTTCAGCGAAGCGTTTTTCACTTCGCTGGTCAGCCTGCGGCGTACTTTGCCAGACCTTGATCTGGTCATCGAGATCCATGAAACAGCAGTCACCGAAACCCGGCGCCTGCTGGAACTGGTCGCCCGTTTGAATGACATCGGCGTGCGCTTTGCCTTCGACGATTTCGGCGCAGGTCAGGCACGCCTGAATGAACTGGGTGAAGCCCCGGCACACTTCGTGAAATTCGACATCGGCCTGATCCATGACATCCATCTGGCCAGTGCGCGCAAGCAGCGGGTAGTCCGCGATCTCGTCAAACTGGTGCTGGACCTTGGTTCGGTCCCCCTGGCCGAAGGCATCGAGATGGAAGCCGAAGCCCAGATCTGCCAGGACATGGGCTTCCAGCTCATCCAGGGTTTTCTCACCGGCAAACCGATTCCGGTGGAAAACATTTGAGACGATCAGCGCCGAGCACCTGATCACTGTGGCGTAAAAGCGCCTGCAAACACGGATTTGTCATGCGAGGTTTCGCCTGTGCTTTTTCAGCAGCGCGTTCCCCCGTATCATCTCGCCATGCAAAAGCTTCTTGCCCGTCTCGACAATCCCTGGTTGTTGCTCGTTCTCACTGCCTTGTTCTGGTCGGGCAACTGGGTGGTCGGGCGCGGCTTTCGCGGTGACGTACCGCCCGTGGCACTGGCTTTCTGGCGCTGGCTGCTTGCGCTGGCCTGTGTCCTGCCGCTGGCCTGGCCCCATCGTGCCCAGGCCTGGCCAGCATTGCGCATCCACTGGCCAATCCTCACGCTGCTGGCTTTGCTTGGCATCACCGGCTACAACACGCTGGCTTATTTCGGCCTGCAATACACCACCGCGACCAATGGCGTGTTGCTCAATTCCTTCATCCCCATCGTGATCATCGGCCTGAGCTGCGCTTTTCTGGGCAAGCGCCTGCGTGTCCTGGAAGGGATTGGCGTCAGCGTCTCGCTGGCCGGCGTCACCGTGATCGTGGCACATGGCGAGCTGGCCCGGCTGGCCAGTCTCACTTTCAATCCCGGCGATCTATGGATCATGGTTTCGGTGTTCGTGTGGGCCGGCTACACGCTGCTGCTGCAACGCCGCCCGGCTGGCCTGCATCCGATGCTGCTGCTGGCCCTGCTCACGGCCATCGGTACTCTCGGCCTGCTCCCCTTCTACCTCTGGGAGCTGGGCCACGGACGTTTCATCCACGCAACCTTGCCAGCCCTGGCCGGCATCGCCTATTGCGGGATCTTCCCCGCCTTTCTCGGCTATGTGTTCTGGAACCGTGCGGTCGCCCAGGTCGGTGGCGCCACGGCGGGACTCTTCATCCATCTGATGCCAGTCGCCACACCCATGCTTTCAGCATTATTCCTCGGTGAAGCGCCACAGCTCTACCACTTTGCCGGCATGGCGCTGATCATTGGCGGGATCTTCCTCTCCACCCGACCGGCTCAGCCTCGTCGCTGAGCCACCATTGACCGCAGCCGGTCCAGCGCATCCCCGCGCCTCAAGCGACTGCGGTTCTTTACGCCGACAAGATCAACCCGCCAAGCCTGCGGTCCCGGCGTAGTGGGCGATGCTGCCGCGTGCGCCCTGCCTGTCCAGACTCGTCAATGCCAGCATCAATTCGGCCCGGAAGCCGGCATGCGAAGCCAGCGCAGGCGGAAAGATGTCTTCCAGTCCGAGCAGGAAATTCGCAAGACACATATTGTCGCCCCCGCTCAGATTGGCCAGCTCCGTGAGCTTTGCAGCCATCGGATCATTGATCGCGTAACTCAGGCCCGCATCGGAACGCCCCAGCAGAAAACGCATCCAGGCCGCAACCGCCAGGGTCAGGCGGCGATATGACGCGCCCGCTGCAATACGCTCGGCAATGGTCCCAAGCAGGCGCGGCGGCAACTTGAGGCTTCCGTCAGAGGCAATCTGCATGGTCTTGTGCTTGAGGTTCGGATTGGCGTAGCGCATCAGCAACTGGTCGCGATACGCCGCCCGGTCAAAACTGTCCGGCACAGTCAGGGTGGGCGCAATTTCCTCGGTCATCATGGCATGGATCAGCTTGTACATATCCGGATCCGCGATGGCCTGGTCTACCGTCTCGAAACCACCCAGCACGCCCAGATAAGCCATGGTGGAATGCGTGCCGTTGAGCATGCGCAGTTTGGCGAGTTCATAAGGAATGACATCGTCAACCAGCATGGCACCAACCTTCTCCCAGGCAGGTCGTCCGGCCGCGAAGTTGTCCTCGATCACCCACTGGCGGAAAGATTCGCCAGGTACCGGCCAGGCATCACGGCAGCCGGTGATGCGCGCGACGATGTCACGAATCTCGTCCGTGGTGGCCGGCACGATACGGTCGACCATGGTGCAGGGGAAGCGCACCGACTCGGCGACCCACTTGCCCAGCTCGGGATCGATAGCGTGCGCATACTGAACCACCACGTTGCGGAGGATCTTGCCATTGTGTGCAAGGTTGTCACAGGAAAGCACGGTGAAAGGATTGTCGCGACGCGTGCGCAGCGCGGCGACGAGGTAGCCCGGCACACTCTTGGGCGTGTCGGGGTTCAGCAGGTCATGCTGTACGGCCGGGTGCTTGAAATCCAGACCATTGGTCTTGGCGTCGTAGCAGTAACCTTTCTCGGTCACCGTCAGTGACACGATGCGCACCCGCGGGTCACGCATCTGGGCCAGCACCTCGGCCTGTTGGCGCGGCGCCACCAGCACCTTGCGGATGGCCCGCACCACCTGCACCTGCTGACCATCGCGATCACTGGTCAGCACGCTATAGAGATTGTCCTGCTCGGCCAGGGCTTGCTGCATGGCCGGTTCATCGAGCACCGTGACGCCACAAATCCCCCAATCACCCCCCGCGGCCAGCATGGCCTGTTCGGTGTAGACGGCCTGGTGGGCACGGTGAAAGTTACCCAGCCCAAGGTGGACAATGCCGATGGCCGGCTCGCCAAGCGCGCCTCCAAGCAGATGGGATTGCAAGGCGGGCAATTGCGCGGCGCCCAGGCGCGGTAGTGAAGTACTCATATAGCAGGCCTTTCCAGAAGATTGATCGGATTGTGTGCGTCTATTCAAAAACACGCTTGAACATACTAATATGTTAGTATAGTATCATTTCAATCACACATTTGCGAGCGCTCAGCTAAAAGGCGATAGCCCACGGGAACACCTCCCGGCACAGCGCTCCTCCTACTCACCGGATGAAAGGCCAACAATGAAAATCACCCACGCCGAAGTCATCGTCACCTGCCCAGGCAGGAACTTCGTCACGCTCAAGATAACCACCGATCAGGGCGTACATGGCCTGGGGGATGCCACCCTGAACGGCCGCGAACTCTCGGTTGCTTCCTATCTGCGTGACCACATCTGCCCGCTGCTGATCGGTCGCGACCCGCGCCGCATCGAAGACACCTGGCAATACCTCTACAAGGGCGCCTACTGGCGCCGCGGCCCGGTGACCATGTCGGCCATCGCTGCGGTGGACATGGCCCTGTGGGACATCGCCGGCAAGATGGCCAACATGCCGGTGTATCAATTGCTGGGCGGCGCTTCGCGTGAGCACGTGATGGTCTACAGCCATGCCACCGGCCGTGACATTCCGGAAACCCTGGATGCCTTTGCCAAATATCAGGACAAGGGCTTCAAGGCGATCCGCGCCCAATGCGGCGTACCGGGCATGAAGTCGGTCTATGGCGTCTCCAAGGGCGGCGCCTACGAGCCGGCCACCAAGGGCTGGCCCGAAGAGCAATCCTGGTCGACCGAAAAATATCTCGATTTCGTACCCAAGCTCTTTGCGGCGATCCGCGACAAATTCGGTTTCGACACCCATCTGCTGCACGACGTGCATCACCGCCTCACCCCCATCGAAGCAGCCCGTCTCGGCAAATCGATCGAAGACTACCGGCTGTTCTGGATGGAAGACCCGACGCCCGCGGAGAATCAGGAAGCCTTCCGCCTGATCCGCCAGCACACCGTCACCCCCATTGCCGTCGGTGAAGTGTTCAACAGCATCTGGGATTGCAAGCAGCTCATCGAAGAGCAGCTGATCGACTACATCCGCACCACCATCACGCATGCAGGTGGCATCACGCACATGCGCCGGATTGCCGACTTCGCGGCGATGTATCAGGTCCGCACCGGTAGTCACGGCCCTTCGGACCTGTCCCCGGTCTGCATGGGTGCGGCCCTGCACGTTGATCTCTGGGCGCCGAACTTCGGCATGCAGGAATACATGGGCTACCACGCCGAAACCATGGAGGTTTTCCAGTGTGCCTGGTCGTTCAAGGATGGCTTCATGCATCCGGGCGACGCGCCGGGCCTGGGGGTGGAGATCGACGAGAAGCTCGCCGCGAAGTATCCCTATGAGCCAGCCTACCTGCCGGTAGCCCGGCTGGAAGACGGCACGCTGTGGAACTGGTAGCCATGCAAACGCGATCTCTCATCAGCAAGGGGTCGAGCCGTATTTCGGGACATGACAAAACTTTTTAGAGCTTATCCGTGGTCACTGCCGGTGGTCTTGCCAGAAAGCACTCAATGACAATGACATCCGGTGTGTAGCCCATCTCACCACCATGAAAAGGAGACTCACCATGAGGCGTGCAATGCAAGGAATGGCCGTAGCCCTGTTAGCCCTGGGCTGCATGCAAGGCGCACTTGCGCAGCAGAAGATCGAGCTGCGTGCGGCAGATTACTGGGACGATGAATATCCGACAGTGCGTGGCATCAAGAAATTCGCTGAGCTGCTCAATCAGCGCACGAACGGCCGGATCACGATGAAGGTTTTTTCCAGCGGCGCACTGGGCACCGAAAAGGAAACCCTTGAGCAAGTGAAGGTTGGCGCCCTTGATCTGGTACGCGTCAATATTTCGCCGATGAACAACATCTGCCAGGAAACGCTGGTGCCCACGCTGCCCTTCCTGTTCCGGTCTATCGACCATATGCACAAGGCACTGGACAGTGCGATTGGTGACGAGATTCTCGCCTCCTGTGATCCGCAAGGCTATGTCGGCTTGGCCTATTACGATAGCGGCGCGCGCTCCATCTATACGAAGAAGCCCATCCGCACGATTGCCGACATGAAGGGCATCAAGCTTCGCGTGCAGCAATCCGACCTGTGGGTTTCGCTGGCCGGCGCAATGGGTGCCAACGCCACCCCGATGCCGATGGGAGAAGTCTATACCGCCTTCAAGACAGGTCTGGTGGACGCTGCGGAAAACAACATCCCCTCCTATGAAAGCTCGAAGCATTTCGAAGTCGTGAAGTACTACTCGCAAACCGAGCATTCGATGGCGCCCGAAGTGGTGATGTTCTCCAAACGGATCTGGGACAAATTGTCTCCGCAAGATCAGAAACTGATCCGTCAGGCTGCCAAGGATTCCGTCCCCTTCCAGCGCCAGTACTGGGCGGAGCGTGATGCGAAATCCCTCAAGATCGTTCTGGATGGTGGTGCCCATATCGTGTCGGATGTGGACAAGAAATCCTTTCAGGACGCAATGGGTCCGGTCTACGCAAAGTTCGTCACGACGCCGAAGCTGAAGGAATTGGTCAAGCGTATTCAAGACGTGAAGTAAGGAACGCTCTTGATCACCCGTCCGGGCGGAAACGCCCGGACTCATCTGACGTGCCGCTGGAGAATCAACGATGTACAGCAAACTCTGCGCCATGCTGGCAAAGACCAGCCTGAAATTTGCAGCAACAGGCCTGGTCGCAATCATCATCTGTGTCCTGTATCAAGTATTCGGACGGTATGTGTTGAACGACACGCCGACCTGGGCAGAGCAGCTTGCGCTACTGCTCGTTTCATACGTAACCATGCTCGGAACCGCTGCTGGCGTGCGGGATGCCGGGCATATCGGCCTGGAATCATTCCTGGTCCTGGCGCCCGAAGAAATCCGGCGAAAGCTCGAACTGGTCATTCATGCACTGGTGGGAGCCTTCGGCGTCAGCATGGTTTATTACGGAAGCATTCTGGCGGCAGATCAATGGCAGGAGATGCTTCCTACCCTCGGTGTTCCTGACGGACTGCGCTATGTCTCGATTGCCATCTGCGGAGCACTGATCGTTCTCTTTTCCATCGAACACCTGATTGCAATCGTTAACAAAGAAGAGGTGGTCCCAGCATGGCACTAACAGCAATGTCTTTGGCATTTGTACTTTTCCTGCTGCTCGGGGTCCCCGTTGTCTTCTCGATCGGCTTGTGCTCGCTTGTCACCGTGATGGTGGCCGGTCTGCCAGGGGAAGTGGTTTTCCAGAAAATGGCAGGCGGGATGCAGGTCTTCTCCTTCCTGGCCATTCCGTTCTTCATCTTTGCCGGCGAAATCATGTTGTACGGTGGCATCGCCGACAAGATCGTGGATTTCGCAAAAGCGGCAGTCGGGCACGTCCGGGGTGGCCTTGGCATGGCCAACGTGGTGGCATGCACCCTGTTCGGCGGGATTTCCGGCTCTGCCGGTGCCGATGTTTCGGCAATGGGTGCCGTGTTGATTCCAGTCATGAAACGCGAGGGCTATCACGCCGACTACGCCGTCAATGTAACGACGCATGCCGCGCTGGTTGGCGTCCTGACCCCGACCAGTCTGAACATCATCATCTTCACCCTGGCGGCCAGCGGCAAGGTCTCTGTTTTCGACATGATTCTTGCAGGGATCATCCCGGCGGTCTTGCTGACCGCATGCAACCTGGCTGCAGCCTACTGGGTTGCCCTCCAGCGCGGATATCCCAAAGGAGCATGGGCCGGCTGGAAACCCATCGGGCGTTCCTTTGCCGTGGCGCTACCGGGGCTGTTTGTGGTGGTCGTCATCCTTGCCGGCATTCTGTCGGGCATGTTCACGGCCACAGAATCCGCCTCCATCGCCGTGCTCTACGCATTGATCTTGACTGCAGTGGTGTATCGCACACTCAGCTGGGACCAGTTCGTGGCCGCTTGCGTCAAAACCGTCAAGACCACTGGCGTGGTGCTGGCCCTGATCGGGATCTCCGCAACCTTCGGCTACTTCATGGCCTATTACTCGGTGCCCGACTTGTTCGGAACCTGGATGTCGACTGTCTCGACCTCGCCCTGGGTGGTCTTTCTCCTGGTGAACATCATCCTGTTCATACTGGGCACCTTTCTTGACATGGCGCCCACGATTCTGGTCTGCACCCCGATATTCCTGCCCATCTGCATGAAATTCGGCATGGACCCGATCCAGTTCGGGATTGTCATGCTGCTCAATTGCGCACTAGGTTTGAATACGCCCCCAGTCGGCACCACTCAGTTCATCGGATGTGCGATTGCCAAGATATCGGTCGGAGAAGTGATGAAATCCATCTGGCCTTTCTATGGTTCCCTGGTTATCACGATGCTTCTCATCACGTACATCCCGAGCTTGTCCCTGTGGCTACCGCACATGGCACGAGCCATCGCTCATTGATGTCTCGCAGATCGTGACCGCAGTACGTCATGCCTCGTGCCCCGGGGCATGACGCCGCCGGGGCAAAATATGATCCAGCACCATTTCAAGGGATAATCCCGCCCTGACGTCTTCGCGCCCATCACCTACATACGCCATGCTGCCACCAGAACTGCTCACGCTCAGCCCCAACGAGTCCGTCAACTTGCAGATCTATCGCGCACTGCGGCAATCCATCGTCAACTGCACGCTGCTGCCGGGGACGCCTGTCTCCGACAAGGAAATCTCCGAGCTGTTCGGCGTTTCGCGCCAGCCCGTACGCGATGCCTTCATCAAGCTTGCCGGAGCCGGCTTGATCCAGGTTTTGCCGCAGCGCGGCACCTTCGTCAAGAAGATCTCACCTAAACGCGTGCTGAATGGCCGCTTCATCCGCGAAGCCGTGGAAGTGGCGGTGGTGACACGCGCGGCCGAAGTCATCGGAGAGGACAATCTGCTCGCGCTTGCAAGCAATCTCGAGCAGCAGAAACTGGCTGCCGCGCGCAAGGACACGGCGCGTTTCCTCTCGCTGGACGAAGATTTCCACACCGGTATCTCGCGCAGCATCGACTGCATAGAAGCCTGGGAGCTGATTGAAGACATCAAGGCCCACATGGACCGGGTCCGTTATCTGAGTCTGGGCCAGATCACCTCGCTGGAAATGCTCATCGCCCAGCACGCCGCCGTGCTCGTCGCCTTGCAGGCCCACGATCCGAAGCTGGCCGAACAAGCCATGCGGGCCCATCTGCGCGAAATCAATCTTTCTTTCGGCCAGATCCGCGACCGCAATCCGGACTGGTTTGAAGCGGAATAACCGCCAGCCCAAGCACTTTGCATCCAGCGCGCACACCGCATGCGCTTGCCATGAGCGTCCCGACAGGGGCCGGACGTGCGCGCCGCGAATGGCGCGCTCACGGACTACTCATCCTGCCCCAGGCATCCGCCCCCATAAAAATTTGCGGCAATCCGGCCCGGTTATTGAACCACCGCTCAAAAGCCTGGTCGGACTTCTGGCTGGTTGAATCGGAGGCTGCGCAATACCCGTCTTTACGTTTGGAACACGTGGCGAACTGTGCAACGCTGTCTGTCAGGCCGTTTCGACGGACCCACGAAAGAATCCCATGGACCACAACATCTCCCTGATAACGACGATTGCCGCAGGTTTTGGTGTGGCACTGATCCTTGGTTTCATTGCTGAACGCCTCAAGATCCCGGCATTGGTCGGTTATCTGCTCGCCGGCATCCTGATCGGCCCGGCGACCCCCGGTTTTGTCGCAGACATGCAGATTGCCTCCCAGCTATCGGAGATCGGCGTCATGCTGCTGATGTTTGGCGTCGGGCTGCATTTTTCCCTCAAAGACCTGCTCGCCGTGAAGCGCATTGCCGTGCCCGGTGCAATCGTCCAGATGGGGCTGGCCACCGCCCTCGGGATGGGCACAGCGTGGTGGTGGGGATGGAACGTCGGCAGCGGACTGGTCTTCGGGCTTTCGCTTTCCTGCGCGAGTACCGTGGTCCTGCTCAAGGCACTCGAAACCGGGGGCATGCTCGACACGATGAACGGCCGGATCGCGGTAGGCTGGCTGGTGGTCGAGGATCTGGCTACGGTGCTGGTACTGGTGCTGCTCCCCCCGCTGGCAGGCGTTCTCGGCGGCAGCACGGGGATTCCCCTGGCCGAGGCCAAACCACTCTGGATCACCATCGGGCAGACCCTGTTGCAGGTGGCGGCCTTCATTGCGCTGATGCTGGTCGTCGGTCGCCGGGCATTGCCATGGCTGCTGTGGCAGGTCGCACGTACCGGTTCGCGCGAGTTATTCACCCTGGCGGTCGTCGCTTCGGCAATCGGCATCGCCTATGGCGCCGCGGCACTGTTCAGCGTTTCGTTTGCGCTCGGCGCGTTCTTCGCGGGCATGGTGATGCGTGAATCGGAATTCAGCCACCGGGCGGCAGAAGAATCCTTGCCGCTGCGTGACGCCTTCTCGGTACTCTTCTTCGTCTCGGTCGGGATGCTTTTTGCGCCTTCCATCCTGCTCGAACAACCCATCCGCGTCCTGTGTGTCGTGGCCATCATCATTCTCGGCAAGTCGGTCGCCGCAGCCGCACTGGTGATCATGTTCCGCTACCCGCTCAATGCGGCCATGACGGTCGCCGCCAGCCTGGCACAGATCGGGGAATTCTCGTTCATCCTCGCCGGTCTCGGCCTCTCGCTGGGCTTGTTGCCCACCGAAGGGATGAGCCTGATACTCGCCGGGGCGCTGATCTCGATTGCCTTGAACCCCTTCCTGTTCGCGGCGATCGAACCTTTCCGGCGCTGGGTGATCAAGCATTCGGAATTGGCGCGCCGTGTGGAACAGCGACAGGATCCCTACGCGGAACTGCCGATCAGTACCGAGCGGAAATACCTGGAGGGGCAGGTCGTGCTCGTCGGTTTTGGCCGGGTGGGCCGCCGTATCGCCAAAGCGCTGGCCGGGCGCAACATCCCCTACGTTGTGGCGGAGCAGAACCGGGAACTGGTCGAAGACCTGCGCAAGGAAGGTATCGCCGCAGTCTCGGGCAATGCAGCAGATCCTGCCGTGCTGATCCAGGCGCATATTGCCAGGGCCGCCATGCTGGTCATCGCCACCCCGGATGCGCTCAATGTCCGACAGATCGCCGACATCGCGCGCACGCTCAATCCCGAGATCGAAGTCGTGCTGCGCACGCACAGCGAAGCGGAATCCCTGCTCCTGCGCAACGAAAAGATCGGAACGGTTTTCTTCGGGGAAGAAGAACTCGCCCGCGGCATGACCGCTCACGTACTGGAACGCTTTGCCCCCGAAGAGTTGGCACCGAGCACCTTCGCGCATTGACGGCGGTCGCTCGCATCCCCGCTCAGGCATAAGGGAACGCGTCAGGGGAAAAGCCCTCGACGTCTTTCGGCGGTCTTGGTAGTATATGAAACGTATACAAACCATATAAGAGCGTTCATTTTGGGAATCGTCAAAATTTCAGAACAGATGCATGAAAACCTGCGTCTGAGCAGTGCCGCATTGAGCCGCTCCATCAACGCCCAGGCCGAGCACTGGCTGCGGATCGGCATGCTGATGGAGCTGAACCCGACGCTCCGATACGGAGAAATCTGTCAGTTGCTGATCCAGACGGAACAGCAAAGTGCTGCAGCCAGCGCAGCGTCCCTCTCCCAGGGAGCGGCATGATGGTTTCCAGACCCATCCCTCTCCGGTCCGCCGCAGAAATCGCGCTGGCACGACGTGCCGGAATGCTCGCAGCCGAGGTCTTGCAGATGATTGCCGGGCACGTCAAAGCCGGTATCACGACCGAGGAGCTGGACCAGCTGTGTCATGACTACATCGTCAACGTGCAGCACGCGATCCCCGCCAATGTCGGCTACCACGGCTACACCAAGACCATCTGCGCCTCGGTGAACCACGTCATCTGCCATGGCATCCCGTCCGCCAAGAAGCTGAAGAACGGCGACATCGTCAATATCGACGTTGCCATCATCAAGGATGGCTGGTTCGGCGACACCAGCCGCATGTACTGCGTGGGTGAGCCCAGCATTCTGGCCAGGCGCCTGGTGCGGACGACCTACGAGGCGATGCGGGCCGGGATCCAGCAAGTGCGCCCGGGCGCAACCCTGGGCGATGTCGGTCATGCGATTCAGAGCGTGGCGCATCGGGAAGGATTCAGTGTGGTACGCGAGTATTGCGGCCACGGGATCGGCCGGATCTATCACGACGAACCGCAAGTGCTGCACTACGGGCGGCCGGGCGAAGGCCTGATCCTCAAGCCGGGCATGGTGTTCACCATCGAACCCATGATCAATGCCGGGAAAGCTGCTACAACACTCTTGCCGGATGGATGGACGGTTGTCACCAAGGATCGCTCGCTCTCCGCCCAATGGGAACACATGGTGGCGGTTACCGAGACTGGCTTCGAGATCCTCACGCCGTGGCCCGATGGCTATGGCGATTACGCCGCGATCTGACCATCCGGAATGGAACGCTCCACTCACCGCCTGCGGACAGGCGGTGAGCCCCGGCTCACGTCAGCTTCAGGTTTGTGTGACTCCAGTGGCGCCACCACACATCACAGCGCCGCCTTGAGCAGCGCCGCCAATGAAGCGGTCGGGCGACCGATCAGGCGGCTCAGCTGGCGCTGATCGTCAAACAAGGCGCCTTTGGAAGCCCCCACATCCGAATCCGCCAGCAACGCAGCGAGCGGCTCAGGCAAACCGGCGCCAAGCAGTGCCGCCTTGTAGTCCGCCTCGGACAGGTTCACATAAGGGATGGTCTTGCCCGCTTGCTTGCTCAGCTCAGCCGCAAATTCCGCCAGGGTGTAAGACTCGTCGCCAGCCAGCTCATAGATCTTGCCGGCCTGGTCGGCAAGCGTGAGCACCACGGCCGCCGCCTCGGCATAGTCCGCACGCGCGGCAGAGGCGATCCGGCCTTCCCCCGCGCTGCCGATATACGCGCCATGTTGTAGAGCCGGCGGAATGCTGGCCAGATAGTTTTCGGTGTACCAGCTGTTGCGCAGCACGACAAAAGGCACGCCCGATGCCTTGAGCAAGGCTTCCGTGGCCTGGTGCTCCGCCGCAAGTCCCAACGGGGAATGGTCTGCATGCAGCAGGCTGGTATAGGCCAGCAGCGAGACACCTGCGCGCTTGGCGGCCTCAATCACGTTCTTGTGCTGCGCCGTACGTTGCCCGACTTCGCTGGACGAAATCAGCAGGATTTTCTCGGCCCCCTTGAATGCGGCATCCAGCGTGGCAGGCTTGGTGTAATCCGCCTCGCGAAGCTGTACGCCCAGCTCGGCAAGATCGGCCGCACGCTCCGGGTGACGTACCGCAGCAATGATTTGCGAAGCCGGCAACCGGGTCAGCAGGGATTGGATGACAAGACGGCCCAGTTGGCCGGTAGCGCCTGTAACGACGATCATGATCAGAATTCCTTTGCATGTTGGGGTAAGGACATGCCAGAATAGCCACATCACTTACTTTTTGTAAGTACGCACCTAAAGGTTAGTACATGAATGCCCCAGACACGCTGACGCCGGAACCGACCACCCTCACGGCGCAATTGCGGCGCGGCAACCTGTTCGCCGAGCAATGCCCTTCGCGCGAAGTGCTCAAACACGTCACGAGCCGATGGGGCGTGCTGGTGCTGGTGGCCCTGCTGGAAGGCACGCATCGCTTCAGCGACCTGCGTCGCAAGGTCGGCGGGGTGAGCGAGAAGATGCTTGCCCAGACACTCCAATGGCTCGAAGGAGACGGCTTCGTGTTGCGCAAGTCCTACCCTGTGGTGCCGCCGCATGTCGAATATTCCCTGACCCCATTGGGACGGGACGTGGGCTTGCGCGTTCAGGATCTGGCCGACTGGATCGAACTCAATCTGTCCAGCATCCTGCAAGCCCGGGGCGAGCCGGATCGAACGGCCCCCTAGGCCAGCAAAACACCCGCGGGGTCGGACAGGAAAAGGCCGCCTGGAAGCTCATGTCCTGGCCCCCTGGCCCAGGCCGGACGTTTCTGACCTGCACCTACGGCCACCCGCTGGGCCGTATCACAGACAAAACCTCGATCCGAAACTATAAATCTAAGGCCTGCTCGAACTCTGCGACGAGCCCGACAGGTGCATGCGGCACAGCCACGGACAGTTCCAGGCCAGGCCGGCGTTTTGGCCAGGTCTCTTCTCCATACGATGTACACGCCCGGATGCGTGCTCCAGAGATGTAAGTGATGCCACCAGAAATGAATCAGACCCTCCTGATCGTCGATGACTCTCCGGAAAATCTCACCATCCTGAGCGAACTGCTGCAGCCGTTGTATCAGGTTCGAGCCGCCAACTCTGGCGCAAAGGGCTTGCAGATCGCACGCACCACCCCGGCGCCAGACCTGATCCTGCTCGACGTGATGATGCCGGACATGGACGGTTATCAGGTCTTCGAGCAACTCCGCGCAGCGCCGGAAACGGCCGACATCCCGGTCATCTTCCTGACCGCCATGAACAGCGTCGAAGCTGAAATGCACGGTCTGAAAGCCGGTGCCGTGGATTACATCACCAAGCCCATCGTCCCTCCCATCCTGCTTGCCCGCGTGCATACGCAGTTGGAACTGAAGCAGGCACGTGACTGGCTCAGTGACCAGAACAGTTATCTGGAAGCAGAAGTCGCCCGGCGCATGACCGAGAACGAGCTGATCCAGAAAGTGTCGATCCGCGCCCTGGCCCATCTGGCGGAAACGCGCGACCCGGAAACCGGCAACCACATCCTGCGCACCCAGGCGTACGTACAGTGCCTCGCGCTGGAGCTGCGACGCCACCCCCGCTTTGCAGCGATCCTGACCGGGCGTTACATCCAGCTGCTGACCCTCTCGGCGCCACTCCATGACATCGGCAAGGTCGGCATCCCGGACGCCATCCTGCGCAAGCCCGGCCGCCTGACCCCGGAAGAATGGGAGGTCATGAAAACGCACGCCCAACTTGGCAGTGAGGCCATTGAGCAGGCGGAGCAGGATGCCATCACGCCCGTGGCCTTTCTGGCGCTGGCCAAGGAAATCACCCATTGGCACCACGAAAAGTGGGATGGCAGCGGCTACCCGGACGGGCTGGCCGGTGATGCCATCCCTGTTGCTGCGCGCATCATGGCCCTCGCAGATGTCTTCGATGCGCTGATCTCGGCACGGGTCTACAAACCTGCCATGCCCTACGAGACAGCGCGGGACATCATTGTGGCGGGGCGTGGTCAGCACTTTGACCCGGATATGGTGGAAGCATTCCTGGCCTGCTTCGAGGCTTTCTGTGAAATCGCCGACAGCTACCGAGATGGCGCCCCTGAATGAGCTTCACCGTTTGCTGAGCCTGCTGGCCATGTTGGGGAGAACGTCAATGCACATGTGCACCGGACAGGTTTTGCCCCTGCCCTCATTACTCAAGCGGCAACGCGGTGCAGGCCATGCATGCAGCATCTGAGCGCCTGCCGGCAGCAGGCAGCCGCAAAGGCCTTTCACTGCGTGGTTTTCTGGCCAGGCTGATCTGGCTGTGCGTCACCCCGCTGGCTTTGCTGGCCATCTATCTGGCGGCCGACAATGTCCGCCAGATGCAAGCCGAACGGGAGCAGTCGGCACTCAATCTGGCGAAAAACTTTGCCACCGCTATTGACCAGTATCTGCATGCCCGGATCGGCGCCCTGACCATCCTGGCCTACTCGCCATTGGCCGATGATTCCGCCCGGCAGCAGGAGTTCTATCAGGAAGCCCTGGGATATTTCCAGAGTTTTGACAGCCATGTCGTGGTGGCCGATCCCGACTTGCGCATACGCCTCAGCACGCGCGTGCCTTTCGGTTCGGCATTACCCATGCTGCCCAAACCGACAGGGCATGCCGCTGCACCGGAAGCAATGCAAACCCACCGCCCTGCGGTGGGTGACACTTTCAACGGCCCGGTCGCCGGCGTGCCCATGACAGCCATTGCCGTACCCGCCATGCGCAAGGGCAAGGTCGCATTCCTGATCCTGAGCGTGTTCGAAGCCCGCCAGTTCCAGAAAACACTGGATGCCGTCGCACTTCCACCGGGTTGGGCGCTGAGGCTGGTCGATGGCAAAGGGGACACGATTGCCGGACGCCTGCCGGCGGGCATGAATGCTTTCCCGGAAGAAGAGCGCGCCAAGCACGTCGTCGTCAAATCCTCGGTATCACCCTGGTCGGTGGTACTGGACATTCCCCGATCCATCTACCGGGCACCACTGATCATGGCCGCGGTTGTGCTGGGTCTGGCCGTATTGGGCGCAACCCTGGCCGGCCTTCTGGGCGGCTGGCTCGCCGGTCGCCAGCTCGGCAAATCGATTGCCTGGCTGACGGCTCCGTCAGCCTCGGCATCTGTCCCGCAGGGCATTGCAGAGATCGCCGCCGTCCGCCGCTTGCTGGATGATGCTGCAGCGGAACGCGATCAGGCTGAAGCCGCCCGCCTGGAGAGTGAACAGCGCTTCCGCTCTACCTTCGAGCAGGCTGCAGTCGGCATCGCCCTGGTCTCGCCCGACGGGAGATGGCTGTGCGTCAACCAAAAATTGTGCGGCATCGTCGGTTACAGTCAGGACGAACTGCTGGCAGGGAGCTTCCAGGACATCACTCATCCCGCAGACCTGAGTTCCGATCTGGAACAGATCGAGCAGATGCTGGCCGGAAAGATCGAGACCTACGCACTCGAAAAGCGCTACATCCACAAGGATGGGCACATCGTCTGGATCAACCTGACCGTCGCACTGGCCAAGAAACCGGATGCCTCACCTGACTATTTCATCTCGGTCGTCGAAGATATCCAGGCCCGCATCAACGCCGAAATGGCTTTGCGTACCGCGCAATCCGAGGTCATCGAAGCCCAGCACCAGGCCCGCCTGAGCACCCTGAGCCTGCTTGAGGAAGCGACCGCCGCGCGAGCCCGCGTAGAGGCAGCGCATGCCGAATTGCAGGCATCGGAGGCGAAATACCGCTTGCTTGCAGAGAACTCTGCGGATTGCATCTTCTGGATGTCCGCCGATGCGCACTTCAACTATCTGTCGCCCTCCTGTGAACGCCTCTTCGGCTATCCGGTCGAGGCATTCCTCTCCGATCCGGCACTGATGAGCAGCATCGTCGTGGACGAAGACCGCCCGGTCTATCTGCAACATCTGGCCAACTGCGTACATCTCGACACCAGCGAACTGGAATTCCGCATCACGCGCAAAGACGGCAGCCTGCGCTGGGTCGGCCACCGCTGCCAGCCGCTGCATGACGACCAGGGCAACTATCTGGGACGCAGCGGCGCCATCCGTGACATCTCGACGCGCAAACAAGCCGAGGCCGAACGCAACTTCCTGAGCGAAGCTCTGCAACAGTCCGCCCAGCCTGTCCTGCTGTCTGACAGCGAAACCCGCATTACCTATCTGAACGCAGCCTTTACGCGCATGTTCGGGTATGAGATGACGGATCTAATCGGCAAAACGGCCGTCGTCCTCGCCCCCAGCGACGAGGTTCGTATCAAGCAACAGCAGATCTTCCAGCAGGTGCGTGAGTGCGGCTACTGGTCGGGAGAAGGAGAACGGCTGACCAAGAACGGTGAGCTGATTCCCATGCTGATCAGCATTGCACGGATCCGCGATCCGCTCGGCAACATCCAGGGCTTTGCCGGCAGTTTCCTCGACCTGCGCCCGATGCGCGAGAAGGACGCCATGCTGCATAAACTGTCGATGGCGGTGGAGCAAAGCCCCGAGAGCATCATCATCACCGGCACCGACAACCGGATTGAATACGTCAACGAAACCTTCGTGCGGCTGACGGGATTCAGTCGCGACGAAGTGCTGGGCAACCCACCCCGACTGTTGCAGTCCGGGCGCACTCCGGCGGCGACCTACGAGGACTTGCGCAAGACCCTGGCGCAAGGATTGCCCTGGAAAGGGGAGTTCATCAACCGGCGCAAGAATGGCGAGGAATACGTCGAGTTCGCGGTCATCACGCCGATCCGCCAGGCCGACGGACGCGTCACCCATTACGTGGCAGTACAGGACGACATCACCGAGAAAAAACGCCTGGGTGCGGAGCTGGATCAGCACCGCCACCATCTGGAAGAACTGGTCAACCGTCGCACCGCCGAGTTGAATGATGCCCGCGCGCAAGCCGATGCGGCCAATCTGGCCAAGAGCGCTTTCCTGGCCAACATGAGTCACGAAATCCGGACGCCGATGAATGCCATCATCGGCTTGAGCTATCTCCTGCGGCAAGGTGAACTTCAGCCGGGACAGCGCGAGCGTCTGGACAAAATCGATGCTTCTGCCCAGCACCTGCTGTCCATCATCAACGACATCCTGGATCTGTCAAAAATCGAAGCCGGCTTTCTGAAGCTCGAAGAGACGGAGTTTTCCCTGGGCGCGGAACTCGATCACGTACGCTCGCTGATTGCCGAGCAGGCACGCGTCAAAGGTCTGAGCGTCGAGATTTCGGATACCGGCGTACCGGCCTGTTTGCGTGGAGACCCCACCCGCCTGCGTCAGGCGCTGCTCAACTACGCCGGCAATGCCATCAAATTCACCGAGCATGGCAGCGTCACCCTGCACGTCACCCTGCAGGAAGAAAAAGGCGACGAGCTGCTGTTGCGCTTTGAAGTCCGCGACACGGGCATCGGCATTCCGCCGGAGACCCTGCCCCTGCTATTCGAATCCTTCACGCAGGCGGATGTCTCCACCACGCGTCGCTACGGCGGCACCGGGCTGGGCCTGGCCATCACTCGCCGGCTCGCTCGCATGATGGGCGGCGAGGCAGGCGTGGACAGCGAAGTGGGGCATGGCAGCACCTTCTGGTTCACCGCCCGCCTGCAGCGCGGGCACGGCGTCATGCTCGTCGAAAGCAGGAAACAGTCGGTAGCGGCAGAGATCTTGTTGCGTCGCGACCATGCCGGCGCGCGTCTGCTGCTGGCCGAAGACAATCCCATCAATCGCGAAATCGCCCTGGAATTGCTCTGCGGTGTCGGACTCTTCGTCGACACGGCCGAGAATGGACGGATCGCATTCGAAAAAGTCTGCGCCAACACCTACGACCTGATCCTGATGGACATGCAGATGCCGGAAATGGATGGACTGGAAGCCACCCGGGCGATCCGGGCCTTGCCCGATCATGCAAGACTGCCCATTCTGGCCATGACCGCCAACGCGTTTGAAAAGGATCGTCAGACCTGTCTTGCCGCTGGCATGAACGACTTCGTGGCCAAACCGGTCGTCCCCGAATCCCTGTACGCCAGCTTGCAGCGCTGGCTCACGCGCGCCAGACATGGCGAAGTCCCTGTCCTGCGCCCGCCCGAAACGCCCCTCGCACTCGCGCCGCGCGATGCGTCCCAGACAGCCCTCGCGGCGCTCTCCAGCATCCCGGGCCTGGACGTAGCACAAGGACTGAGCATCACCAAAGGTAACCCGGTGAAGTTCCTGCGTCTGTTGCGCGGCTTCGCCAGCAAACACCGCACCGACATGCAGCGCCTTCAGGCGTGTCTGCTCACTGGAGACCTGCAAACCGCCCAGCGCGTGGCACACGACCTCAAAGGTCTGGCCGCAACCCTGGGGGCGATCTCGCTGGCCAGGCTTGCCACACAACTCGATACCGCACTGAGCCAGGAAGCATCGGAGGTGGATAGCACCGCATTGATAGAACAGTGCGATGCGGCATTGGCACCATTGGTCAAAGCCATCCTGGATCTGCCAGCAGAAGCGCCAGCAGACGAAACCGCTGGCATCGAAACAGCTCACCACAAGATCCCTCTTGCAGAGCTGGAAAATCTCCTCACGGAGAGCAATACGCGAGCGGGAAATATCGTTCTCGAATGGGCGGACGCCTTGCGCATCAGACTGGGCGCAAGGTATGACGAGTTTGCCCAAAGCGTCATGGAGTTTGATTACGAGAAGGCTTTGCGGATCCTGAAAGCCAATGAAATAGCGCCTTGAGTGGCGACCCGCCCGCCGCTCAAAGCCGTCTCAAGCCCCCAGCGGGCGCCTGCAATCCGTCGCCCCGGATGCGACAAGCACGCCCCTTCTTCCCCGATCCAGAACAAAGCCCCATTTGTAGGAAACCGCCCGACTATCGTTATGTTGTCGACAATATACCGATATACACCACAGCTTTCCAGAACCATCTCGCGCCCACGCCATCATGCGCAGTACCTCTGCAGCAAAGCACGAGATCAGTCAGGCCAGCCCAGTAATTTCGGCCTTATTTAACGGGTTTTATAGGTCTTTAACAAACCTTGGGCGCTTTGACACCTCTCTCATTCTCCAGACCGATCCGTCCCTCCAAAAGGTTTGGCCCTCGTCTTGCTATATACAAAAAGACATAGCGAACACCGCGCAGACGCAAACATTCTGGTCCGCGCAAGAGACGACTTGGCGACAAACCCTGATCGCAGGGGCGCAGCCTTGTCTGGCGCTTTTTGCCAAACGCATTGAGATGTTTTGGCGCTATCCAGAATCTGGAGAGGAAAGAAGATGAAACGACCGTCGCTGAACCACAGCTATCGCTTGGTCTGGAAGGAAATCCTAGGGGCCTACGTGGCGGTACCGGAGTGCGCACGCGGACGCGGCAAGGCCGGCAAGCGCCTGATCATGGCCGCACTGCTGACTCCCGCCCTGAGCCTCGCCGCACCGACTGGCGGGACCGTCACAAGCGGCAACGCCTCGATCAGCCAGACGGGGACGGTCACCCAGATCAACCAGAGCACGCAGAAGGCGAGCATCAACTGGCAGGGTTTCTCCATCGGCAGCAACGAGACGGTGAACTTCAACCAGCCCGGCAGCTCGGCGGTCACCCTGAACCGGGTGGTCGGCAATGAAAAGAGCGTCATCGACGGCACACTCAACGCCAACGGGCAAGTCTTCCTGATCAATTCCAACGGCATGCTGTTCTCCAAGGGCAGCAGCGTCAATGTCGGTGGTTTGGTGGCAAGCACCCTGAACCTCAGCGACGAAGACTTCAATGCCGGCAACTACGTGTTCAAGGCAAACGGCAGCACGGGCGCCATCCTCAACCTCGGCACCATCACGGCCAAGGACGGCGGTTACGTCGCCCTGCTCGGCAATGATGTCTCGAATCAGGGCTTGATCACCGCCACCAAAGGAACAGTCGCCTTGAGTGCCGGAGACAAGATCACGCTCAACTTCAACGGCGACTCGCTACTGAGCGTCACCCTCGACGAAGGCACGCTCAACGCGCTGGTGGAGAACAAGCAGGCCATCCATGCGGATGGCGGCACGGTAATCCTGACGGCGAAGGCCGCGGACGAACTGCTCGGCGCGCAGGTCAACAACAGCGGCATCATCCAGGCACGAAGCATCGACGACCTCAAGGGCAGCATCACGCTGTACGCCCATGGCGGTACGGCCAACGTGGACGGTACGCTGGACGCCTCTGCACCAGGCAGCGGCAATGGCGGGTTCATCGAAACCAGCGGTGACAAGGTCAATGTCGCCGACAGCGCCAGCGTGACAACGCAAGCCAGTCAAGGCAGCAACGGCACCTGGCTGATCGACCCGACCAATTTCACCATCGCCTACGGTAGTGGCGGACAGACCACCAGCAGCATCGGCGCGACAACACTACAGACTGCGCTGGCCAGCGGCAACGTCGCCATCACCACGAGCAGCAGCGGCAGTGATGCCGGAGACATCAACATCAATGCCCCGATAGCGTGGACGACGGCCAACAGCCTGTCGCTGACCGCAGCGGGCGACATCAATGCCAACTCGACCATCGGCTGGTCGGCGGGGACGCTGTCCTTGGATGCAGGCAAGAATGTCAATGTCAATTCAACGCTGAGCGCATCCGCGGCCGGGAACTTCGCCGCAAGCTGGGGCACAGGAACCAACAGCGATGGAACGCCCTACAGCCTGTATACATTGCAAAGAGCATTATCCACCTATGGTCTGATCAATCTGGCCAGCACCGGGACCGGCACGGTCACGCTCAATGGCAACCCCTACACGGTGATCCGGACAGCCGCCGATTTCTCCAAGATCGGCGCAACGGGCAATTACGTCCTCGGCGCAGATCTGTCGGCGACGGTCAGCACCAGTACTTTGTCGGCACCGCTCGGATCAGGTACGGCGTTTACCGGTGTGCTCGAAGGCTTCGGCCACAGTGTCTCGCTGGGTTACAACACCACCACAAAACGGGGGTTCATCGGCTCGGGCCTGTTCGATACGATTGGTGCCGGCGGTCTGGTCCGCAACTTGAAAACGGGGGGCACGATCACCGCTCCGACTTCTGCCATTGCCTACCTGGGGTCGATTGCCAACGTCAACAAGGGAACGCTCCTCAATGTCTCCAGCGGTTCCACGCTTCCGAATACATTGAACATCGGCAGTGTTGGGGGAATGGTTGGCCTGAACGAAGGCACGATCATGCTCGCGATCAACCAGGGAAGCCCGTATGTTTCCGATACAGGCGGCGGTCTGGTAGGAACCAACGCAGCCACAGGCGTCATTTCCCAAAGCATTTCAACCGGCTACAACCTTTACACAGCGACGGGTGCCAGTGCCAGCTATGTAGGCGGCTTGGTCGGGGTCAACTATGGCGAGATCGATCGCTCCTGGAACGACATGACCCTCAAACTGACCGACACGACCTCGATTGCCGGTGGTCTGGTCGGTCTCAACGCGGGAACGATTGATCAGAGTTATGTTTCGCGCGCCATTCGCTATTCCAGCGTGGGGCCGACACTGGCGGGTTTCGTCGGAGTCAATACCGGAAGCATCACCAACGCCTACAGCACCCTGACCTACGACGACCCCCTTTACCTCGGAACCACGACTGGCAAGTGGATCGCCGCCTTCGCCTATAAAAATTCCGGAACCATCGCCAATTCCTACGCGACCAGCTACGCCTACGATAGCGCGACA
>Ga0316604_10000356_pt1 | contig 60344 bp, 58 predicted proteins | sample OWC_soil_day20_C_FD_207650 | JGI IMG/M metagenome (GOLD analysis project Ga0316604, IMG submission 207650) | Wetland soil microbial communities from Old Woman Creek delta, Ohio, United States - OWC_soil_day20_CT | ecosystem: Environmental > Terrestrial > Soil > Wetlands | place: USA: Ohio...
TTCTTCACCTTTTATATAGCCCATACACTCACCTTCTCAATCAGCATTTGACTATATTTTAACATATTTGTAGTTTTATGTGAATTTTAACCACTTTTCACACAGTCTGACAGGTTCCTTGTCCCACTTTATCGCTGAACATTGTCTTAAATAAGTCCCCACTTACTAAGGGGATTGACGAGTGAAACATAGTTTGCTAAACTGGGGACAAATGTAAATAGTGGATTTGTACTACTGACGGTTAAGTGGAGTTTACCACGTGAAGTACAGATTCTTGAAATGCCGACCGTCTGGGCAAGATTATATACTGCGGTGTGTAATGTATGTCCGGATGGTTTTTTGTTTGTGTACTAAGAGGGAGGGGAAAATTATGAAACCGGAATTGCAAAGTATTCCAAACCGATGGCTGATAGCCATTATGGGAACATTACTCCAGCTTGCGCTGGGAACTGTTTATGCCTGGAGCTTCTTTCAACAACCGATTATGGCGGCTAACAATTGGACTAACTCTCAGGCTGCCTGGGCATTCAGTCTGGCTATTTTCTTTCTGGGATTAGCGGCGGCCTGGGGTGGCGTCAATCTCCCGAAATTTGGTCCGCGAAAGCTTGCCATGAGTGGCGGCGCATTGTTTAGTCTCGGCTATTTTATTGGAGCATATGCTCTTGCTGTCAAAAGCCTCTTGCTACTATATGCCGGGTATGGCGTAATCGGCGGCATCGGACTGGGTCTTGGTTATGTTACTCCTGTGGCAACTGCAGCTAAGTGGTTCCCGGATAAAAAAGGCTTAATTACCGGAATGGTGGTTATGGGTTTTGGTTTTGGCGCGCTTATTATGGCTAAGGTTTTGGCGCCGGGTTTTATGGCCATCACCGGCGGAAATCTTGTGCTGGTATTTTCTTATGTCGGAGCAGTTATGCTTATTGTCACACTGCCAGCAGGCTATTGTCTTGTTAATCCACCGGCAAATTATATGCCGAAGGGTTATATTCCTTCGGCAGTTTCGGATGGGGCGCAGGCTTTTCAAGATAATGTTACCGCTAAACAGTGTATTCTCTCCGGCAAATTTCTGATGATGTGGACAATATTCTTTTTCAACATTATTGCCGGCATTATGTTCATTGGTTTTCAATCGCCTTTGCTCCAGGATCTTTTGAAGAAAACCATGGAACCGGCTGCACTCAATAATCCACAAGTGGTTGCCGGACTAGCTGCCGCCGGTGCAACTTTAATTGCTGTCAGTTCTATTTTTAATGGTGTCGGCCGCTTTTTCTGGGGCGGGTTGTCTGATAAAATCGGCCGAGTGCAAACCTTCCGGTTGATTCTTGGCACGCAGTTTGTGGTCTTTGGTGCATTGCTTTTTGTCAGCGATCCAATTATTTTCAGCATTCTTGTCTGCTATATTCTTCTTTGCTATGGTGGCGGTTTCGGCTCGATGCCTTCGTTTATCCTTGACGTTTTTGGACAAAAACTAATGCCGGTTGTTTATGGTGCTATTCTTACCGCCTGGGGGTGCGGCGGAATCGTAGGCCCTCAGATCGTGGCTTTTCTAAAAGATAACTTTGCGGCTGAAGCTGCCCGGTATACCTTTGTGACGGCTGCTGTACTGCTAGCACTGGGATTGGCGATTACCTTTGCTTTAAATAATAATAAATGGAGACTCAATTCAGTCGACGTTGTGCCACCGCCTGAAAGCTAGCCGAAATTATTCAGGGTCAAATTCTCGGCGGGAAAGGCCGGCAAAGCGTGCATTGAGGTTTGTAAAAATTAGTTGATAGCTAATTTTGTTAGAAACTACTGCGCAGATAAGTGGAAGTTAAGGGCTGATTAGCCGTTCTTAGTGGGTTTATTCATATGTCGAAATGCATCCGCTACCCTGCAAAGTAGCGGCCTTTTCTGTTGAATGGAGAGGTGATAAAGCATTTGCGATTTGCTGGATGGTAAGCGCTATGTTGGTTTTGGCCAAAAATACCAAGCGTTTGTCATATTGGCGAATAAGTTTGATGAACTTATAAAAACAATCATGGCTGAATTTGTAGCGGACATTAGCGAAAACAATATCAGCATTGACAATAAGTGTTTCATCAAAATTGTTTGTATCGCCTAAAAGATAGACGAAATGTGGAAATTTGTTTTTTAATTTAGTCTGCCAGTTTTCGGTGCCGCCAATAACCAAGACATGAATATTACCTAACGATCTTAAATATGCTTCTGAATTGACGTGCTTTTTGGCAGCTGTATCAATGTTTATTACAGTAGCCGGCTGTACGGTTTTGGTGTCTGTGATCCTAGCTTGCATTTCTGTTTCAGCAAGTTTGATTTTTAGCAGGTTGTTTTCTTTGGTTAATGCGTTTATTGCAAATTTTTGTTGTATTACCAGGTTGTTAATTTCTGCTTCTTTGCGAACCAGCAAATTCGTTTTTTCTGCCAGAGCTGCATTGGTTTTTTGGATTTCTGCTTCATAAGCCTGGAGCTGCTGTTTGAGCTCGGTGACTTCGGCAACTGAAAAAGGCGGATTATGTTCAAAATAATATTTTCTTGTTTTCTTATATTCTCTTACGAATTCAAGAATGCTTAAGCCGAACATGACAAATTCGGCGCAATCTATTTCCATATCTTCTTTGCGCTTTTTCTTGTTAGCACGAAATAATTCTGCAGTCATTTTTACAATATAGAGGCGGCACAGCAGCTCGACATCCCTTTCCTTACTATGTGTCAGAAGTTTTGGGGAAAACAAAGACATTTTGGTTAATGACGACAGGTAGGCGCTGCAATGGGTTAATCCTTCCCAGTAATGATCGCCATTCCAAGGATCAAGATAATTATGAAAAACTTTTTGGTATATCAAATTTTTAAGATAGCGAGCCATTTTTTTTACGGTTGCTTTGTTTAATCTTTTCTTTAACAGTTGAAATTCGCTGGTGTTATCAAGGGGGCTGGCAAGTACTTGAAGCATAAAAAGTGTTGCGGGGTCAGATGTATTTGCTCTTTTTCCCAAAGCACATACCATAAATAGGGCAAATTTTAAGGAGGCTTGCAGTGGCAAATCAATAGCTGGATATAGTGTGACGAAATATTGAAGATAGTGCGTTGTTGCACCTGTAAGGAGATTGTGATAGTGATTTCCTGGGGTGGAAGCGGCATAGTACCTCGGGTCAGCTGCCAGGGATAAATCAATTAGTTCGGAATTTTTAATGTAAAGGTATAGTTCATTATGGTATTTTGCCGGAATGGCTATTGTTTTTTGGAATAAAGTGGAGGCAGGTCCAGTTTCGAAAGCGGCTAGAAGCAGTCCCAAATATTTGGCTGCATAAATTTGCCGGTCAATGCTGCCACTGCTGAACAAAGGATGATTAACATAAGGAGAACGGGAGGCGGCAAGTTGGTAGCGGGTTTTATCGGTTTGATAGAGTAAGTCAATTTCTTTGTAGGAGGAGGTCATATCAGCGGTGAGCTGGACAAAAAGGGGGAGTGTATCAATCGTAATAGAATTGATTGTTAACGTGAAATCTGCAGTGTTCATACGAACTTACCTCGCTCTTTATCCAAGTTTATTTGCGCGGTATTCGATACTTTCTATTTGGTAGGATTCGGCAATGATTTTACTTTGAACATTTTGGGTCGTATGGATTCTTGTTTTGACTGCAAGTAGTGATTCGGTAATGACTTTAAGGTTGTTGGTTAGCGATGTGAGGATATTGACATAGGTTTCAAGAGTAAAGTTGTTTTTGGTAGCAATGGCTTCCTGAATGGTTTTTTGTGTGTCTACAAGGAGTTCTTGCAGTGCGTGTTCGGAGTATTCTAAGTCAGTTAATGTATAGCAACCAGGTTCGCAATCGACTAATAACATGATTTTTCCGCCCTTCAGGAGATCACTCTGGGCATGAATGCGTTCGAACATAATTTTCCTCCTAGTAAGGTAGTAGTGGTTCTTGAGAACAAAAGATGCCAAGCCTATCCGCGATGGAAAGACTTGGCAATAGATGTAAGCGAGCGAAATGCCAACCGAGAAGTAGACGCAGGCTGCGCCGCCTAAAAATATTGCTCCTTTCCAAGGGAAAAGGGAGACATAGCCGTTTCCCGCTATGCCGATCGGCCGGATACCATACCGCGTCAAGGGTTAGGTAAAGCGGCTAAGGAGCAAAGTATGTGATTGTAAATATGGAAAAACAAAGCAATTCATAACAACTAACATAAACTAACTTAAACAAATATAACTGATTTTAATGCTATTATAGTATCTGAGGAGAAATTATGCAATAGAAATAGTAACTATTAGAGGCTTTAAATTAGTATATTTTATATATAATGCAAGCTAATAACAGATATTTTTAAATAAAATATCTGTTATTAGCTTGCAATTGTTGGAGGATCAGTACTATAATAACAAGTAAAGTTATGTTTGTTTAAGTTAGTTTATTTTAATTAAACGCTTACTTGGCGGTTTGACTGCCGGACAGAGCGAACATGAGGGGGAAGAGATTATGCGAAAGATAAGTTTATTGTTTGTGGTGGCTTGTTTGTTAACTGTGGTTGTGGCTCTGTCTGGTTGCAGTGGCGAAAAACAGGCTCCACCTGCGGCGCAGCAAGCTCAGTCGGTGGAACTCAATATTTCGGCTGCGGTTAGTCTGAAAGATGCCTTGGCGGAAATTCAAAAGAACTACCAGGCCAAAAATCCTAATGTAAAGCTTGTCTATAATCTGGGAGCTTCGGGTTCACTGCAAAAACAAATTGAGCAGGGTGCGCCTGCCGATATTTTTATTTCAGCTGCACCAAAGCAAATGAACGAACTTGAGGCAAAAAATCTTATGAATAAAGCCACTCGTAAAAATCTGGTTGAGAATAAATTGGTGGTTGTTGTGTCCAAGGATAGTAAACTGAATATAACCAAATATGAAGATTTAAACCAGGATGCTGTGCAGAAGCTTGCGCTGGGTGAAACAGCCGTCGTGCCTGCCGGTCAGTATGCACAACAGGTATTACAAAAGCTGGGACTGTGGGACAAAGTAAAAGACCGTGTGGTATTTGCGAAAGATGTGCGCACTGTTTTGGCTTATACCGAAACAGGCAATGTTGAAGCCGGAATTGTATATAAAACCGATGCTATTTCCAGTGATAAAGTAAAGGTTGCTGCTGTTGCACCGGAAGGCAGCCATGAGCCCATTGTTTACCCGGTAGCCATAGCCACCAACAGCAAACAGCAGAAAGCGGCAGAAGCTTTTGTCGAATATCTGTTTAGTGCTGAAAGCAAAGCTGTTTTTGAAAAAAACGGTTTTGTTATGGGTAAGTAATAAAGCAGGCTATTCTAAGATTGCACGCAGTTGGATATAGTAAAATTATAATTAGCAAGAAAGACGGCCTCGGCTACTGTGGGAAAACAGCAGCCGAGGCCGTAAAAATGTAATGATATATTAGTTTGTGTTTGGTAGCGGCGGAGGTACTGGTTTACGCCTCGCAAGGGAAGCGCAATCCCCAGGCGGCGCGGGCTTCATCCATTAGTTTCATGATGGCTAAGGTGTTTTGGTGAGTCATGATGCTGCTTTCGGTCTGGTTGGCCAGTAAGCAGGCGGCTGTTTCCCGTATTTGATATTCAAAGCCGTTGGTTTCAAAGGGAGCATCCACCGTGTAAGAAATGCCGTCGCTTTTGGCAACGATAAAGCTTTGTAAAGCCGAAAAATTGGGCAGGGTAATCTGGCCTTTAGTGCCGAAAAGCACGGCTTCCTGTTCGATAACGGTGCCAATGGCGGTAATTAAATGGGCGGTGATGCCGTTGGGGTAGGACAGCATAATGCTGTTAAATGTGTCGGTACCATATTCGCCGATAATGGCGTTGGAATACATATGTTCCGGCTGATAACCCAGCAGCATGGCCGCCACTCCCAGGGCGTAAACACCGATGTCTAGTAAAGTGCCGCCGGCCAGGTTGGGATCAAATTTCCGCACATAACGCGCGCCTGTTGGCGCAAAGCCGTACTGTGCCCGGAAATGGGTTATGTTGCCAATTTCTCCTTTGGCGATGGTTTGGTTAAGCAGCTGATAGGCAGGGAGAAACTTGGTCCAGAAAGCTTCCATGAGAAATAGGTTGTTCTCTTTGGCAAGTTGAGTAAGGGCGGTTGCCTGGTTCAGGTTAACGGTAAAGGATTTTTCACAAAGCACATGTTTGTTATGTTCCAGGCAGAGTTTGGCATTTTCATAATGTAGGGAATGTGGGGTGGCAATATAAATAACATCGATGTCAGGATCGCGTACCAGTGATAAATAATCGTTATAGGCTCGTGGAATGTTATAACTGCCGGCAAATTGATCGGCAGCTTCCTGGCTGCGGGAAGCGACGGCTTGCAGTGTGCCGCAATTGGGAAGCTGGCAAAGTGTGTCGGCGAATTTTTTTGCGATAGTACCTGTGGAAAGAATGCCCCATTTTAGCTGTGTCATAGTAGAACCTGCCTTTCGGTTTGAAGTCTTTACCTAAGATGCAAATAATGGGCAACATGCCAAGCTAGCCTGTTATATCAGACTTCAGTGCGAAGTAGAGGGGTAAACGCGGGTTTTCTTCCTCCTTAAATTGGGTTATAATATAAGCCAATACTACCAATAAAAGAGGGATCAGAAATGCAATTCTTCAAAAAGAAATTATTGTGCCAGCAGCTTATTGGCTTGCTGATCGGACTTATACCTGCCATGTTTGCCAATAATGCCTGTGCTCAGTATCTTAACGGTATACCTGTATTATTATACCATCATGTAAGCGAAGAAAAAACCGAGCTGCCTCATTTGACGGTGACGCCGGCAGAGTTTGAACGCCAGATGGCTATGCTGAAAAGCGCCGGTTTTGAGACTATTCCACCGGAAAAGTTTGTGGCTTACATGCGAGGGCAGTCTGTGGAACTGCCGGAAAAGCCGATACTGATTACCTTTGACGACGGGTATGACGACAATTATACCAGGGCGTTTCCAATATTACAGGAACAAGGATTTACGGCAGTGATTTTTATGGTGGGCGTAAATATTGACAGGGAAAAACGCTTGTCAACCAAGCAGATCCAGGAGATGTCTGACTATGGCATCTCTTTTGGCGGACATACGCTGACTCACCGGGATTTGACGACATTGCCGGAAAATGAGTTAAAACACGAGATTGGAGATATTAAAAAGAAACTGAGGCAAATTACCGCGCGAGATATTGCGTTGTTTTCCTATCCGTATGGCTATTATAATCTAAAAACATGGGAAAAAACCGAAGGGGCCGACTATCAGGCCGCTTTTACCGTGCTGCCTGGACTGAATAAGCCTGATCGGGACAACATCTATTTGTTGCGCCGTATAGCGATGTACAGTACAACAGATTTTGACACCTTGTTTAAGCTGTTGGATGCCAACAAGGCTAAAACCAAATTACTGGAATATACACCAGAGTATGGTGGTTGAACAGAGGTTTTTGCATTGGTACAGGATGGAAAGTTACACTTAAACATTATTCTTGACAATCGAATGATTTTTCTGTAATATTACATTTAATAAAATAAATCAAATGACGATGAACGGAAGAGTAGTTATATCATGATAGCCACAGCGAGCCGGGTTTGGTGTGAGCCGGCACTATCAACTATAATGAAAATCATCCGCGAGTTGCGGGCTGAAGTGTTAGTAGGCTGCGCCGGGTTCTCGCAAGAGGTATTGCCGCCCGTTATTGCGGCGAGGTATCGAGTGTATGCATATACTCCGTACCGGTGAGTTGCTATGGCAATAGCCATAGAATTTGGGTGGTATCGCGGATTAACCTCCGTCCCTTTAAACAAGGGACAGAGGTTTTTTTATTTTTTTACGAAGAGAACAGAAGGGGGAAAATAGCTTGAAAATGTTGGGAGCGGAAGCCGTTATTGAATGTTTGAAAGCCGAAGGGGTAGAATTGGTATTCGGCTATCCGGGAGGATGTGTGCTAACCTTGTATGATGCCTTATTTAAGGCTGATTTTCCTCATATTTTGACCCGGCATGAACAGGGGGCCGTCCATGCTGCCGACGGTTATGCGCGGGCAACCGGGAAAACAGGAGTATGTTTTGCGACTTCAGGTCCTGGTGCCACTAATCTGGTAACCGGTATAGCTACTGCTTATATGGATTCGGTGCCGCTTGTCGCCATTACCGGTCAGGTCGGGGTTGGTGTGATTGGCAAAGACGCTTTTCAGGAAGCCGATGTCCGAGGGATTACAACACCGATTACCAAGCACAATTACTTGGTGAAAAGGATTCAGGATTTGCCGCGGATTTTAAAAGAAGCTTTTTATATTGCCAGAACCGGGCGGCCGGGGCCGGTGGTTGTTGATATTTCGCGTGATGTATTTAATGCGACAATAGATTTTGAATATCCGGAGACTGTTTCACTACGCGGATATACGCCGCTGTTTGACGGTGAGCCTAACAGTGTGGAACTGGCTGTACAGGCTATGCTGGAAGCCCAAAATCCGGTAATTTTTGTCGGCGGCGGGGTAGTGCTCTCCGATACGGCCCAAGAGTTTCGCAAGCTGGTTGAGCTGACCGGTTTTCCGGTGTTTTCAAGCTTGATGGGGTTGGGCTGTATTCCGGCCGATGCTGAGCAGCATTTGGGCATGGTGGGCATGCATGGCACATATGCCGCCAACATGGCAACAACCGAATGTGATCTGCTTCTGGGTATCGGCGTTCGTTTTGATGATCGGGTAACCAGTGTTGTAAAGAACTTTGCGCCTCAGGCCAAAATTGTGCATTTTGATATTGATCCGGCCGAAGTTAATAAAAATGTGCGTGCTGATCTCCGGGTGGTTGGTGATCTGCGCTGGTCGCTGCCACTCCTCAATGAAAAAGCGGGACAGCGCAGTGCGACAGAGTGGCGGCAAGGGATTGCCGCATGGCATGAGTGTGTGCAGAGCTGGAAAAAGGAACAGCCGCTAACATATGACCAAGCTTCAGAAAAGGTTATGCCGCAATTGGTTATTGAGAAGGTAAGCCGCCTTACCCAGGAGAATACGATTGTGGTGACTGATGTTGGCCAGCATCAGATGTGGACGGCGCAATTTTATAATTTTAAGCGTGAGCGTTCGTTTATCACTTCAGGCGGCCTGGGAACTATGGGCTATGGTTTGCCGGCAGCCCTGGGAGCGCAATTCGGTCTGCCTGACTCACAGGTAGTGCTGTTTACCGGTGATGGCAGCATTATGATGAATTGTCAGGAACTCGCAACCGTGGCGGATAATAACCTGCCGGTGAAGATTTTTGTTATGAACAATGAAGTGCTGGGAATGGTGCATCAGTGGCAACGGATGTTTTACGGCCAACGCTATTCTCACTCCACGCTTAAAGGCAAAACTGATTTTGTCAAGTTGGCTGAGGCTATGGGTGTGCCCGGTATGCGCGTGACCCGGCCTGAGGAACTTGATACTGTGCTGGAAAAAGCTTTGTCAATGGAGGGACCGGTACTTGTTGAAGTACTGGTTCCGCCTACGGAAGACGTATTGCCAATGGTGCCGCCAGGCGGACGTTTGGATCAAATGCTGTTAGGGGGAATGAACTGATGAAATATACATTGGCAGTGCTGGTGGAAAATCGGCCTGGGGTATTAACCCATATATCAGGACTAATCAGCCGACGGGCATTTAATATTGAAAGTATTGCTGCCGGTTATACGGAAGAGGCGGATACTACCCGGATTACGGTAAGTGTTGAGGCTGACAATGAGGTGGAACTCGAACAGGTTGTTAACCAATTATCCAAATTGGTTGATGTTATCAAGATTGTAAATCTTACCTATGTCGAGTCTATTGAACGGGAATTAGCGCTTATTAAGGTAAAAGCCAGCAAAACTAATCGTTCTGACTTGGTAAATGTTGTCGAAATCTTTCGGGCCAAAATCATTGACGTTAACCGGGAAACGGTGGCAATTGAACTGACAGGTGAAGAAAGCAAAATTGACGCTTTTTGTGAAGTGCTACTGGATTTTGGCATTATAGAGATTGTCAGGACAGGTAAAGTCGCTTTGGCGCGGGGGCCGGTGCCTGCCAAAGAGATGTAGGGAAAGACAAGGTTTTTTTAATGATTAATCGCAAAGAGCGGGGAATAAAAATTTAATTCATACCAGCAAATGGAAAATAAAGGGATAATTGATTGTGCGCAGAAATATTTAGTGGAAGATACCGTAAAACCAATAGATATAGTTGAAAACCACCCGTGATAAATGGAGACTTAATTCAGACGGCGCTTTGACGCTGCAGGAATTCTTGTCGAAATTATCCAGGGACTAATTGGTAGGAGTGAGGTAAGTGCGCGACAATCAACAACTATCTATAATAAATACTGTCAATATGGAAGCAATTGAGGAGTTTTGTCACCAGATTTATTATTGTGATCCGTACACCCTGATGCATGCGGAGCATGTGGCTGAACTTATGTCCGGTTTGGCGGCTGAGATGGGAATGAGCTCTGATGAAATCAGTCTCGCATTTATTGTGGGGCTTGTTCATGATGTCGGCAAAATAAAAACACCGAGTGATATTCTTACTAAACCTGGCAAGCTTACTGATGAAGAATACGAAGTCATGAGAAAGCATGCGCATCAAGGAGCCGAAATTATTGGTCGTATCGAGGGTGCCCAGGCTGTTCTGCCCAGTATGCTGCATCACCATGAACGGTATGATGGTAAAGGATATCCTGATGGGCTTGCTGGTGAGAATATACCGCTATTAAGCAGGATGCTGGCAATCTGTGACTCTTTTGACGCAATGACAACAGGACGCTGCTATCGGGGGCCTGTTGACTTAGGTCCGTGCATAGAAGAAGTTAAGCTATGTGCTGGAACGCAGTTTGATCCTGAGCTTTGCCAACTGTTTGTCGCTTTTTTACAATCGCGGTTCGGTGTTGCTGTAGAATAATTTTGCTGTAAAGAAATGCAGCGTTAGAACGTTTAGCCAACTAAAAACCGCTATATAGAACCACTCAACTCCAGTGGCGTTTTTCGACAAATTAAGTATTTTTTTGTCGAAAAAAAGTTCCTGGAGTTGTTTTCTTAGGTAATTTAAGGTATCATTATTTATATATAATAATCACATTTTTTGGGAGAATTCGTGTAACCGGTTATGTGAAAATACAATACGAAAGTAGGGCTGAAATTGAGTATTCGAATTATGGTTGTTGACGACTCCTCCTTTTCCCGTGTGATTTTAGCTGATAGTTTGCAACAAGAAGGCTATGAGGTTGTCGGAGAGGCAGAATCTCTGGAGTCCTTGGTAGAAACCTATGATCAGTGTAAGCCGGATATTGTAACTATGGATATAGCTATGCCCGGGGCGGATGGTTTTGAGTGTAGCAAGGTGTTGCTGGCCCATGATCCACTGGCCAAAATTATCTTAATTAGCTCTATGAAGGATGAGGAAACCGAGGCCGAAGCCAAGCGAACCGGCGTGCTTGGTTATTTGCAAAAACCTGCTGAGCCGGAACTTTTAAAGCGGGTTATTGAAGGCGTAATGTCACCTGATACGCTGTATAAGCAGCTTGAAGACTGGGGTGTCGGTGTTTTTCAGGAAGCGTTGGGGCAAAGTATAACCCGCATGACCAAAACCATTGCCACTTTTTCGGAAAGTCAGTGTGCCGACAAGCACATTTCTCAGGGGATAACCATTGTAATTGGCATTATCGGGCGTTATTCGGGCTCGATGATTATGGATTTTTCTCAAGAGACAGCAGCGAAAATGGCGGAAGTTATCTTGCGCCGACCGCCGAAAGGCCAGGAAGAGATTGTGGCTATGTGCGCGGAGTTTGCCAATATTGTTGGCGGAATCGCCTGCTCTATGCTTAATAAGAAAGATCAGTCCTTTAGTCTTAGAGTATCGCCGCCAAGTGTATTTTATGGGGTGCAGACTGAAATTGCCAGCCCTAGTGTTCAATTGCGTGGCATGTACGCTGATACGGATTTTGGCAGAGTATACCTTGGTGCGGGCTTTAAGAAGGGGAGGGTATTATGGATGTAAACATAATTAATCCTGTACTAGAGGCGTTTGTTGGTATTCTCCCACAGATTGGCTTCCAGAAGGTTGAAAAAAAAGGTCTGGCACTGGAAGACTGCACCTTGCATTATCGGGGAATACTGGTTAATATCGGTGTGCTTGGCCCGCTGCAGGGTGCCATCTTGATTGGTATGGATATGGATTCGGCCAAGCAGTTTGCCTCCAAGATGATGATGGGTATGGAAGTGACTGAATTAGATAACCTGGCGCAAAGTGCCATTTCTGAAATGGCAAATATGGTGTGTGCCAATGCATGTACCAATTTTGTTAAAACCGGTATTAATGACCTGGATATTTCTCCGCCGACACTTCTTATTGGCAGTGATGGCCAAGTAAGGCTGGCCGTGCCTAATATTATTGTAGTCGACTTTTTGGTAGATGATATTAGCATGAAAGTTTATGTAGGCTTGATGAACAGGTAAAGTCTAGCTGCGCCTAACAACTAACAAATGAACCGAAGGAGGAGGATAAATGACCAAAAAAAGTTCAAATTTACGTATTTTTCAAAAGTATGTATTACTTTTTATTGGGTCAATTATTGCAGCAGTTGGTTTAGAGATTTTTTTGGTTCCCAACAACATTATTGATGGTGGCATTGTCGGCATCTCGATAATGGCCAGTCATTTAACAGGAGTGCCGCTAAGTCTGTTTTTGGTCTTGCTGAATATACCGTTTTTGTATCTTGGGTATACGCAGATTGGAAAAAGCTTTGCGATATCGACGCTCTTTTCTATTATATCGCTGTCTTACTGGGTCTCGGTATTTCATCCTATACCAGGACTTACCAATGATCTGTTTTTAGCAGCCATATTCGGCGGTATTATTATTGGTATTGGCGTTGGCCTTATTATCAGGTATGGTGGGTCACTTGACGGGACAGAGATTGTCGCCATTTTGATGGATAAACGAACCAGTTTCTCGGTTGGTGAAGTCATTATGTTTTTCAATTTATTTATCCTTACCAGTGCGGGTTTGGTGTTTAGCTGGGATAAAGCCATGTATTCTCTGGTAGCGTATTTTGTTGCTTTCAAAGTTATTGATATTGTAATTGAAGGTTTGGATGAATCCAAGGCGGTTATGATTGTAACAGATAAACCTGACGAAATAACCGAAACACTTATGGCGCGCCTGGGGCGGGGTGTTACCGTTCTGCATGGTTCAGGTGGTTACACCAAAGAACGTAAAGACGTATTGTATTGTGTTATTACGCGATTGGAGATGGCCAAACTAAAATCGATTATTGACGAAATAGACGAAGGCGCCTTTGTTACCTTTAATGATGTTCATGAGGTTATGGGCGGCAGATTTAAGAAAAAGGCTATTCACTGACAAATAGAAGCTTTGTATTTATTGCGAAAAAAGAACCAGTGCCGAGCAGGCACTGGTTTTTATGTGCTTATTTTAGTTCAAGGCCGACTGGGCAATGGTCGCTTCCTAAAATATCAGGATAGATGCTGGCCTCAACTATAGAAGGTGCTAAGCGATTAGATACCAGGAAGTAATCAATACGCCAACCGATATTGCGCGCTCTGGCATTCATCATATAGGACCACCAAGTGTAGGCATCTTGTCTGTCAGGATAGAGAAAGCGAAACGTATCGGTAAAGCCTGTGGCAAGCAGCAAGGTCATTTTATTGCGCTCTTCATCGGTAAAACCGGCATTTCGTCGGTTGGTTTTAGGATTTTTAATGTCGATTTCCTGATGGGCGACATTGAGGTCGCCGCAGACAATTACTGGTTTTTGTTTATCGAGATTAAGGAGATAAGAGCCAAAATCCTCTTCCCATTTCATGCGGTAGTCAAGGCGGGCAAGTTCCCGCTGAGAATTCGGGGTATAGACATTGACTAAATAAAAATCGGCAAATTCCAGAGTAATGATGCGGCCTTCCTGATCATGGCCGGCGATATTCATGCCGTAGGTGGCCGATAATGGCTCAATGCGCGTAAAAATTGCCGTGCCGGAGTAGCCTTTTTTTATGGCGCTATTCCAGTATTGCTGATAACCTGCCAGTTCCAGCTCGGATTGCTCTTGTTGCATTTTGGTTTCCTGCACACAGAAAATATCCGCATCAACAGCGGTGAAAAAATCGGTAAAGCCTTTGGTAATACAAGCCCTCAGGCCGTTAACATTCCAGGAGATTAACTTCATGATAAACCTCTTTCTCTGTGATATATCGCAAAAGATATTCCCGGTAAGGCGATTATTTTCCTGCTTTAAAACATAAAATGACAAAAAGTGACAGAAAAATATTAGAAAAATATTAGAAAATTGTTGACCATGGAATAATTTTACTATACACTGAAAATAAGACTAAGTATGTAATTGATGATGAGGTGATAATATGGTCAATGCTATTAGTAGCTATAATCGGTATAATTCCTACAGTTCTCTTATTCGACAGCTTTATGGGAACAACTCTACACCTGTTTCGGCCATATTGTCCGGATATCAGAATCAAAACAGCAGCGCGATTTCGCGTAATGCAGCAAATCAGGCACAGCTAAGCAGAACACTTCGTGATGTCCGGGAAGCTTATGACGATCTGAAAACTTCGGCGCAGACACTGGTTGCAAGTAGCCAAAACAGTGTATTTAAAAAAGATGACAGCAAGGCTGTTGTCAGCGCGGTACAGGATTTTGCTGAAAAATATAATGATACGGTGGAAACATTACAGGATAAGGATAATTCCAGCATACTCAATAAGCGGCTGCTTAAAAATTTGACAGAGGCTGCAAGTGATAATAAAGTTAGCTTGGCCGATATTGGAATTACGGTTAATAATGATAAGACGCTAACTGTTGATAAGGATAAGCTGGAACAAGCCGTGACCACCAACTTGTCAGCAGTAAAGACTGCTTTGGGCAGCGCTGGTGGCTTGGCCAGCAAAGTTGCTAAAGTTGCCACAAATACCCTGGCGCAGCCAATGGCTGCGATGGTGAATAATGGGAACAGCACCGAACGCAGTGCGCTCAATACGCAATATCAGGCGCAGCTTAGTGAATATCTTGGCAGCACCTATACTTCTTTTTACAGTCAGCTGTATGGAGTCGGCGGGTTAGTAGATACAATCGTATAATAACCATAATGAATTTGGAGCCTGAATGTTGCAAGGTAGACTGCAGCGTTCAGGCTCTTGTTATTAAAAAGACAGTTTACACAGAAACTGAGGCATGAGGGAAACGCAGGTTGTAGTGAGTATGTATTGTTACAAGCAGGATTTAAGAAAAGGATGGATAATAAATATTAATAAAAATAAGTTACAACCAAAGGGGGCGCAGTTATGCTTGATGTTTGTATTATTGGTGCTGGAGTTGTGGGTCTTAATATTGCCAGGCAGTTGTCGCGCTATCAGCTCAAGGTGTGTGTGCTTGAACGGCAGGACGATGTCGGCTGTGGTTGTTCAAAAGCCAATAGTGGCATTGTTCATGGTGGTTATTCTGATAAACCAGGTAGCTTAAAAGCAAAACTCTGTGTTAAAGGAAATCAGATGTATGAACAATTAAATAATGAGCTCAACTTTGGGTATCGGAAAACAGGTTCACTGGTGCTGGCTTTTCAGGAGGAAGAAGTGGCAACTCTGCAAGAGCTTGCGGCCTATGGGGAGAAGAACGGTGTGCGCGGTTTGCGTATTGTGGATGGCGAAGAAGCGCGGAAACTCGAACCCTACATAAGCCAGAAGGCAAAAGCCGCCTTGTATTGCGAAAATGCCGGGGTTACCTCACCTTATGAATTTGCGCAGGCATTAGCGGAGAATGCTGTTGCAAACGGTGTTAAGCTTTATCTGGAAACAGAAGTAGTACAAATAGAACAAAAGGCAGACGGTTTTTTGCTTACAACCAATACAGGTGTTGAGATATTGACCCGGTATGTGATTAATGCTGCAGGCATTCATAGTGATCAGGTCGCGCGGATGGTAGGGATTAATGAGTATCAGATAACTCCGCGGCGTGGTCAATATGTTTTGCTTGATAAAGACCAAAATTACCTGGCTAATTCCGTCATTTTTCAGGTGCCGACAAAACTGGGTAAAGGTATTCTGGTGACGACTACCTATCACGGCAATTTAATGATTGGCCCCAATGCCGAGGAGATTGATGATAAAGAGGATTTGGGAACAGATGAAAAGGCACTAAAATACATTGTGGAAACTGCCCGTAAATCGGTTCCGGGTTTTACCATGAAGAAAGCGCTCAAGTCGTTTGCCGGTAATCGCCCGGTATCTAATAAATCTGACTGGATTATTGAAGAAAGCAGTGTAAAAGGCTTCATTAATCTGGTGGGAATTGACTCGCCGGGTCTTACGTCTTCGCCGGCTATTGCGCTGGAGGTTATCGAAGTTTTACGAGCAGTCGGTCTCGACTTGCAGCTTAATCCGGCGTTTAATCCCTACAGAGCACCGATTATCAGAAAAAAAGACGCAGCCTTTGCCGGAGATATCAATGCAATAGATCCGGAGCAGCATATTATTTGCCGGTGTGAAAAGGTCACCGAAGCTGAAATTATCGATTGCTTACACCGGAATATTCCGGTGAAATCGGTTGCGGCAGTTAACTTGCGTACTCGCAGCGGTATGGGCAGCTGTCAGGGAGCCTTTTGCGGTCCGCGGGTTAGAGCGCTGATTGCCCGGGAACTTAATATTCCGCTGGAGGATGTCCCGGAGCGGGGTAGGGGGTCATCAACCTTGGTACAGCGGGCTAAACGATTAGAGTTATTGAAAATGTAACAGAATGAAGTTGAAGTAAATAGTGGGTAAAGTTGTAAAAAGTAAATGTACACCTGGGGAATACTAATGAATATTCTAAAAATACTAAATTGTTTTTTGTATTTTTTATAAAAAAGACTATAACTTCCGGCCACATTTGAGTTATAATGAAAAAGTAAACCGTAATAATGCTGTGTTAATATTACTTTCACAGACAGGGGATGGTGGCAAAAAGTACATTGGAGAGATACTTATGCCTGTTTTGCGATGGGGGAGTAAGAAGGTGACACAAAAAAAACTGGCAAAAAGTATTACGGGAATGGATTCATTAATTTTACGAAAGGTAGGTAAAAAAATGAAGCAATATCAAAAACTCATTTTAGGTTTCTGTCTAGGTGTTATTGTCGGTCTTATTGCGTATTATACTGTACCTGAAAAAACCTATCCCTGGATGAAAGCAGTTACTGACGTTTGTACTTTAACTGGAGCCATTTTCCTCAAAATGATTTTTATGGTTGTTGTTCCTTTGCTAGTTTCGGCGTTAATGCTTGGTGTTTATGAACTGGGTAAAGGCCGCAGCTTGGGTAAGGTTGCCAAAAGGTCGCTAGCATTTACTCTGTTGTTAAGCTTAATTGCAGTTTTTATTGCCGTAGGGCTGACCAATGTGATGCAGCCTGGTGTTGGTCTGCAGTTTGACAAGGAACAGCTTGCCAAAAATCAGGGTGTTGTCGCTATTGACAAAAACATGAAGGCTGCCCAAGCCAAGCCTTGGACTACCTATATTACTGATTTGATTCCACAGAATCCGATTGATTCTGCTGCCAGAGCGTTTGGTGGCGAAATTATCGCGGTAATGGTATTTGCCTTGATGTTTGGTTATGCGCTCAGTATTATCGTTAAAGATGATAATCATCCGTTTGTCAAAGTGTTGGAAGCGATTTTCGAGTGCTCACTGAAAATTATTGACTGGGCAATGAAACTTGCTCCTTATGGTATTTTTGCCATTGTATTTAATACTACCTATCGGATGGGTGCCGGCTTCCTGGCAAACGTCGCTTACTTTGTGCTTGTTGTTGTATTGAGTTTATTAATTCAGCAGCTTGTGGTTTATGCTGCTTGCCTCAAAATTTTTGCCAAAACAAACCCCTGGCAGTACTTTAGGGATTGTAAAGAAGCCTATGTATATGCATTTTCCACTGCATCTTCCAATGCTACGTTGCCAATTGCATTAGAAGTGGCTGAGAAAAAATTACACATTCCTCCCAAGATTGCGCGTTTTGTATTGACCTGCGGTGCTTCTGCCAACCAAAATGGCTCAGGTTTGTACGAAGGTGCGGTTTTATTGTTCCTGGCTCAGGTGTTCAGTGTTGATTTGACTTGGGGCCAGCAAGTGGTAGTTGTGTTGACTGCTGTTCTGGGTGGTGTCGGTACTGCCGGTGTTCCTGGCGGAACCTTGCCAATCATTGCGATTTTGTGCGTTAATGTTGGCGTCCCGGTAGAAGGCTTAGGCTTGATTCTTGGTGTTGACCGTTTCCTGGATATGTGCAGAACAACCATCAATGTATCTGGTGACTTGGTTATTGCCAAATTAGTTAGTGCCGGTTTTGAAGACGATATTCCTGAGACCCATGACACAGGAATAAACGCTTAATTTCATTGGGGTGTTTCAAGAAAAAAGCGTAATGGGTACAGGGCCGCCGGTAGGGCGGCCCTATTTGTTTGTTGCTAAAAAGGAATATGCGAGAATTGTTAGAATATGTATATTTTTTGCAGGACAAACAGGTGAAAACAGCGAAAGAAAGTACCCATAGCCTACTAAAAGGTAGGCTATGGGTACTTTCTTTACGCAGACACCCACAGCGGGATTTGTTACTTTGAGGGGGATGCAGCATGGATAAAACACAGAATACCCGGAAATTTACCGTAGCACCTGATATTATTTATTCGCTAATCAAGGCACAGGCCGGAACGCTGGCTAAAAGCGTGGGCGAATGTGTGATGAACAGCATTGATGCCGGCGCGAGTGAAATAATCATTAGCGCAACCCAACATAAACTGGTGATTAGTGATAATGGCCGCGGCTTTAGAGCTCGTGAGGAAATTGAGCAATGTTTTGAAGTATTCGGGTTCGAACATAAGGAGGCCGACCGTGAGTTTGGTCAGTTTGGGATTGGCCGGGCACAGCTTTGGAATTTCTGTGCCACCTCCTGGCTGACAAATACCTTTCGCATGGATGTGGATATTAAAAATAAGGGGCTTGATTATGACTTGGCAGACGGTTTGCCGCCGCAACCGGGTCTGGTAATTGAAGGTGTGTTTTATCAAGCGATGACAGCCAATGATTTATTTACTTTTGAGCGGGAACTAAAGGAACTTGTTAAGTTTGTGCCGGCCAAGGTCGTACTTAACGGCAAAGTAATCAGTAAAGAGGCTGGCAGGGAGAAATGGACCTATGATACGCCGGAAGCCTGGGTCAAAATCCGGGAAACCGGTGATTTGTATGTGTATAATCTTGGTTTTTTTGTAAAACGCTATCCAGCCTATCAGTTTGGCTGTGGCGGTACTGTTGTTACTAAACCTGGTGTTCGTCTGGCACTTAATATGGCTCGCAATGATATTTTAGTTAGTGAGTGTGAAGTCTGGAAGCAGATTAAACCATTGCTGCAGCAAAACGGTAAAGTTCACAAGGAGCGGCTTACCAGCGCAGCGCGCAACCGCTTAATCCATCTGTTCCTGGCAGGGGAAATAGATGAAAAGACTGTAAAAACGGCCAAACTGGTTCAGGACATTCTGGGGAAATATCATACGTTAAGTGAACTTGCCCCAACACTGCTTTGGGGTCATAGGCCAATATCAGCGGCAGAAAGCGGCAATACGCTGGCTGAGTATATTCATCGCACCAAACGGGGGTTTATTTTGTCAAAGGCGACACTGGAACGGTTTGATGCGGAAACCGTGCGGGAGTTTGTCGAGCAGTTCAAGCAAGGCATAACAAAAGTTCAGCCCTGGTATAAGGAGGCGCAGCCGGTAGTCTTTGAAAATGTTAAGGGTGTCTGCGTAGAATTGTCAGAGCTTAGGATGCCGGTGCCGCCTAACGAGTGGACCAAAGAGGAACAGGCGGCGCTTGCGGCACTTAACCAATTATCACGCAAGATACCAGCGGTATTGGAACTTAGTCGGGAAGGAAAAGGGGAACTTGCCGTCAGACAAATCGACCTTGGCGTATCCGATACGGCCAAAGCCTGGACAGACGGCAAAAACTATATTACGTTTGATCGTAAAACCATTGCGTTGGCGCAAAAAGGGATTGGCGGCTGGCAGCTTATTTTAAATGTGCTGTTGCAGGAATATCTTCATAACCGCCAATCAGGGGACAGAGTGGCGCAGGAGGAAGATTTTTATCAGCAGTTTTATAATGCTGCCACCTATGGGCTTGAAAATCATATTGAATTATTAGAAACCGCGTTTACCCTATATGTAAATGCCTGCCGGAAAAAAGGCGTTGTGCTCAAACGAAGAGTGGTTGCCGGCTTTGATCTGCTTGGCGGCGTGTTGGAGGAAACTCCAGACTAGAAACCGCGGGCGGATAATTGAGAAAGGAGTAGTGTAGCTTTGAATTGGCGCAGAAATCTTTGGACTTTAGCTTTGGCAGTGATGTTATCAGGCGCAAGTTATACTATGGTAATACCGTTTCTGCCGTTATATCTTTTAGATATTGGGGCAAGTCCCCAGTCGGTGAATATGTGGTCAGGCTTGGTGCTTTCGGTTACCTTTCTGGTGGCGGCCGTGCTGGCTCCTTACTGGGGGCGGTGCTCGGATAAAAGCGGCCGGCGCCGTATGGTGATACGGGCAGGCTTTAGCCTGGCGGTGGTTTATTTTTTAGGATCGCTGGTAAGAAATCCGCTGGATTTGTTTTTTGTAAGACTGCTGCAGGGGTTTGCCAATGGATTTGTGCCGGCGGCAATGGCGATTGTAGCGGCTTCAACACCTAAGGAAAACCTGGGTTTTAGCCTGGGGATTATGCAAACCACGCTATTGATCGGCGGTATTTTGGGTCCCATGATAGGTGGGACGCTTTCGCACATTTTTGGCATGCGTCTTTCTTTTGTAGTGGCAGCTGGTATTATTTTTTGCAGCACGCTGATTGTCGGTATTTTGGTGACAGAACCTGAGGTCAAGAGCAAGGCGTGTTCAAAAGAGAGCAGTAGTATGTGGGCGGATTTAAAACAGTCGCTCACCAACCGCAAGCTGGTGCAAATGCTGGTGCTGATGTTTGCGGTGCAGGCTATTGGCATGGTGCTGCAGCCGGTTATTGCCCTGTATGTGGCAGAGCTGCAAGGGTCGTTAGATGGGGTTGCGCTTAAGGCCGGGATAGTATTTAGCCTGGCCGGTGTTGCTGGCGCATTGGCTGCTCCCTTGTGGGGACGGATCGGTCAAACTCAGGGATACTTTAACGTTATGACAATTGCTTTTGTAGGAGCCGGATTTTTTAATTTTTGGCAGTTTTTCGCTAGTGATCTTTATCAGTTTGGTGTGCTGCAATTTTTTTATGGATTATTTATTGTAGGTGTATTTCCTGCTATTAATGCGATTGCCGTGTCTTCGGCCAGTGCCGATGCACAGGGCCGTGTATTTGGTTTGACAACAACAGCCAATCAGCTGGGCCAAATGTCCGGGCCGGTTATGGGTGGCGCGATTAGTTCCTGGCTGGGAATATCGACAGTATTTCTCTTTACCGGCAGTATCCTTATTCTGCTTGGTGGCCTGGTGTATTATATCTTTATATACCGGGCAGCCTGGACAAAAAGGCAGGCACAGACGTGAAAAAAATATAAAAAAACTATACAAATTTTAGTTGAAATGTGGTAACATGTTATCGGAGTTGCGCAAAGCATCTTTAGTAGCTGGTATTCACGGTAAACCAGACTGATGATTTGGGCGGGCTTAGAAAAAAATCGACTTATATCCTGGACGGGAATAAGAACGGAGGTAATGAAAATGGGAAAAACGGCATCATTGCGAGGAACAAGCAAGTTTGGGGTGCGGCAGATCACGGTTGTTGGTATGCTGTCAGCCATATCGATCATGTTAGGACTTTCGGGTTTTGGGTTTATTCCCTTGCCGACAGCCAAAGCCACTATTATGCAAATTCCGGTTATCATTGGCGCCCTTCTGGAAGGGCCGCTGGTAGGAGCCATGATTGGCTTAATTTTTGGCTTGTTTAGTATTGTCCAAAATTTAACATCACCGACAATTCTTTCGTTTGCCATTATTAATCCGCTGGTATCTGTATTGCCACGGGTGCTTATCGGGATTACGACTTACTATGCCTATAAATGGACGCTGGGTCAGCGCGAAGGAGTTCGGATTGGTGTAGGTGCGGTAGTTGGTTCGCTTACTAATACCTTTGGTTTTCTGACAATGCTGTATCTATTGTATGCGGCTGAGTTTGCGGCAACCCGGGGGATTGAAATGGGAACCGCCGCCAAAGTGATCTATAGTATTGCGCTTGTCAATGGCGTTCCGGAAGCCATTATTGCCGCCGCTATTAGTGTTCCGGTGGTAGCCGCTATAAAGAAACGTTATAAATGAGACTTGATTCAGAGGGGGTGTTAACTCCATCTGAAGCTTAGTCGAATTATCCAGGAACTTAGCCGTTCTTTACTCCCGCTGCAGAGGGCGGGAGTATTAGAACGGCTTAGTCATCGGACAAGTAATGATAATAGATAAGCCTGAGGTTCAGAGACATCTGAAATCCTCAGGCTTTTTAATTTGCGTTATTATCCTTTAGATTACTGCACAGTAACCCAAAAGTCAGCTGCTCTGGCTTCTTCTGTACTGTTAGGAATAATCTGGAGTTTTCCTTTGCCGGGTTTTTTGGCGAGAAAAACTAGTTGGCCGCTGTCGTTTTGATCACCTTGCTGTTCCATGACATCGCCAAAGAAATTGTCATTGCCTGACCGGAAGCGGGTATTTCCCGTTAGGCCGGAGGCTGGCTGCAAAATGAGCTTTTGTCCGACCTTAAGCGAAACATTATTGGCAGAAAGCTCAACTGGGCCGGTTGCGCCGTAGTTATAGGTAACCTTAACCTCCTGTACATCAGGTGTTTGTTTGGAGGGCGTAGTCGGAGAAGTGGGAGAGGTTGGCTTTTGCGGTTCGACAGGTGTTAAATCGCTGCAGCCGCCAAGCAGCAGACTGCTTATCAAGAGCAACAGGCCGGCTGTTTGTATGAGTTTTTTACCATAGATCATTTTTATAAACCTCCTGTGTAGTAATGTTACTGTTAGTATTAGGAGTTTGTTAGTTCTTAGTCTGCCAGAATTTACAACTTGCTTATCTGGTACTATGTTTCTAAACAGCTGGCAGTGTACAAAGATAAGCAGCCGGGCAAACTAACAGCTATGGAGGTGGCTTTATGCTGTTAAGCTGGTTAATGATGAAAATGATGGATCCCATGGCTGATGAAGCTATGGCTAAAATGCTTACTGAAGATTACCCGGATAATCCGTTTCTGATGGTGACGGTTGCTGAAAAACTGTCACCCCGCGCCATTGTGGAAGCCGCGATGCGGGCGGAAAGTGGCAAAGAATTAACCCGGCCGTTAGGAAGCCCAATTGTCTTATCGCCATGGGATAAGCTTTTGCTTAATCCTAAGCAGGTGTTTCAACTGCCTTATCCGGATTATACCCAGGTTGATACGACAACCGTGATTGGACCAACTGCCAAACGGCCGCTCAAATTGGATACTCCTGTTATGATTACCGGTATGTCTTATGGTGGATCGTTAAGTTTGCCCATGAAGATGGCACTGGCCAAAGGGGCGGCATTAGCTGGAACTGCAACTAATACAGGAGAGTCGGCTGTTATTAATGAAGAACGTGATGTGGCAAAATTTTTGATAGGCCAGTATCACCGGGGCGGTCAGTTAAGCGGTGAAGAACAGCTCAGCCGGCTTGATGGCATTGAGATTCAATTAGGTCAGGGAGCTTGGGGTGGGGCGGTTGACGAACCCATGCCTGCCGATAAAATTGGCCGGCATTTGCGGCAAACGTGGCATTTGCAGGAAGGACAGAGTACTACGGTTTATGCGCGTATGCCTGGAAAAGAGACGACGAAAGATTATATTACTATGATTAACAATATGAAAAATCAGTATGATGTGCCTGTTGGCGTAAAAATCGCCGGTACAGATTACATCGAATATGAGCTGGCAGTCATTGCGCAAACGCAGGCCGATTATATTGTTGTTGATGGCTCGGAAGGAGGGACAGCTGCGTCTAACCCAACTTTGCAAGACAGTGTTGGCTTGCCTACTTTACATACTCTTGTGCGAACAATCGACTGGTTGGAAGAAAACAACTTGCGCAGCCGCTTTAGTGTGATTGCCGCAGGCGGGCTGACAACCCCGGGGCATTTTCTTAAAGCCTTAGCACTGGGGGCAGATGCTGTGTATATTGGAAGCATTGCTTTGCTGGCAGCCATCCAGGCGCAGGTGGCCAAAGCGCTGCCGCAGGCACCGCCTGTTCAAATGGCTCTGTATACCGGACAATTAGCTGATAAACTGGATGTTGATCTGGCGGCGCAGCATTTGGCAAACTTTTTATTTTCCTGCAGGGCAGAGATGCAACTGGTTGCGCAAGCAGTTGGTAAGCAAGCCCTGCGGGAGTTAGACCGCAGTGATCTTGTTACTGTGGAAAAGGATCTGGCTGAATTTGCGGGAATTCGCTATGCTGCCAGTCATAGGACAAGCTCGGAACAGTCTGTATCCCAAAAAGTTCAGTATCGTCCCCGCGAGCTGCAACTGCAGTAAGTAAATATGGCGGCAGGCAGGAAAAAAAGTGTTATATAACGAAAAAAGCCATAATTCTCCGTGCAAGGACAGGAGAATTATGGCTCTATTTAGTCTACCAGAATTTATAACAAAATTCTGTTGACATAAGAACGACTAAGGCTTCTGCCGGCGTCCTGAAGGACTTGGCACAAACCAAGTCTTTTCTTATTTGAGTAAGCTGCAGGGGGGAGATAACCGATGAACGAAGTTAATGTTGCAGTGCTAACGCAAGATAGAATGGCAGAAGCTCTGGCGGTATTTAGAACCAGCGGCTGGGATGAAGATAGCTTGTTTTATGTTAAAGTAGAGATGCAAGCTTTCTTTAACGGCGACGTTAACGGCTATATTCATGCCCATTTTGTTATGGCAATCGCGAATAACAAGGTGGTTGGGGTTGCTGCCTGGGCGCCGTCGATGTGCTCTTTCTGGTTGTACGAATTATCCTGGGCCACGGTGCTGCCTGAGTGGCGGCATCGCGGTATTAATGCTCTAATGCTTGCCGAGCGCTTGCGCCAGATACGGATTCATCGCGGGCCGGAGCCTTTCAGTGTGATGGTTTGTACCTGGGATAATCCGATGTATGCGCGGCTTGGCTTTGTTCCTATGCAGCCTCAGGGGCGGAGTACACCGGATAAGCGGGGAAAATGCCTACTGTTGGCTCAGTTTCACGGGGATGCGGACGAGGGGGTCTAAAAAGGGCTGCAGTAACCGGGTTTGTTAATCGCCCAGAAACTCCACCTGACCGTTGCTGAAGGCTTTTATCCGGGCAAGCGATTCTACGCGATAGCCGGCATCTGTCAGTTTTTTGGCGCCAGGCTGAAATGATTTTTCGATGACAATACCAATGCCGACAACCCGGGCTTTGGCCTGTTCAACAATATTAGCCAAGCCGGCAGCGGCTTCGCCGTTTGCCAAAAAGTCATCAATAATCAGGACCTGATCGCCAGGCTGGATAAATTGCTTGGAGATCATAATGGTGTTGCTTTCTTCTTTGGTGTAGGAGTATACGTTGGCTGTATACACTTCATCACCGGTGACTTTAGGCTTACGTTTGCGAGCAAAAATGACAGGTACTTTAAGAATGAGTCCTGTCATAACAGAAGCGGCAATGCCGGATGATTCGATTGTCAGAATTTTAGTGATTTTTTCTCCGGCAAACCGGCGGACAAATTCTTCACCAATTTCCATCATAAGCTCAGGGTCAATCTGCTGGTTCAAAAACGAGTCAACTTTAAGTAAAGCGTTATTTATGATCAGACCATCAGTCTGAATGCGGTGTTTTAATATATCCACGACGGCCTCCTAGATTGTTGCTGTGACCGGAATTAAGGCTAATCCCCGGCTACTTATTATGTTATTGTAACAGCAGTTTTGGAGAGTTGTCAATATTGCCGTCAGTATCGGTAAACAAGCCGCTAAGGCTTGGCTGCCGGCGGTTTGCAGTCTATAATAGTATAAAACGTAGTTGGATTTTATTCTCATTTATAGGTTGGGAGAGTAGACAAAGATGGGTTATGAAGTAATTTTATTTGATTTGGATGGAACATTGACTGATCCTAAGCTTGGGATTACCAAGTCAGTGCAGTATGCGCTGGCAAAATTCAATATTCATGAACCGGATTTAGATAAACTGGTGCCGTTTATTGGGCCGCCGCTGGTGGAATCCTTCCAGGAATTTTATGCGCTGAGTGAGGAAGCGGCGGTAGACGGAGTTGGCTATTATCGCGAATATTTTACCAAAGCGGGAATATTTGAAAATGCCGTTTATCCTGGTATTAAAGATATGCTGACACAATTAACAGCGCAGGGGAAAAGATTGATTGTAGCAACCTCCAAACCCACGGTGTTTTCAGAGCAGATTATTGAGCATTTTGAATTGAAACAGTTTTTCGAAATGGTTGTAGGCAGTAACCTGGATGGGTCGCGTATTCATAAAGCGGAGATTATTGCGTTTATCTTGGCTGAAATTGGGGCGTTCGATTGCAAGAATATTGTAATGGTTGGCGATAGGATGCATGATATTGTTGGTGCCCAAAAAAATGATATTGATTCCATTGCAGTAAAATATGGTTATGGAACAGAAACAGAACTTGTGGCTGAAAAGCCAACATATTTAGTGCGATCGGTTTCTGAACTGACAGAGCTTTTGCAAAAATAGTAATATGCTGTAGCTGTGATCTCCTGTTAAAAACTGCATGACATTGAAACAGCCTTTTGGCAGAAACTATAATACTAGTTTTGTTAGGAGGCGATGAAAAAAATGACGCATAGATTGCAGCGTAAAACAAGTAAATCTCTCAAGCGCAGGCTCAAACGGATGGCTGCGGCTGCAGCTGTTGCCGGAGCCTTTATAACATCGGCTTTTATTCCCGGGGTATCGGCTGTGGCTCATGCTGCCGCTATGCCTGATGTTACTGCGCCGCCTGATGCTGCCGTGCAGCAGGTAAAATCACCTAAGGGAATATATAATCTGCAGTCAGACAGCAAGGTTCCTCTGAAAAAACAGGCCAGGATGCAGGCCAAGGCTAAGGCCAAAGCGGCAGCCGAGCATACCCGGCAGGCAGCGAAATCGGCAGATAGCAATACTGCAGCTAAGGCGCATAAAGAAGTAAAACAAGGCCATAAGGCTGGAGGCGTGGCGGCCGCTTCACAAACCGAAAAGCAAACGACTGGTGCACCCGAAAATGCTAAGCAAGTTTTGGAGGTTAAAGCTACGGCCTATGCGCCGGGAGCCCATGACAATGACCAATGGGGTGACAAAACCTTTTTGGGGACAACCGTACGTCCTGGTGTTATTGCCGTTGATCCTAATATTATTCCGCTGGGGTCGCGGGTATATGTCGAATATCCTGATGGAACCGGCCACTATGCGACAGCCGAAGACACCGGCGGAGCCATCAAAGGTAATCGCATAGATGTCGCGGTAAGTTCTGTTGACAAAGCTTATGATTTCGGCATCAAGAATGCAAAAGTATATGTTGTAGGCTCGAAAAAAGCTTAGTATTTCAGCCTCCATCTGTCAAACTTGGACAGGTGGAGGCTATTTTACACATATTATATTCCAAATATATACAAAACAAGAAGGAATTTCTTGGTAAAAGAAGAATAAATAAATGAGAGATAATTATAAAAAATAGCAATAAATTCAAGAAAATGTATAAAAAATATCGCGAAAGCTTGGAGATAACATGGGATTATCAAATTTGACAACAAGGCTGAACGTTACAGCGGTTAGCATTGTCTTGTTATTTATGCTGTTTTTATCCATATACCAGCAATGGATGGCGTTTGAAGAAAGAAAGACCTCTCGCGTGGTGGTTATGGACAACTATACCGCATATCTAGAAAGGACGCTTCCTGCCTTGGTTTTGCTTGAGTTGGAAGAGCGAGATGTTGCAGAAACTGCAGTGGAAGAACAGGTGCTGCAAGTTAACGGGAAATTGCAGCCGGCGTTAAATGCAGTATATATTCCTCCAAATTTTGAGCGATATGGTGTATATTCCGTGCGGCTGCAACGCGTTGTTGCGATGGGACCGGAACTTGATAAATCCTTGTTGTTAAATGCAGATTCCCGGGTGTTTGGTGATATGTTTACGCATAGAAAATCAACCGTTGGTACACAGAGCAAGTCTGTCATAGGGTATGGAGCAGAGATGATGTATTTCGTGCGGCCAATCCAATATAAGGATGAAATCATTGGGTATATCTTTGTGTGCGACAATCTGGATAAGATGAAAAAAATTATGTTCCAGAATTATGAAAAGACATTGCTGGGCGGTAGTGTGGCTTTAGCTATAGTCATTATGCTTTTTCAGGAAATCTTTATCAGGCTGAAAAAAGAACTGGCGTTATTTGCGGAGGCCATTGTTGAAGGTCGTGGGAAAAAGTTTCAGAGTAAAATTAAAGAGTTAAATCCCCTGTTGCAGTATATTACAGAACAAACCGACCGTATGGCCCGCCTAGACCGGCTCAATATAATCGGTGAGATGGCGGCTAGTATTGGGCATGAGGTGCGAAATCCCTTGACTACTGTCCGTGGATTCCTGCAGTATATTGGTAATAAGCCGGAATATGAAAAATATAAATCGCATTTTTGGCTGATGATTGAGGAACTTGATCGAGCTAATGGGATTATTACTGAATTTTTATCCTTAGCAAAAAATAAAGTCATGGATTTTAAAGAATGTCACTTAAATGCTATTATCAGAGAAGTTACTCCTTTGCTGGAAGCAGATACAATGCGCCATAAATGCGAATTAGTACTTGATTTGAGAGATATTCCTCCCCTTATTTTGGATGCCAATAGTATTAGGCAACTGATTTTGAATATTGTCCGCAACGGAATCGAAGCCATGCCGCAGGGTGGAAAACTAACAATTAGCACGTGTAACTGCGACTCTGCGGTGAAACTCATTTTTTGCGATGAGGGAATTGGTATTCCGCCCGAAATTATGGATAAGTTGGGAACGCCTTTCTTCACAACCAAAGACAATGGGGTAGGACTTGGCCTGGCTGTGTGTCACCGCATTATACACCGGCATAATGCCAAATTGCTTATTGAAAGCCAGCAAGGAAGCGGCTCTGTATTCACCATTATTTTTACACAGCTAGTTAAGTTGGGTGAGGAGTAAGATGATGTCCGAAACACGAATCACTGGTTTTTTTTTAATAATGAGTATTATTTATACATATAATGCCTGTTCTTTATCTTTTGGCAGCCTTATGGCTCCTAAGGCCGGATTTTTGCCAGTAATAGCAGGCTGTTTGGCTGTTGCGTTAACCTTTGTTCAGCTTATGTTGTGTATGCGCAAGAAGAGTGAGGGTTGTATTCATCTGCGAAAACTGGTTTTTATAAGTATTGGCATAATTGTTTATATTCTTCTTTTAAAGTTGGCCGGATATGTGTTTGCTGTGTTTATCAGTTTGCTTTATTTTCTTAAAGTGACTGAAACAGAAGGTTGGGTTTTGCCGTGTCTGTTTTCGGCAGGAACAGCAGTAGGGTTCTATGTGTTATTTGGAATTTTGTTGGGCTCAAATTTGCCGTAGGTGGAGTTGATATTGTGGAAGTGACAGCCCTGCTTTTGCATGGATTTTCTGTGAGTATGCTGCCAGTAAACCTGCTGGCGTGCACTGTCGGGGTCCTTATCGGAACCTTAGTGGGTGTATTGCCGGGAATCGGGCCGGTAGGAACAATGGCGTTACTGCTTCCCTTTAGTTTTTCGATGGATGTTACTACTTCGCTTATTCTATTTGCAGGAATTTATTACGGTTCTTTATATGGCTGTTCTACTACCGCTATTTTATTGAATGTTCCGGGGGAAGCTTCGGCGATCGTAACCTGTCTAGATGGATATGCTATGGCGAAAAAGGGAAGGGCGGGAGCTGCTTTGGCTGTTGCGGCAGTGGGCTCCTTGATTGCCGGCACGATGGGGCTTGTCGGCTTAAGCTTTTTTGCACCGTTGATGGCGGGAGTAGCTGTAACTTTTGGACCTCCCGAATATTTTGCTATTGCAGTAGTGGGATTATTGATTCTTATGAAACTGACAGGCACGTCAATGCTTAAATCTGGATTAATGGTTGTAGTGGGAATTATGCTAGGTACAGTGGGTCTAGATAGTTTGACTGCCGTTAACCGTTTAACATTTGGTGTAGATGAATTGCAGCGCGGTTTAGAGTTTTCTATTGTAGCCATGGGTTTATTGGGGATTGGCGAGATATTGAACACCATTACCCAGGCGGATTCTTCAGCTACTGTACATTCTGTTAAGTTTCACGAGCTTTATCCAAGCGAGGAAGAATGCCGACGCTCGATAGGACCTATCTTTCGCGGCGGGATTATTGGTTTTTTAGTGGGCTTGCTTCCTGGACCTGCGGCTACCGTTTCGACTTTCGTTTCTTATGCTGTTGAAAAGAAAAAAAGCAAGACGCCGGAGGAATTTGGGAAAGGGGCCATTGAAGGGGTTGCCGGACCGGAATCTGCCAACAATGCGGCAGCTTCGGCAACTATGATTCCCTTGTTGGCTTTGGGTTTGCCTTTTTCGCCGGCAGCCGCGATTTTGCTCAGTGGTTTTATGATTCATGGAATTGTGCCAGGACCGACTCTAATGACCCAAAACCAGGATCTGTTTTGGGGACTCATTGCCAGTATGTACATTGGCAATGTCATTCTGGTTATAGTGAATTTGCCATTGGTCGGTCTATTTGCCTATATACTAAAAACTCCGATAAAGATTCTTATGCCAATTGTTTTGATTATTACGTTCACAGGTGCTTATTCAATCAATAATAGTATTTTTGACTTGGTGCTGTTGCTTTGTTTTGGCATTCTTGGTTTTTTCATGAAACAGACAGGTTATGAACCGGCGCCGTTGGTGCTGGGTCTTATGCTGGGACCGATATTGGAAAATGGTTTGGCGCAGAGCTTGATTATCGGTGATGGCAGTATGTGGTTTTTTCTCTCGCGCCCATTATCTGGAACCATTCTTTGGAGTGGGATTGCATTAGTGATGTATAGCATGATTAGATGGTTTGTAGACAAAAAACAAGGCAATAGAAAAAATGAGGAATGGAGGGGGTTTAGTGACAAATAACAAAGGTTTTGCCATGGTGGTGCTGTTTGTATGTATGACAATTATAATCGGGGGGTGCGGTAGGGGCGCCAAAGAAAGCGTGGTTGCAGAAAAATATCCGTCTAAACCCATAACTATCATTGTTCCTTATGCGGCTGGTGGTAGTGCAGATCTTTTGGCTCGTGCGCTAGAAAAGTCTTCGCAAAAACATCTTGGTCAGCCTTTGGTTGTGGTAAATGTTCCTGGAGGCGCAGGAACTGTGGGGATAAATGAGGTCGCCGGTGCTAATCCTGATGGTTACACGCTTGGTGTTACTGGTGCAAGCTTACTATTGCAACCGCTTTATGGGCAAACAAGATACCATTATCCTACAGCATTGGAACCATTAGTGAATGTAGTTGCTTCGCCGACAGTGGCGGTCTGCCTTGCCGAAAAGCCATGGAATAATGTAAGTGACTTAGTTAGCTATGCTAAACAGTATCCTGGTGAGATTAAATTTGGTCACTCAGGATTAGGCGGGGCGGTTCATATTGTTGGAGAGATGTTTGCCCAAGAAGCCGGAATTAATATTGTGCAAGTGCCCTTTAAAGGAGATTCGGAATCACTGGCGGCGCTTTTGGGTGGCCATATTCAGTTGATTTTTACATATAACTCGGCTACTTTAATGGAGCATGCCAAAACTGGCAAAATTAAAATATTAGGGGTTGCCGAAGAGAAACGCTTGACGATCACGGGCTTAGAAAAAGTGCCGACCTTTAAAGAATTAGGCATTAACGTGGAGTTTGGTTTTTGGACTGGAATCGTTGCTCCCAAGGGCATGCCTGCAGCCGAAAAGGCCAGATTGACTGCCGGGCTGCAGGGGATGATCAATGATCCCGGGTTTAAAAAAAGTATGGAAGATATGGGGTTGTTGGTCGAATATCTAGGGCCTGATGAATTTAGTACAAGATGGGTAGAGGATAATGCGAAACTGACTAAAATGGTTAAGGATACAGGGATTGTGGAGTTAATTGCCTCGCAGAAAAAATAGTAGGTCTATATATTCTTATAGAAGGAATAATTTTGTACTGCGCAATAAAGAATCTGAAGGTGAGGATATGATGCAAAATAAGAATGTTCTTATTCTGGTGATAGTTTTATTAAGCATGGTCATTATGATCGGTGGATGTAGTATGGGGGCAAAGCAGAGTGTTGCTTCCAACAAATATCCGGAAAAGCCGATCACAATAATTGTTCCCTTTGCTGCCGGTGGGAGTATGGACATGGTCGCGAGGTCATTAGAAAAGACTGCCACAAAACATCTCGGGCAACCGTTAGTTGTTGTTAATGTGGCGGGTGGAGGAGGAACAATCGGGCTGAATGAACTTGCCGGAGCCAAATCTGATGGCTATACAATCGGAGTTGTTGGAATGGGGGTAATATTACAGCCGCTTTACGGTCAAACAAGATACCATTATCCTACCTCATTAGAACCCCTTGTAAAAATTGCAGCTAGTCCCAATATAGTAGCTACACTTTCGGAAAAACCATGGAATAGCTTGAATGAGTTAATCAGTTATGCAAAGCAGCGCCCGGGGGAAATAAAAGCAGGACATTCTGGTTTGGGTTCAGGGCCGCATCTCACGAGCGAGATGCTTGCTAGAAAAGCTGGTATTACTGTTGCACAAGTTCCTTTCAAAGGAGAAGCAGATTCTATGGCTGCTTTGTTAGGTGGCCATGTGCAGTTTATTGTTGTAACTCCGTCAACGGTAAAAGAACACGTAAAAAACGGTACAGTTAAAGTATTGGGGGTTGCTAATAAAAATCGGTTAATGCTTCCTGGGTTTGAAACAGTGCCAACACTAAAAGAGCAGGGAATTGATGTTGCTTTTGATTTCGGGCATGGGATCGCCGCGCCCAAAGGTCTCTCAGTTACTGAAAAGGCAAGGTTGACAGCTGGTCTCAAGGGAATAGTCAATGATCCTGTGTTTAAAAATAATATGGCAGATATAGGTATGACGGTAGAATACCTGGGGCCAGAAGAATTCAGCGTAAAGTGGATCGAAGATTGTGAGGAATTAACTAAAATAGTCAAAGAAACGGGAATTGTAGACCTGATTGCTTCACAGAAAAAATAAGATAGTTGAATTGTTTGGCTGTGCTCTTCCTAAAACAAAGGGAAGGGCACATTTAATTTTGGCAGTAATATAAAAACAGTATAGGCAGTACAACTGGGATGGATAATCGAAAACAATGTTTCCTGAAGAAGGACAAAAGGTGAAAAAAATTGAGATAAATAGTGATAAGTATCACGAATTGCCTTGAAAAAGACGAAGCGATGTAATATAATGTAGAACTATAATAAACAATATTGAAAAAATACTATAAAAGTATTCGGTCAGTATACTTTTTGGTATTTTTTTAAAAGGCCAGCGTTTCTATAGCCTGAAACGAATTCAGTGTACATACTACAGAATTTGTATATGCAAGGCAAGTTAGTGCGGCCAAAAAGAGGGGGAGAAAATTACAAATGAGCAAGACAAGTGTAAGAATGGTAGCCGTGCTGACAGTAGTACTACTTATGGCCGGCATGTTGGCCGGTTGCGGCGGTACATCCTCGAATGAAATTAAAATCGGTCTTTTAAATGAAATGACAGGCGGTAACGCCACAATGGGTACCTCGGCTGCCAATGGCGCCAAAATGGCTATTAAAGAAGCTAATGCCAAAGGCGGCGTACTTGGTAAACAGATTCAAGCCGTTGTTGCTGATAACAAAAGTGAACCTTCCGAAGCTGCCAATGCCATGACAAAGCTGGCAACTCAGGATAAAGTGGTAGCTATTACCGGTATGTTTGCCAGCTCTAATGCGATTGCTGCATCTAGTGTAGCCGAATCCGCAAAAGTTCCTTTCCTCGCAGTTGGCGCAACAAATCCGAAAGTAACTGTTGATGAAAAAACCAATAAAGTAAAAGAATATACCTTCCGCGTATGTTTTATTGATCCCTTCCAAGGCACAGTTGGCGCCAACTTTGTGCTTACAACGCTGAAACTCAAAAAAGCTGTAACCCTTGTTGACAACAGCAGTGATTACAGCAAAGGCCTGGCTGCTTTCTTCAAAGACGCCTTTACCAAAGGCGGCGGCACTGTAATGGCTGAAGAAGCTTATCTGCAAAAAGACCAGGATTTCAAAACCATTTTGACTAAAGTGAAAGCCATGAATGCTGAAGTTCTTTATATACCAGGTTATTACGAAGAAGTTGGTAAAATTGTAAAACAAGCCCGCGAACTGGGAATCAATATTCCTATTGTTGGCGGCGACGGCTGGGATTCCCCAAAATTAGTAGAAATCGGTACTCCTGCTGCCCTGAACAACACCTATTTCACCAACCACTATTCAGTTGATGATACCAGCGCTGCTTCTAAATCCTTCGTAGACGCATACAAAAAAGAATATGGTCAAGCGCCTGACGCTATGTCAGTACTTGGTTATGATGCTGCCAATGTGCTTATTGACGCTATCAAACGCGCCAACAGCACCGAGCCTGCCAAAATCCGCGAAGCCCTAGCGGCCACTAAGGACTTTGCAACCGTAACCGGTTCAACAACCTTAAACGCCACTCATGACGCTGTAAAAAATGCCGTAATCATCGAAATGAAAGACGGCAAGCAAATGTATAAAGCCACCATTAAGCCGTAAGGATTAATGGGTAACCAGATAAGCAGCCGCATATTTTAGCGGCTGCTTATTTTTATGTACCAGATTATAAATTTGGGGAATTACGAGGTATAAACAAGGGGTTTAAGTAGAAAGCCTGGCTGGGGTAAAGATAAATTGGTACCTTTCGTAAATCCTCGTACCCCCTTCGGCCTTTGCCGGAAAAAGCGTTCCGCAGGAGAAAAGCCGGGTGATAGTCCGTTAAGAAACCCGTACTGTTTGAGCGAGTTTACGGGTTTTAGGAATACCGCCTGGATTTTCAGGTCCGTGCATTGATATGGAGACTTTATCATAAAGCAATGAAAGTTGCTCTCTAGTGGAACAGGTTAGCGTGGAGGCTCTAGGCCTAGACCTTTTGTTACTTTTGGGGTAATGCCAAAAGTAAAACACCTATCCTTGTACTCCGCAATGGTAAAGTCTAAAATGGTATGCTAAAATCAGTTGGTTAGGCATTGACGCCAGGAATAACTCTCTGTTATAATGACCATGAAATTACATATAACAGTACGGATAAGGTGCCCCTGAATTGGGGAGAATAGGGAAGACCGAATATGGGAAATACCCATATGTAGGCGCGGGCCCACCACTGTACCGGGAAGAACTTACATGGCCACTCGCAAGGGGAAGGCGTAAGAACGATGAACCGGGAGCCAGGAGACCTGCCTTAAACCGCATAACCATCCTTCATGGACGAGAAGGCTTTTTGGGTAACCCCCAAAAAGCCTTTTAATTTTAAGCTGAAATAAGGTTAGATGGGTGCAGTAGTTGTCATTGCGAGCGCAAGCGTGGCAGGCTGTATTGTTGCAGTACTTATAACAACAATGGGGGTTAATATGAGTTTATTGCAAGAAGCGTTAGCGAAAATTACCATGCCTGATGTTGCTGTGCGCAGCCAGGTACAAGCCAAGCTGCAGGGCTTATTGCAGCCGGCAGGCAGTTTGGGACGATTAGAAACTATGGTAGAGCAGTATGCTGGTATAACCGGTGAAGTCAATCCTGCTTTGCCTAAGCCCTGTATGGTGGTGGCTTCAGCCGACCACGGAGTGGCCAGACGCCTGGTCAGTGCATATCCGATAGAAACAACCTTGCATATGACGGCCAATTATCTTATTTCAAAAGGCGCGAGTGCCAATGCCTTTGCCAATTTCTGCGGAGCCGATATGGCCGTTGTTGATGTGGGGGTTGCCGGTGATTTGTCCTATGTTCCCGAACTTTGGCACCGCAAGATTGCCTATGGCACAGAGGATTTTACTCAAGGACCGGCAATGACCCGGGAGCAGGCCATCCAGGCAATTGAGACAGGTATTGAAATTGTTAATGACAAGGTAAAACAGGGCTGCCGTTGTTTTCTTCTGGGAGAAATGGGCATTGGCAATACCACAGCGAGCGCAGCTATTGTCGGGGCATTTACCGGCCTGCCGCCAGAGCAGGTAACCGGGCGGGGTACCGGTATATCAGATGACCGGCTGAAAACCAAGATGAGTATTGTTGGCCGCGCTTTAGCTGTCAACAGACCCAATCCACAAGATGGCCTGGATGTGCTTGCCAAAGTGGGTGGCTTTGAACTGGGCGCTTTAGCCGGTGTTATTCTAGGGTCAGCAGCCAATCGCTGCGCTGTTATTATTGACGGACTCAATACTACGGCAGCAGCCTTAATTGCTAATGCCATTCAGCCGCTAGGTAAAGAGTATATGTTTGCTTCCCATTTGTCTGGTGAACCTGCTCATATTATCGCCTTATACCATCTGCATTTACAGGCATGTCTGGAGCTGGGGGTTAAACTAGGTGAGGGTATTGGTGCTTCCATGGTTGTCGATATGCTCCATATCGCGATAAAAATGCTAAATAATGCGGGAGGCCAAGCTCATGCTTAACGATATCATTGCCGCTATTAAACCGCTGGATAATGAAGCTATGGAACGCTGCCAGCTCAGGGTTGATAATCTAACCAAACCGCTGCACAGTTTGCACTCCTTTGAGCATATTGCCGTAAAACTTGCAGGGATTACCGGCAATCCCCGGCTACGCCAATTGAGTAAAAGTATCATTATTATGGCGGCCGATCATAAAGTCACTGGACTAGCTGACAGCGGACAAATGACAACAGCTGCCCGCGTGACCGCTTTTTCCCAAGGTGAGACACCTGTCCGGGTATTTTGCGACCATGTTCAGGCTAAGCCTATATTGGTGGATATCGGTATTGATGGAGAACTGCCGATGCTGCCGGACGTATGCCAGGAAAAACTGGCGTATGGCAGCCCCAATACCTTGGCAGGTCCGGCGATGTCCCGCGAGCAAACCTTAGACGCTATTGCGGTAGGCATAAAAATAGCTCGCGCAGAAATTTCGCGTGGCTCTAAGGTCATTGGGCTTGGGGAAATGGGACTAGGAGGACTGCTTACGGCGCAAGCCATAGTATCCTGCTATCATGACAGTGTACTTCCTGGTTTAACGAAAGAAAACGCCGATAGAGTCGGTGCGGTCTTGGCGGTCAATCATCCGGACAGCCAGGACCCAATTGATGTTCTCAGTAAAGTTGGTGGGCTGGGGATTGCCGGGCTGGTCGGTGTTATTTTAGGGGCGGCTGCCGGACGGGCGGCTATAGTGCTAGATGGTATGGCGACCATTGCTGCCGCGCTGCTTGCCCTACAGCTGGCCCCAGATGCCAAACCCTATCTAATAGGCTCACATTTTGCTGCCGAGCCGGCGCATGAGACTGCGTTGGCGCTGCTTGGTGTACCGGCTTATCTCCGTCTGGAAATGAATCTGGGTGAAGGGACCGGCGCAGCACTTGGAATGTCGCTCATTAACGCCAGTTTGCATATGCTTAATGATATGAAAACCTTTGGAGAAGCCGAAGTTGCCGTAGCTCAGGACGGGCCTGGGGCGTTGCGCCAAAGTAAGGATATCAGAGACTAGAGTATATACACAAATAAGTCATAATAAGTCGCTTAAAACTCCTGGTGGTAAAAAATGGAGTTTTGAGCGGCTTAGTTATTTGTTGAAGTTTGTTTAATACTAAAGAAATACTAGTATTTTTCTAAAAAATATTGAAGCCATACTAGTATGGTAGTATAATCAGAAGTGTAATACTTGGAAGAAAGAAGGGGTTTTATGTTACAGCTAAACAAAGAAAGCATAAAAAATAAGGCTTTGTGGGAAAATGCAGGCATCGAAACTATACAATTTGACTATGACCAAATGACGGCGTTGACAACAGAGAATCCAACTTGGGTGCACTTTGGAGCTGGCAACATTTTTCGGGGTTTTATTGCAATGCTGCAGCAAAACCTGCTCAATACAGGGGCGGCAAAAAGCGGTATTGTTGTTGTGGAAACCTATGATGACAAAATTATTGAAAAGATTTATGCGCCCTATGATAACCTGGGGCTGTTAGCCGTTATGCATACTGACGGCAGTCTGGAAAAGAAACTTATTGCCAGCCTTGCCGAAAGCCTTGTAGGCGATCCAGCCTGGGATAAGGATTGGCAGCGCCTTAATACCATATTTACCAAACCTTCGCTGCAAATGGTCAGCTTTACCATTACCGAGAAAGGCTACAGCCTGAAAAATGCGGCCGGCAGCTATTCGACTGAGGTTGATCAGGATATTGTTAGTGGCCCAAAACAGCCTAAAAGTGTAATGGCAAAAGTGGCGGCTTTGGCGTATACCCGCTATAAGCATGGCGAGCTGCCTCTTGCTTTTGTCAGCATGGACAATTGCTCTCACAATGGCGATATTCTGCATAACTCGGTATCAACTATCGCTAAGGCTTGGCAGGAAAAAGGTTTGGTTGAGGCCGGCTTTGTCAACTATATTAATAACCCTGACAAAGTATCTTTCCCTTGGAGCATGATTGACAAAATTACGCCCCGGCCGGCCGACAGTGTAAAAGCTGCTTTGGAAGCAAGTGGCTTTGGCAGCACTGAGATTATCCAAACTACCAAAAACACCTTTATTGCACCGTTTGTCAATGCAGAAAAATCGCAGTATCTGGTGGTTGAAGACAAATTCCCCAATGGCCGCATGCCGCTTGAACAGGCTGGTGTAATTTTTACTGATAAACAGACCGTTGACCGGATCGAAAAAATGAAGGTATGTACTTGCCTCAATCCACTGCATACCTCCCTGGCAGTTTTCGGTTGTTTGCTTGGCTATCAACTGATTGCTGATGAAATGAAAGACCCGGAATTAAAGAAGCTCGTGGAAAAAGTGGGTTACCAAGAAGGTATGCCTGTTGTGGTCAACCCCGGGATTATTCAGCCTGAGGACTTTATTAAAGAAGTTATTGAAGTGCGTTTCCCTAATCCAAATATTCCCGATACACCACAACGTATTGCCACCGATACTTCACAGAAAGTGGGCATACGTTTCGGCGAAACTATCAAGGCTTATGGCGAGCGCCCAGACCTTGATGCTAAGTCCTTAACGTTCATTCCGCTGGTTATTGCCGGATGGTGCCGTTATCTGCTAGGGGTGGACGATCAGGGCCAGGAAATGGCGCTGAGTTCTGACCCATTATTACCAATGCTGAACCCTCAGCTTGAAGGGATAAAGCTGGGTGACGCAAAATCAGCACAGGGAAAATTACGAGGCATTCTGTCCAATAAAGATATATTTGGTACTGACTTATACAGTGTTGGCCTGGGCGAGAAAATTGAAGCCTATTTTGCTGAAATGATTGCCGGTCCCGGAGCTGTACGGGCGACCTTGAAGAAATATGTAAAATAAATAATGAAATAGAGGGGCTGGCGCAATAGCGATCCTATCGCGGGCGTTAGCCTCTTTTTGTGTAAAATTTAAGCTGCATCATTGATAAAATTGATGGCATACAAGAAAAGTGGTCTTACTTTTGGCATTGCCCCAAAAGTAAGCAAAAAGTCTAGGCCAAAAGCCTCCAAAAGCTGAAAATCCGGGTGATATTCCTAAAATTCGTAAACTCGCTGCGCTCAAACAGTACGAATTTCTAAACGGAATACCACCCGGATTTTCTCCTGCGGAACGCTTTTTCCGGCAAAGGCCAAGGGGGTACGGGAGCTACTAAGGGTGGCGAAGGCACAGTTTCACTGCTCGATCGTTTCTTTGCTCAACACGGAGGTACAGGCGGCTATTATGCATAAGCGGAGGTTAAACGCTAGCGGAGAAGCGTTGTATCACGGGCGTCTTTGCAGACTTATGTACATGGTGAAGTTTTTTCACAGTAGGAAAATTTTCTAAATAAATTCTAAATATTGCCTGTTACTATTAACACATGAACTTGAAATCAACCGTGAAGGAAGTGTTACCATGAATAAGTTGGCAAAGAAACTGATGATATTTTCAATGGTAGGATTAATGCAAGTGGGATTGTTTGCTACGGCAGCCGAGGCTGCTGCACCAAGACATGATGACCCGCCCGGATTTGAACAGCGGGATGAACATCGCCATCAGGAGATGGAAAAAGAAAAACAACGCAGAATTCATGAAGAAAATGAGCGGCATGAAAAAGAAATGAAACGGCGTCCGTTTGAATCCAAGCAGCATTGGCATGAGCGCCAAAGACAGGAAAATGAGCGCCATGAAAGAGCAATCCATGAGATCATGGAAATGGGGCATAGAAGATAGTTAATATACAGGAAAATTCCCCGTGGAGAAAGTTTCCGGGGAATTTTCTTTATGAGTCTAAAGGACAATCATATTTTAGGTAGGCCAATGAATTATGTGAGGATTGCAGCAGTCGATAGGACGGCATAACCGGTATGGTCGGCAGAAATATGGCCGGCAATGATAAGGGAAACAATTAAACGGGATGCAGCATTGACGATAATTTTGTGCAGTACTCCATTCAATTATCTCAGGATATTCCCGGAAAACTTTTTTTCTATTCATAAATAATCCTCCATTCCTCTGCTGTTACATAATATGTTCCTCAAACAAAATAATTTAACTAAATTTAAATAAATAATGATGGAAAAAATCCGCTGACTTGGTATAATATTGTTTAACTACACTTAAAGGAGATGATTATTTGGCAAATCCGGTACTTTCAAAAGTAAGAGAACTTCATTCATATAGCGGTGATACTGCCACTTATGCAGGGGTAGCGACAAAAAGCCTTGCCTTGGTGGGGATTGTTACTGCATCGGCCCTGGTAACTTGGTTCATGGGTTATGCTACCCCGGTTACGGCAATGGTAACCTCGATTATGGGCTTTATCGCGGCGCTTGTCATAAGCTTTCGTCCTGCATGGGCCGGTTTTTTATCCCCGCTTTACGCGATATTGGAAGGGATGTTTTTAGCCGCGGTATCGGCGATATTCGCGAAGATGTATAATGGTATTGTAATCAATGCCGTAATGATAACACTCGGCATTGCCATTAGCTCGGCAATTATTTACTCAAAAGGGTACGTAAAAGTCAATGAGAGCTTTATGCGGGGCGTATTTATGGCGACTATGGGTATTGCGATTACTTACTTGATTGAGTTTGTGTTAAGTTTCTTTGGAGTCCGCATTCCGATGATTCATCAAGGCGGGATTGTGGGTATTGTATTCAGCCTGGTGGTAATTGCGGTAGCTACCTTAAATCTATTTATTGACTACGAGAATATCAGCCAGACTGTGCGCCAGGGACTGCCCAAGGAATATGAATGGTTCTGCGCCTTTGGCCTGCTGGTCACATTGGTGTGGTTGTATATTGAGGTATTGAACCTTCTCCGCAAGCTGAAAGATGAATAGTCAGAAGTGCTGTTAATGCAATTCACAGAGATAAGCTCCTGGTGCGTGTGCCGGGGGCTTACTTTTGTGTCAATGACAAAAGTAAAACCATGCCATTAGGTATTGTCAAAATATTTTAGATATGCTAGTATGGTAGTGTGGTAGTACGGCAGTAGGCCGTCTGAAGGGAGACGTGGAAATTTGTTAATTGTTGAGCAGCATCCACAAGAGTCAATTCGTGAGTATGTATATAGATTTTTAAAAATCAACATTGTTAACTTGGAGCTTCCACCTGGTCAGAATATCTCAGAACAAGAGGTGGCCACCCAACTTAAGGTCAGCCGGACACCGGTTAGGGAAGCGTTTATAAAATTAGCGCAGGAAAACCTACTTGACATTGTTCCCCAAAAAGGAACTTATGTTTCACTTATTGACACCGATCAAGTAGAAGAATCTACTTTTGTCCGCCAAACGCTTGAATATGAGGTTATTCAGCAGGCGTGTGTGAGTTTTCCGGCTGATGAATTGTTCCAGTTGCAGTCCAGTTTGGAGCTGCAAAAATTGTGCATCAAGGAAAAGAACTATTACAAATTCTTTGAACTTGATGAGAACATGCACGGAATTATTTTCCGGGGGTGTAAAAAAGGCCGGACATGGGAGATGCTGCAATTGATGAATGCGCACTATAACCGCGTGCGGATACTAAGCTTAAAGACCAAGGAATTTAAATGGGATCAACTGCTTGAGCATCATCAAGAGCTTATCAAGGCAATTCAGGAGCGTGACCTGGAAGTAGGCAAGAAAACCATTAAACTGCATCTGCACAAAGTTCTTGTTGATTTGGAATACTTAAGAAAAGCACATGGTGATTACTTTTTGCAGCCTAAGCAGCAAACCTTTACTATGACACAAAAATAAAGGAGGAATACTTATGTTAATGTCTTTCCGCTGGTATGGCAGTAAGCTTGATAAAATTCCCTTAAGCTATATCCGTCAAATACCTGGTATGAAAAATGTAGTAAGTGCCATCTATCATATTCCAGTTGGTGAGGTATGGCCCTATGAAGATATTCTGGCACTTAAAAATGAAATTGAGGCAGCCGGTCTGCAATTTAAAACTGTAGAAAGTGTTAATGTGCATGAAGATATCAAACTTGGCTTGCCCACAAGAGACCGCTATATTGCTAACTACTGTGAGACGCTGAAGAATCTGGCAAAAGCCGGCGTAGAGGTTGTCTGTTATAATTTTATGCCTGTGTTTGACTGGACCCGTACAGAACTTGCTAAGGAACTTCCTGATGGCTCAACTGCCCTGTTTTATGATGAAAACGTCATCAAAGGTCTAGAACCGGCCAAGATGGTAGAGGATATGGAAAAAGGCTCTAATGGGTTTGAACTCCCCGGCTGGGAAAAAGACCGTCTGGCCTCTATCAAGAAATTATTTGATGCCTATAAAGGCATTGATGAAGAAAAGCTATTTGAACATCTGAAATATTTCTTGGAAGGCATTATTCCGACTGCTGAAGAGTGCGGCATCAAAATGGCTATTCATCCAGATGATCCACCCTGGTCTGTATTCGGCCTGCCACGCATTATGACAAGCAAGGCTAATCTCGAACGCCTTGTTAAGATGGTGGACAGCCCGGCTAACGGTCTGGCCTTATGCAGTGGTTCACTAGGGGCAAACCCCAACAATAATATTCCAGAGATTTTTGGTCATTTTGCTCAAATGGGCCGACTCCACTTTGCCCATGTGCGCAATATCAAAATCTATGAACCAGGCGTATTTAGTGAAACTGCGCATAAAGACGACAATTCCTCGCTTGATATGTATGCCATTATGAAAGCTCTCTATGAGGCAGGCTTTACCGGTCCGCTGCGTCCTGACCATGGACGGATGATTTGGGGCGAAGTCGGCATGCCTGGCTATGGTTTGTTTGACCGGGCGCTGGGCGCAGTATATCTCTATGGCTTGTGGGATGGTATTGACAGGGAAGCCAAAGGTTCTAAGTAGTAAACTTTCCTAAAACACGGTTGTTCCTACCCCGGTTCTGAATAGTACAGACGGGGTAGGGCGGCGTAGCTGCGAAAAAAGATAGGAGGGGCAGAACGAGTTGGATTTATTAAAAAAAATCGCTTTAAAAATAGATACGTTCTTTGAGTCATTCGCGATTCTGGCATTGCTTGGTGTTATCATTGTAATGTTTGTTCAAGTGCTGACGCGGAAATTCTTTAACTTTGTCTTCTTCTGGTCAGAAGAGGGCATCTTGCTCTGCTTGGTATGGTTTGCCTTCATGGGAATAGCCATTGGCTTTCGCGAGGGAGTTCATATGGGCGTTGAAGCGTTGACCGATCTGTTGCCGGCTAGTGTCAATCGCTGGATTGACAAATGGATTGACCTGATGGGACTGATGTATGGGCTTTACTTTGTTGTGTATGGCTGGGAATTCACGGTACTCATGTTTGATTCCACCCTGCCTGCTACCAAGTTGCCAAACAGTATTGTGTACTTGGTCATGCCTGTCAGCGGTCTGATGGTATGCGCCTATTCCCTGCTGCACCTTGCAGGTATTGATACAAAACGCCACAAAGGTTCTGATCTTGAGGTTGGCGGGGACGCGGAGGATCAAGCATAATGGATGTAAATGATATTGCAGTTTGGTTACTGGCCATCAGTTTTATTGGTTTTGTTTTGTTGCGGCTGCCGGTAGCACAAGCACTATTTGCCTCTTCGCTGTTTACTATGATGTTTTTGGAGGTTCCCCTGCCCACCGTCGGTCAGCAGATGATTAACGGCGTAAGCACCTTTTCGCTTCTGGCTATTCCGTTCTTTATCCTTACCGGTCAGATTATGGGCGAAGGTGGTCTGGCTCAACGGCTTGTCGATTTTGCGAGCCTTCTGGTAGGCAGAATTCGCGGCGGTTTGGCCTTGGTAAACTGTATTGCCTGCATGTTCTTTGGCAATATCTCGGGTTCAGCCGGTGCCGATGCCGCCTCAGTCGGTTCGGTTATGATTCCGGCCATGAAGAAAAAAGGTTATGATGCCGACTATGCGGTTGGTCTGACGATTTCTTCAGCTATTCAAGGTGTTGTTGTGCCGCCAAGCCATAACCTGGTACTGTTTTCCGTAGTTGCCGGTGGTATCTCGATTAAGAGCCTGTTCCTCGGCGGTATTGTGCCAGGCCTTATGCTCTTGGCTTCGTTGATGACGGTTGCTTATATTATTGCGAAAAAACGGAACTATCCGGTGAGCGATCCTGTTGCTAAAAGAGCCATCCCTGGTATTGTGTTTAATGGAATTTTGTCTATTTCACCGGCGTTCATTATTCTTGGTGGTATTATTTCCGGTGTGTTTACCGCTACAGAATCTGGTGCAATTGCTGTTGTATACTCGTTTATTTTGGCTTTCGGCTATTATCGCGATGTGCCGGTAACCAGGATGTGGAGTGTGCTTAAACGGACACTCCGGACAGTCCTTATGGTGTACTTCCTGATTGCCGCGTCGGCTGCTTTTGGGTATGTAATGGCTTATCTCAGCATTCCTGATATGATTACCCAATGGTTTATGAGTGTTTCCGATAATAAATATGTAATCTTGTTAATGATTAATATTTTGCTGCTAATCTTAGGCGGACCAATGGATATGGCGCCGATGATCCTGATCTTAACGCCTGTTCTGCTGCCGGTAGCCACTGCTATGGGTATGGACCCTGTCCATTTTGGTTTGATGCTGATCTTTAATGCCGGTATGGGCTTATTAACACCGCCGGTAGGTACGGTACTCTTCATTGGCTGCGCCATTGGCGGCGTAAGTATTTCCCAAGGTACCAAGGCCATGATGCCGTTTTTCTATGCAATGTTTGTCGTGTTATTCCTGATTACCTATATTCCGCAAACCGTTCTTTGGTTGCCCTCTCTCTTTAAATAGAGAGTTGCTGTATATGCAGATTAAGGGTAAGAGGAGGCGGTTGCGTTACTAATAACTGTCAGGGTATTACCATTTTTGCATTAAATTTTTGAGGGGGAAAAAAATGAAAAACAGAAAATGGTTAGCAGCATGTTTAGCAGTTGTATTAGGAGCCGGGCTTGTAGTAGCAGGTTGCGGCGGAGCTAAAAAGGATTCAGCGGCAGGTGACGGACAGAAGGCTAAGTATTCCTTCCGTTTGGCAGAAGCACATCCGGCCGATTATCCGACAACACTTGGCGATAAAAAGTTTGCTGAATTGGTTAACGAGCGCAGCAAAGGCCGCATCCAAATTAAAGTATTTGATTCTGCTCAGCTTGGTGATGAAAAATCAGTGGTTCAGCAGATTCAAATGGGTTCACTGGAATTTACCCGTGTAAGCACAGGCAATCTGGCTGAGTTCAACAAAGCCTTCGGCGTATATTCCCTGCCGTACATCTTCAATGATGATGCTCATGTATGGCGTTATCTTAACAGTGAGTCCGGCAAGCAAATGTTAGCTAGCCTTGATAAATCCAAGATGGTTGGTCTGGCTTACTACAGCTCAGGCTCCCGCAGCTTTTACACTAAAAATCCTGTTAAAACCCCAGATGATCTTAAAGGCATGAAAATCCGCGTAATTCAAAATGCTATCAATATTGACCTGATGAAAGCCTTTGGCGCCAGCGCCACTCCAATGGCTTATGGTGAAGTATTCAGTGCCTTGCAGACCGGTGTTATCGATGGTGCAGAAAACAATGCGCCAAGCTACCTGACTGCCAATCATAACCAGGCTGTAAAAAACTATGTGCTTGACAGCCATCAACGTGTTCCTGAAGTGTTAATGATGAGCAAAGCTACCTATGACAAATTGTCTGAAGAAGACCGCGCTCTTATTAAACAAGCAGCTCAGGATTCGGTACAATACCAGCGCGAGCAATGGGATAAATATGAAAAAGACGCTATGGATAAACTCATTAAAAGCGGTGTAGTAGTAACCGAAGTTAAAGATGTAAAACCATGGCAGGATGCTGCCAAAGCTGTTGTCGACAAATATGGTGTTGATTTCAAAGCTGAGTTGGAAGCCATCCAAAAAGTTGCCAAATAATATAATGCAGCTAAATAAAGCGGCCTTTGCCCAAGTGGGTAAAGGCCGCTTTCGCTTTGAGCTTGTTTTGCCTGTTCTGCAGAATTAACCAGTATTTAACATCAGGTTAACACGCGGCAAACTATAGTATGGGATAATAAGGTCAAGCAACCTCTTAACCCATATCTCCCTCTCAAAATTAAATAGTTCCTATCATTATGTGCCGCTCTTATATAAGAGCGGCACAAATGATATACAGGGAAGGTCTAGACATCCGGATGAATGAAAACTCGAATCAGGCACTTAGGTGCTCGCCTGTGGCCGTAGGGGGTATATTCTCCTCGTTAAAGAGAGAGTAGACAGGGTAGTCAACGACGAAAGGGTGCAAAACATGGTTGATCGTGAAAATGGTATTCCTTATTACCGGCAGTTAATGAATAACATTCAGCAGCAAATTGAAGCCGGCTTTTATAAAGAAGGGCAGCAAATTCCCACCGAAATGGAACTCAGCCGGGCCAACCGGGTTAACCGTCATACCATCAGGCAGGCTGTTGATGAGTTGTGCCGGGTAGGGGTGCTGTATAAGCTCAAAGGCAAAGGAACGTTTGTGGCCAAAGCGCCCTTGGATTTTCTGGAGTATCAGTTGTCAAATAAGAATCGCTTTACCGAAAATATCGTGCAAGCAGGCAAAGTACCCACCAACAAAATTCTTCGGGCAACCGAGATGATTGCGCCGTCTGTGGTGCAAGATGCGTTGGCACTTGCAGCTGATGAATCGGTTTACTGTGTTCAGGTGCTGCGCTTTGTAAATGATAAGCCATTTTTGTTGTCACAGGTATATTTGCCATCAGACTATTTCCCCGGGCTGTTTGAGCGCATTGCCGATTTTCAGTCATTATCGCTTGTCTTTGAACAATATGGAATCACGCCGCACCGGGTCAAGTCAGTGCTGCGGGCCAGTTTTCCCAGTCAGGAAGAAGCGTTGGTGCTGGAGATTCCGGGTAATATGCCGGTTATTAAGGCTGAGAATATTTTAAAATCCCAGGATGATATCCTGATTGAATACAATCTTTCTTGTTATCGTGGAGACCTTGCAAAGCTAAGTATCGCTTGGTGAATCTAAAGGAGGGCTATGATGAAAAAACGGGTTGGATTATTTCTCGGTGTATGTTTATTAGCGCTGGCGGTGGTTATGGCAGGTTGTGGAGGCGGCGCAAAAAACACAGCGCAGCCGGCGGCACCCGAACTCAAAGTACTACGCGTCGGGGCGATTCCGGCTGAAGATGCTCAGAAAACACGGGACGCCTATAAGCCGCTTACTACTTATCTGGAGAAGAAAACCGGGTTGCCTGTAGAACTGTTTGTAGCAACCGACTATTCCGGAGTTATCGAGGCTATGCGAGCCGGCAAACTGGATATTGCCTATTTTGGACCATTTTCCTACATACTGGCTGCCGATAAAGCCAATGCCGAGGCCTATGCGGTAGAAAGCCGCAAGGGTTCAGGAACTTCTTATAAAAGCATTGTTGTTACCTGGCCTGGCAGCGGTATTGAAAAATTAGCCGACATCAAGGGCCATACCTATGCCTTTGTTGATCCGGCATCGACTTCTGGCAATTTGATTCCGCGTTCTTTTTACAAAAAGAATAATATTGATCCTGACAAGGATTTTAAAAGTGTAGTATATTCCGGCGGACATGACGCTGCGGCGTTAGCAGTCAAAAATCACAAGGTCGATGCAGCGTCTATGGATGATATTACTTATGGCAATATGAAAGAAAAGCAGCTAATCAGTGACAAGGATATTAAGGTAATCCATCAGTCTGATCCCATTCCCGGCTCAGTATGGGCCTGGCGCAAGGATTTGCCTGACAAGCTGAAAACAAGCATTAAACAGGCTTTTTTAGATGTAGCTAAAGAAGATCCAGCAGCATTAAGCGCGTATGGTGGCAAAGTTGAAAGCTATATGGAGGCTAAGGACGCCGATTATAACGTAATTCGTGAAACTGCCAAAATTCTCAACCTGGACTTATCAAAAAAATAGTTAGGGGTTAGGGCCGCTGCGCATTGTGGCGGCTCACTCCAACAAGATAGTTAAGGAGGCGGTAGCTATGATCGAAATTAGCAATTTGGGTAAAGAATACACCGGAACCAAGGCGTTACGGAATGTCAGCCTAACAGTAAAACCAGGTGAATTTGTTGTGCTACTCGGACCAAGCGGTGCCGGTAAATCTACTTTGCTGCGCTGCATTAACGGCTTGGTAAAACCTACTGACGGCGAAGTGATTGTTCAGGGTGTTCCCGTACATGAAACCAAGCGGCTTGAAAGTGTTCGGAGCAAGGTGGGAATGATTTTTCAACAATTTAATTTAGTTAAGCGCTTAACTGTACTGGAAAACGTATTATGCGGTTGTTTGGCGCACACCAATGTGTTTACCAGCTGTCTCAAGCTTTTTTCAGAGCAGGACATCGATTATGCACTGCAGTGCCTGAAACGAGTGGGATTAGAACATAAAGCTTATCAGCGTGCCGACCAGTTAAGCGGCGGTCAGCAGCAGCGTGTCGGCATTGCCAGGGCGCTGGCGCAACGTCCGACTATCGTTTTGGCTGATGAACCGGTCGCCAGCCTTGATCCCAAGTCGGCAGAACGGGTGCTAGATATTTTGCGGGTTATCAATAAGCAGGATGCAATAACCGTGGTGGTTAGCCTGCACAATATTGAACTGGCAACTAAATATGCCGAAAGAATTGTCGGTCTCAGAGAGGGAACGATTGTGTTTGACCAGCCGGCAGCCAGTTTGACTGAGAGCGAGGTCGAGCAGATTTACGGCGCAACTGAAGCAGCAGAGGAAGAAGAGCTTTATTACAAGCAGGTGACTTATGCCCACGCCTAAGCAAAATTATTTTTTACTTAAACCGACCATGCCCTGGTTTAAAAATACCGGAGTCATGATAAGGCAATTGACGCTTATTGTTATTGGTGTTGGAATATATGTCTGGAGTGCTAACGGTACTCATCTCAGTATTACCGAGCTGTCAAAAGGACTGCCTAATATTATTGACATAATTAGCCGGATGCTGCCACCCAATCTAACTATATTGCCGAGGCTGCTTCAGCCCACTATCGAGACTATCCAGATTTCTATCTGGGGAACAACGCTGGCGGTATTTGCCACTTTGCCTTTTGGACTGTTGGCTGCCCGCAACACGTCACCCAATATCTTTTTGTATAATTGCAGCCGCTTTATTCTAAATGCCACTCGCTCGATCTCCGAGATCATTTTTGCCCTGATCTTTGTTGCAGCTGTGGGCCTAGGGCCTTTTCCGGGGGTATTGGCGCTGGCCTTTCATTCGGTGGGAATGCTGGGGAAATTTCTTGCAGACTCCATTGAAAATATTGACCCTGGTCCGGTTGAAGCGCTCCAGGCAACCGGCGCCGGGAAATGGCAGGTAATTACCTATGCCATTTTGCCGCAGGTACTGCCTGATTTTGTGACACTGTGTCTCTATCGCTGGGAACTGAATTTCCGGTCTGCCACGATTTTGGGTATTGTCGGGGCAGGCGGTATTGGATTTGAACTTATTACAAGTATGCGCCTCTTTATGTATGAGGATATGACTACCATTCTGATTGTAGTGTTAGTGATGGTAACGCTTGTTGACTATATTTCTTCTTATATCAGAGCCAGAATACTGTAAATGGGGTGGAGAGGATGGAATTAGGGGAAATATTGGCTGAGGGTGAACTGAGCGTGTGGCAGGATTTGGCTGAGATGATTGCCGGTAACCATGGAATCAAAGTACTGCAGCAGCCGGAAACCTGTATGACCATGATGCAGGTCTTAGACAGTGTTGGGCATACGCCGTTTTATGCCGGCGAAGTGCTGATGACTGAGGCCACAGTAAGTATTAACAATGTTGTTGGTTACGGGGTGGCCTTAGAAGACGATTCTATCAGGGCATTATGCGCAGCGATTATTGATGCCGCCTTGCTGGCCGAGGTGGCTGAGACCGAAGAAATCCGCAATGTGATATCACAGGAAGAACTGCGCATTTTGGCACGCCGGCAGCAAGAGGCGGCGCTTATTGCCGCTACCCGTGTGCGGTTTGCGATCATGGAGGGATAAAAATGATTGAGCCTAGCTTTGACAAAGTATTTGATACCCAGCGCATATACCGTGAGGTTTTGGATGCCATGGCCCGGCCAGGTAAAATCAATGCGCTTAAGTCGCTAACGCTTGTGCCGCCCCGGGATCTCAATCAGGCTTCTGCGGCAATTGCCTTGACCTTGCTTGACAGTGAAACCAGCTTTTATACCACTGCGGCGGGATCAGATATTGCGGAATACCTTGCGCTTAATACCGGTGCGGGAAGCTGTCAGGTAAACTGCGCTGAATTCATTATAGCCTGTGGAGATAAAAGGTTGCCTGAATTGCAGGAGGCCAGTTGCGGAACACTGTTGACTCCAGAGCAGGGAGCAACCGTTATTTTTCAGGTTGATAGTCTTAGCGCAGCAGGTAACGGAACGATGTTGACCATGACCGGACCGGGAATTAGAGATTCGGCTCAACTGGTAATCACCGGGCTGCAGACGGAAAATTTGCAAATACTCGCTGACCTGAACCGGGAATACCCGCTGGGTGTTGACGTGATTTATGCAGATGCCGCCGGTAATATTGCCTGTGTTCCCCGGTCTAGCACTGTGCGTTGGGAGGGGGAAGCCTAATGGGATATGTAGCTGTTTCAGGCGGCGCGGAAGCGATATTAAATTCGGAAAAACTGCTAGCCTATTTTCGTTTAAAGGGGAAATCTCAGCCGCTGGGAGTAGACCAGATTCGCGAACAACTGCGGCTTGCTGTTGACAAAGTTATGGGCGAAGGTTCACTGTATGCCCCCAATATTGCCGCTTTGGCAATCAAGCAGGCCGAAGGCGACAGCATTGAAGCATCTTTTATTTTGCGGGCGTATCGGGCTACCCAGCCGCGCCGACATATTTCGCTGGCTGTAGATACTACCAACATGCAGGTTATCAGGCGGATATCTGCTGCCTTTCAGGATATTCCCGGCGGTCAGATTTTAGGGCCCACCCGTGATTATACCCAGCGTCTGGTGGATTTTTCGCTGCTGACCGAAGATAAGGAACAGATAGAACAGATACTCCACGAAGTTGGTGTTGTTTCCATGCCTGAGACGCTGCCTGACACCTTTCCCAAGGTGGTAGACTTATTGCGCCAGGAGGGTATCTTATCAGGTAGAGAAACCAGTGAAAAGGTTTATGATATTACCAGACAAACACTGAATTTTCCCTGTGAGCGCTCAGCTAAACTGCAGTCGCTGACAAGAGGGGAAACCGGAGCCATGATGGCACTGGCCTATAGCTGCATCAGGGGTTATGGCGATATTCATCCTTATCTCGGAGAATTACGGGTAGGGTATGTGCCGTTATATATCAATCAACCGGGACGCCAAACGCCCTTTTATGTTGGCAAGATATTGATTACCGAAGCGGAGATTATTGCCCAGTACGGACAAGGCGATAAGAACAAAAAGCCGCAGCTTACCTTAGGATATGGTTTGTGCTTCGGACATAATGAACTTAAGGCTATGGCTATGGGCATTTTGGATCGTTCTACTCGCAGTAGCGCGCCCCAGAAGGCACCTGCTGAAGATGAGGAGTTTGTGTTATACCATATTGACGGTATTGAGGCTTCTGGTTTCGTTAATCACTGGAAACTGCCGCATTACGTGACCTTCCAATCTACGCTTGACCGCTTGCGGCGGTCACAGCAGCTTAAGGAGGATGCAGAGCATGCTCAACATCAGGCAGAGTAAGCGAAATACCGGCTATAATTTTGCTTTCTTAGATGAAAATACCAAACGGGAAATACGGCGCAAAGCCTTAAAAGCAGTTGCCATACCAGGACACCAGGTACCTTTCGCTTCGCCTGAACTGCCAATTGCCCGGGGCTGGGGGACTGGCGGCCTGCAGGTTACCATGGCGATTATCGGCCCAGAAGATATCTTAAAGGTGATTGACCAGGGATGTGATGGCGGCGTTAATGCCGTCAATATCCGTAACCTGCTGACCAAAACCACCGGGGTTAAGACCACCTTTAATGCGCAGGAAGCAACGATTTTGCAGACACGCCACCGTATTCCCGAAGAGCCTATGAATGAAAATCAGATTGTGGTGCTGCAGGTGCCGATACCTGAGCCGCTGAGGTTTGTTGAAGCCAGTATGGCAAAGGCCCAGGAAATGCATGCCGAAATGGACTACAGCCGGATGTGGGTTTTTCTGTATGAGGATATTGTAAAATGGGGCGAAATCACAATTGGCGCGCGGTATCCTTCGCTGGTCAACCACCGCTATTTAATTGACCCTTCACCCATTCCGCGCTGGGATGTGCCGAAGTTAAATATGGCTGATACCCTGTTTTTGTTTGGTGCCGGGCGGGAAAAACGCATTTATGCCGTACCGCCTCACACCAAGGTGGAACCCATGGAATTTGAAGATCATAAGTTTCGGGTTGAGGATTTTTCCGGGTGCGTATGTATACGCTGCGGGTCAAGTCATACCTTTATGAATGAGATTTATGATGAAAAAAGCGGCAAAAAGCTGCACTTGTGTTCAGATAGCGGCTATTGTGACAAGATGCGGGAACAAAAGGAGGCAGGGCAGCATGCTAACAAATAATCCGGTTGTTCTCAATGTTCGCAACCTGACAAAGCTGTACGGGCAAGGTTGTCCGCAGTGTTTTGACAATACTGGTCCGGCCTATGGCAGCAACATCTGTCCGGTTTGCGGCAGTATTGTGGCCTGTCACAATATTTCTTTTGATTTGGTACAGGGAGAAATCCTAGGAATTGTCGGTGAGAGCGGTTCAGGTAAGAGTACACTAGTGCGCTGTCTGTACTTTGATGAAGATGCATCAAGCGGCGAAAGCTATCTGGCTGTTTATCAGGACGGACAGGTTAATCTACTGCAGGAAACCTCCCAGCGCAAACGCTATGTGCGTAACCACCTGATGGGTATGGTCTATCAGAATCCGCTGCTGGGAATTAAGCCGCATTTTACAGCAGGCGGTAATGTCGCGGAAAAACTATTAACAGCCGATATCTATAACTATCATGCTATTCGGGAACGCGCGGCTGATCTTTTGTCACGCACCGAAGTTCCGCTGGCGCGTATGGATGATTTTCCCGCACATTTCAGTGGAGGTATGCAGCAGCGGGTACAGATTGCTAAAGCACTTGCCAATAATCCGCCGCTGCTTTTTCTTGATGAGATAACAACAGGCCTTGATGTGTCAGTGCAAGCCAAAGTCCTTGACTTGGTAAAAGAAATTCAGCGTGAACTCGGTATTGCCATGGTGGTGGTGTCCCACGATTTGGGGGTAATCCGGATGCTGTCAGACCGGACAGCCGTAATGAAAAACGGGCGTATGGTGGAGATCGGGTTAACTGATCAAATCATGGAAGACCCGCAGCATCAGTATACCCAACTATTAGTTCATTCCATGTTATAAGGAGGCTTGGTCATGAAGGATACCATTCTGACAGTACAGGATTTATCGAAAGACTTTACCATGCATATTCTCGACAAAAAGACACTGCACGGTTGTGATAAAGTGAGTTTTACCATGAAGACCGGCGAATTTATGGGAATAGTCGGGCCAAGCGGTTCAGGCAAATCGACAATTATAAAATGCTTGTACCGGACCTATTTACCTTCAGGGGGCAGTATCTGGTATTCGGCCAAAGACGGCAGCGAAATTGACCTGGCAGCTGCCGGCGAGCGCGAGATTCTCAAGCTGCGTCGCAGTGAAATCAGTTATGTCAGCCAGTTTCTGAAAGTCATCCCCCGCGTATCGGCAACCCAAATTCTAGTTGAGGAACTGCGCCGGCGCGGCTGGCAGGCTGGGGAAGCCCAGGAACGGTCTTATGAATTACTGCGACTAATGAATATTGACAAAGCCTTGTGGGATGCCTATCCGTCAACCTTTAGTGGCGGGGAACAGCAGCGGATAAATTTGGCGCGGGCGCTGATTGCCGAGCCAAGACTGCTGCTCCTGGATGAACCGACAGCATCACTGGATAGTGATACCAAGAAAGTGGTTATCCGTTCGCTGCTGGCGTTAAAACAAAAAGGTACAACAATCATCGGCATTTTTCATGATCTGGAGAGCATGCATAGTATGGTGGATAAGGTATTTACCATGAAAGCCGGACAATGCCGGTCAATAAAGCGCATGCGGGAGGTAGTATGAGTACAATACTCCTGAAAAACGGCAGTCTGGTTTTGCCTGACAAGGTAATTTCCGGTGGTGAGGTCATGATTGAAGATGGCATCATCACACAGGTGGGGCGTATGAGCCATCATTACGGCCGTGCGGCAGATAGAGTCATTGATGCGCAGGGCGGTTATATTTTGCCGGGATTTATTGATACCCACAGTGATGCTATCGAAAAGGAACTTGAGCCGCGTCCAGGCGCATTTTTCACCACTGATGTGGCCTTTGGGGAACTGGAAAAAAAGCTTGCCGGCCAGGGCATTACCACCATGTATCATTCGTTTTCCTTTGCCGGTGCTCAGTACGGTGTGCGGGCAGACCAGGTAGCAGCTGACTGTATCCGGACCATTATGAATATAGCGCGTGATTATGCCAGTATCAGGAACAAAATTCATTTGCGGTTTGAGGTTACTAATTTTGAAGCTGTAGACCTTGTCCATGACTTGATTAAAGAAGGTTGTGTTGAGCTATTATCTTTCATGGATCATACCCCGGGGCAGGGGCAGTATCCAACAATTGAAGATTACCGGCGTTATTTGGAGAAAACATATCATTTGCAGCTTGACGAGATTGGTGAGATACTGAAGTTAAAAGAACAGGGACGCCGGCAGGCCGGTGAATCGGTAGCCAGACTGAGTAAAGCAGCCCAGACGGCAGGCATACCGCTTGCCTCTCATGATGACGACTCGCCGGACAGCATTAGCTATTACCAGCAGCAGGGCGTGACCTTAAGCGAATTTCCTATTAATCTGCCTACTGTTTCCGCTGCTCGCCAGGCTGGTGTTGATGTCAGTGTGGGTGCGCCTAATATAGTGCGCGGCGGCTCAACAGGCAAAGGCATGCGGGCCATTGATGCCATTACTGCCGGCAGGGCCAATATTCTTTGTTCGGACTACTATCCGCCGGCTTTGCTGCATGCCGTATTTTTACTGGCAGAACAGACAGTGAGCATGACCGAAGCAGTTGCGCTAGCAACGGTGGCACCGGCCAAAGCGTTGAGCCTTAAGGATATCGGCAGTCTGGAAGAAGGCAAGTGCGGTGATGTCATTGTTGTCCGTAAACGCAATAATACACCGGTGGTCACCAATACCATTGTGGGCGGTGTGCCGGTGTATACCATGAACTACCGGGTAACTTTACCTGACGACCGAGAAGAACAATCGGCGAGTTAAAGGAGGAGTTCGGTATGAATATCAAGGGTATTGCCATCAACGCTGATGCCTCAGTTATTGACGGGAGCTTGTCGGCACTAAAGCGGGAACTGGACTATTATCAAGATCAGGGCTTCAGTCATGTTGAGCTTTCCCCGCACGGGGTTGGCGCAATCTACAACGGCAGACTTGACCGGGCAAGGCTAAATGAGGTCAAAGCTGTATTGGATCGTTATCCTTTTTGTTATACTGTGCATGGGCCTAACCCTCTCAACCTGATGGCTAAAGATCCGGTACACCGACTTGGGTTTATTGCCAGTCTGGAATTCACTGCGGCTGTTAATGCCGAAGTCATGGTGTACCATGCCGGCCGTTATATACCGGAAGAAGACTTTTTGCTGGTTCCCCGGGACAATCCCACACCCAAGGAAAGAGCCGGCATGTGGCAGCAAGAGTGTGTGCTGCTTCAGGAAATGGGACAACTGGCAGGCCAGCTCGGAGTGAGTATTGCGGTAGAAAATGCCCGACCATATAGCAATATCTCGGACTATTGCTATGCTGAATCGCTGGCTGGCTTGTTAAAGATGGTAAAAGAGGTAAATCACAGCCAGGTTGGTGTAACTCTGGATACCGGGCACGCCTACCTGGCCGCCAGACACTATGGCTATGATTTGCTGCAGGGAGTATCGCACCTTGCCTCTTATGTACGGCATATTCATCTGCATGACAATTTTGGCAATGCATCAACTTCCTGGGAACGCAAACAGTATGAGATGGCAAGCGTCGGCCGTGGTGATATGCATATGCCAATTGGTTGGGGTGATGTTCCTGCGCGAGAGATACTAAGCAGGCTTCCCAACTACCGAGGTGTAATCACTGTGGAACTGCGCCCCCGTTACCGGGAACATTGCCGGCAAACATTGTTGGCTGTGAAGAACTTGCTAAATATCAGCAAGCGGTGTGTGTCATGATTACGGAAGAGAAGAATATGGTTCTTATCCGAAAGGCCACTTGCTGGGATTTGCCCAAGATATTATCGTTGTATCAGCTGCTGGACACCGCCTATGATCATGAGCCAGCCAGCAAAGTGGCAGAAGATGTGGTCTGGGAAAAATTAATGCAAGATCCACGTCAGCATTTGCTGGTAGCCGAAGTAGCCGGCGGTGTGCTGGGGACACTTACGGTAATTATCATTCCTAATATCGGGCATGACGGCTGTCCGTGGGCGGCCATTGAAAATTTTGTGGTCGAAGAGGCCTGCCGCGGCACTGGTATTGGCAAAAAACTTATGGATGCTGCCACAAAACTGTGCCAGGATTATGGCTGCTACAAAATTGTCTTATCAAGTAACCTTGCACGTCAGCAGTCACATGAATTTTACCGGCATCTAGGCTGGCAGCAGAGCCATATTGGTTTTTCCATTGCTATGCCGCAGGAACCGGTCGACAGTTGTAACGGCAAGAGTAAGCAGGGTAAAAAGCAATGACTTTTTGCGATAGTTGTGCTACAATAGCAAGATGTAATAATAGCTTAATCGCAGGAGTGGACGGAAATGACAGCGTGGAATATATTTGAAGTTATGGGAATTATCGCGTTTGCGGTTTCAGGCGCGTTAACCGGAATTAATAAAAAACTTGACGTTTTTGGCGTACTGGTATTGGCCATCACCACAGCCATCGGCGGTGGGGTGATGCGGGATGCCATTATCGGCAATACCCCGCCATTAACTTTTCGCGATCCTACCTTTCTGATTATCAGCGCTGTGGCGACAATTGGCGTGTTCTTTACTTATCGCTGGTTGGGACGGTTTGAAAATACCATTAAGATATTTGATGCTATCGGGTTAGGAGCGTTTACGGCAACAAGTGCCAATCTGGCCATCCAGCATAACTTAAATTCCTTGTTTATTGTTACCACCGTTGCGGTAATTACCGGCATTGGCGGCAGTGTCATGCGGGATATGTTTGTCAGAGAAATACCCTATGTATTCCGCCAGGAAGTATATGCTATCACCACTATTGTCGGAGCCATGGTATTTTACTACTCACATCAGTATTTTGATGGCAATATTCCCTTGTACCTTTGCTTTTGCATCACGACAGGGCTGCGGTGTTGCTGCATCAAATACGGCTGGAACTTCCCGGTACTTGAAGTGGACTCAGACAAAACCATTACCGATGACAGTAATTCCCGAAATTAGCTAAAGCGTATATAATAATGCAGTAATTGCAGTGAGTGTCGATTTTTTTGACAGTCACTGTATTTTTTTTGTGAATGTCGCATTTTTACAATACAGCTCTTTTTTGACAAAGTAAAATAATAGCTAGCATATGAGTTTTACTACAATACATATGTCAACGACCAGGGGAAATCATGACCTACAATAAGGAGGAAGCCAATGAAAGCTTTAGAAAATTTACTCAAGAAAAAAACCTTTATGATGTTTGGTGGTGTGGCTGTGATGGCAATCGGCCTGTCGATTGCCGGCTGCGGCAGTTCCCAACCGCAACAAACACAGCCGGCCGGACAGCAAACCCAGGTGGCAGCACCGGCCAACACTGCTCAAACTCCCGAAAAAGCTTATAAAGATGCATGCCAGGAGCTGGAATTGCGCGGTTTAAACAACACCTTTACCAAGTATGTTAATAAACAGGTTAAAGCAAAAGGGCCCATAACTGAAGTGCAAAAACTATCAGACAGTAAAGTGCGGGTAAAAATCCAGTACTCTGATACCGACCCGGTATGGGTTACTGCCGATAAACCCATGACCTTCCAACCTAAAGTGGGAAAAACAATGGAGTTTTGGGGTGTCCTGAAAGGCAAAGGCGATAAATCCAAAGCCATAGAAGTTACTGCACAGTATATTACTATTATCTAGGAGGCTATTATGAATCACGAAGTAGATTATGAAATTTTAGGCGCAGAGATGCAGCTTGTAGAAATTGAACTCGACCCAGGAGAAAGCGTGGTAGCCGAGGCGGGAGCCATGATGTATATGGAAAACGGCATCCAGATGGAAACCATCTTTGGTGATGGCTCAAACCAGTCCAGTGGATTAATGGGTAAACTATTTGGTGCCGGCAAACGTTTGCTTACCGGAGAAAGCTTATTTATGACACTGTTTAGTAATGGCGGTAGCGGCAAGCAAAAGGTCGCTTTTGCTGCACCACATCCCGGCAAGATTGTTCCCTTAGACCTAAGTGCTTTAGGCAATACCGTGCTTTGCCAAAAAGATTCATTCCTTTGCGCCGCAAAAGGCGTATCGGTTGGGGTGGCCTTCAGCCAAAAAATTGGTGTTGGTATGTTTGGCGGCGAGGGCTTTGTGCTGCAAAAACTGGAGGGTGACGGCAAAGCCTTTGTGCATGCCGGCGGCACCATTGTTCAAAAAGAATTGGCAGTCGGACAAACACTGCGGGTCGATACCGGGTGTCTGGTAGCACTGACCAAAGACGTGCAGTATGATATTCAAATGGTTAAAGGCATTAAGTCAGCGATATTTGGTGGTGAGGGTTTGTTTTTTGCGGCCTTGACAGGCCCTGGTACTGTTTGGCTGCAGTCTATCCCATTCAGTCGTCTGGCAGCCAAAATTGTGCAAACAATACCGACACAAAAAGAAGAATAATATTTAATAAAGACTTTGGACCTATATATTAATTTCAATAACTAGTCGATATATTTATATATTGGTATATTGGTATAATATGGAGTAAGATTCTACTTCTATTATTTTTTGGAGAAATTAATAATGGGCCAAATGAAAAATCAGTCTTTTTGGAAGGTGCCTTCCCGTTTTTGCCAGGAAGGACTCTATCAATATGTGTTTTGGAACATGGGCAGCGGCGACCTGTCTGCTCCCGCCGATCCTTTGATGCATGTGGTATTTGTGCGGGACGGGGTGGCTAATTATGGCGACATCATTGCTAGAGCCGGAGATGTACTGGCTTGTGGAGTAAATAGGCAGCCTATGTCCAGCCAGTGTGAAGGGCTGGCGCTATTTACTATTGATATGGACTTCTTTCTCTTTTACCGGATTACGGGGATTGTACCATCGCTGTTAGGACAGAACAGCGCGGAATTTCTCCCGATGTCAAATCCCTTTTACCAATTAGGGCAACGGCTGTTTACATTACCGATTCACTGCTGGGTAGATAAGATCGAAGAGCAAATCGGAAAATGGCTTGGAGAGAGAAAGTATTATGCAGGAGCTCAATTAGAACGGGTTGCTCACGCATCACAGGCATTATTTCAAAACTGGAATGCGGATCTGGATAGGCTGAGCAGTCAGTTTTCCATTTCCTATCGCCAGATCCAGCGGGATTTCCTAGCTGTGCTAGGGGTAACCCCGAAAGAATA
>Ga0316604_10000357_pt1 | contig 60255 bp, 55 predicted proteins | sample OWC_soil_day20_C_FD_207650 | JGI IMG/M metagenome (GOLD analysis project Ga0316604, IMG submission 207650) | Wetland soil microbial communities from Old Woman Creek delta, Ohio, United States - OWC_soil_day20_CT | ecosystem: Environmental > Terrestrial > Soil > Wetlands | place: USA: Ohio...
TGGCGCGGACCATTGCCGTTGGGCTTGTCACCGTCATTGCTGCCACGGTTACCCCACTGCGGGTCATTGAGCGACATGAAAATACCTAGGGTCGGAATCATGGATGTCGGGGTTCAGTTGATATAGTCGTATTGTGCTTGTTTTTCGGCCTCAGCCAATGCCTTTTGACGGGCTTGGGCCTTGGCTCGGGCGTATTCGGCCAACGATTCACGCAACAAATCGAGGCCCTCTCCAGAGCGCGCACTAACTCGAACGCGCGCGATATTACCATACTCGTCCCGCTCCACTCCCGGCGAGGCATCGGTAAGGTCGATCTTGTTCCAGGCAATCACCTGCCTGACAGCATCGGCACCAATTTCCTGAAGCACCTTGTTGACCTCGATCATCTGCTCGTCGCGGGCATGGCTGGCGCTATCAACCACATGCAAAAGAATGTCAGCATCAGTCGCCGCTTCCAGCGTGGCGTGAAAAGCATCAACCAGCGAATGTGGCAAATTCCGAATGAATCCAACGGTATCAGAAATCACGATATTGCCGGCACCTTCAATCCACAATTTACGCGAAGTCGTATCGAGTGTTGCAAACAACTTGTCCGCCGCATAAACGCCAGCATGGGTGAGCGCGTTGAACAGTGTCGATTTGCCGGCATTGGTATAACCAACCAAAGAAACACTCAATACATCGCCACGCTTCCGGGCTTTGCGCTGTACGCCGCGCTGCCTGGAGAGTTTGTTCAGCCGCTCTTTCAACAGCTTGACGCGATTGCCAAGCAGGCGCCGGTCTGTTTCCAACTGCTTTTCACCCGGGCCACGCATGCCGATACCGCCCCGCTGCCGCTCGAGGTGAGTCCAGCCACGGACCAATCGTGTCGAAAGATGCTCAAGCTGCGCCAGCTCGACTTGCAACTTGCCTTCCGCGCTGGACGCCCGCAAAGCAAATATATCGAGAATCAAACTGGTGCGATCAATCACTCGGCAGCGCAATGCCCGCTCAAGATTACGTTGCTGCGCCGGCGATAGATCATGATTAAAAATCACCAGATCGGCACTGGTGGCAGCGATCATCGCCTCTATTTCATCAACCTTGCCTTTGCCGGCAAAGGTTTTTGGATCAGGACTCTGCCGCCGACCGCCAACTTCAGCCACCACCACCCCACCCGCCGATTCGGCAAGCAGCCGGACTTCTTCCAGCTGATCTTCGAGATCAAGCTGACCAAAGTCGAGCTGAACGATCACCGCACGTTCACCGGCGGCGGGTCGTTCAATCATGGGCGTTTCCTGGAGTATTGAGCGCTGCCCCGCCAACTCGGCGGGGCGCTGGACAGTAGGCGATTATTCCGCCGCCTGTTCCTGCTGAAGGTTAACCGGACGCGCCGGAACCACTGTAGAGATGGCGTGTTTATATACCATCTGCGTAACCGTGTTTTTGAGCAGCACGACATACTGGTCAAACGACTCAACCTGGCCCTGCAATTTAATCCCGTTTACCAGGTAGATCGAGACGGGAACGTGCTCGCGACGAAGAGCGTTGAGGAAGGGGTCTTGTAAAAGTTGCCCTTTGTTGCTCATGGTGTGGACTCCATGGTGGTAGTTGTTATGAGGGTCCTAATGTACCCAAATTTGGGGGGTGATGCTAAAAAATTTACAGATTATTTCTTGTCTTTGTCGGCAAACGGATTCTTGGCCGTCACGAACTGGATGCGCAATGGCGTTCCCTGCAATTTAAAGGCTTCGCGGAAGGTGTGCTCCAGATAACGGCGGTAGCTATCGGTGACTTGATCGACCGCATTGCCATGTACTACGATGATCGGCGGATTGGAACCACCTTGGTGAGCATAACGCGGCTTCGGGCGGAAAAGGCCATGCTTGGCCGGCGCCTGCTTGGCAACAGCATCAATCAGGACACGGGTCAGGCGCGGCGTGGTCATTTTTGCCATTGCGGCTGCGTAAGCAGAATCGACTGAACGGAACATGTTCCCAAGGCCAATGTTGTCGCGTGCCGAAATGAAATGGAATTTGGCAAAGTCCAGGAATTTCAACTTGCGCTGCAAAATCTGCCGCGTCTGCTCCCGCGTGTAGGCATCAAGGCCATCCCACTTGTTAACAGCAACCACCAGTGCGCGACCACTTTGCAGAATGAAATCGGCAATATGGGCATCCTGGTCGGAAACATCTGCCTGCGCATCAACCATCAGGATGACCACATTGGCATCCTCAATGGACTGCAATGTCTTCACCACCGAGAATTTCTCTATCGATTCGAAAACCTTGCCGCGCTTGCGCATACCGGCCGTATCGACCAAGACGTACTTGCGGCCACCGCGTTCGAAATCGATCTCGATCGAGTCGCGTGTCGTCCCCGGAGCATCGAAGGCAATAACTCGCTCTTCACCGAGCAAGGTGTTGATCAGCGTGGATTTACCAACGTTTGGCCGACCAACGATGGCGACGCGAACGGAATCGGAGTGCCACTCATCCTCTTCCGGCTCGGGAAAACTCTCCAGCGCCATCTCGACCAGACCACGGATACCTTCGCCATGGGCAGCAGAAATGGCATTGGGTTCGCCCAGGCCAAGCTCATGGAATTCCGCCTCAACCATGCCGGAATTCATGCCTTCCGCCTTGTTGACCGCAACAAATACCGGACGATCGATGCGGCGCAGCTTGTTGGCGATCTCCTTGTCGTGAGGAGTCAGGCCGCTACGGCCATCCACCACGAAAATGATGGCATCGGCTTCGGCAATGGCCTGCTCGGTCTGGCGCGCCATCTCGTGCAGGATGCCTTCCTTGACCAGAGGTTCAAAACCGCCGGTATCGACAACCAGATAAGGCTTCTTGCCCAGCTTTCCATGACCGTAATGACGGTCACGGGTCAGACCGGGCATATCGGCGACGATAGCATCGCGCGACTTGGTCAGTCGGTTGAAAAGTGTGGATTTGCCGACATTGGGTCGGCCAACCAGTACGAGCGTAGGTTTCATTGAGCCTCGATTGCGCTCACGCTACCACCGGAGGTTTGAACCAGAACCGAGGAACCGAGCAATTGAAGAGGCGCGCGAACCGGCGTGCCATCGGTTTTCAGACGGGCGGCAAAGCTGCCATCTTCACGAGAAAGGAAATGCACGATGCCTTCGGCATCTGCCACAACAACCAGGCCACGCCGAATGACCGGCGCAGAAAGGCGACGGTTTTTCAGCTTGTCCTGCTTCCAAAGACTGCTACCGGAAAGACGATCCAAGCCATAAACAATACCCTTGTCATCTGTCACGAACAGGTAGCGCCCATCCATGGCAAGACCGGAGACCGAGGAAATGTCACGCGACCAGACCATCGCACCGCCTTGGCCCATATCGAAGCAGGCAACTCGCCCCTGGAACGCCACGGCACAAATTTGTCGCCCCTCGATAACCGGAGAGGCGACAATATCGGCGACGCGATCGAGTTCAGTGGCACCTTTCGGCAAGGCCACGGCGCCTTCCCAGACAGGGGCTCCGTTCTGCAAGGCTAAAGCAACCAGCTTGCCGCCGGGGTAGCCGACAAACAAATAACGATCGGCAAAGACCGGCGAACCGGCGCTTCGCACCGACAAAGGCGGCGTAGCACGCTGATAGGCCCATTTCCGTCCGCCATCTCCAGCGTCAAGCAGGAATACCTGATTGTCACCGCTTTTCACGGCAACGCCATCATCAGAAACCGCAGGCGCGGCGAGAACCTCGCTCGAGACACGTGCCTTCCACAGCGCTTTGCCGTCTTCTGCCGAGAACGCCAGAACTTCACCCTTCGGTGTGGCAACCACGACAAGACGCGCATTGGCACCAACACCGGCTGACAGGGGCTGACCAGCATCGATCTTCCAGACGGTCTTCCCATCCTCGATCTTGCTGACCGTGCCATTCGCACCGGCAACGTAGACCGCGTTATCGACCACTGCAGGTGTAAAACTGTAGTCCCCGGCCTTGCTAATGCTGGCCGACCACAAGGAGCGCACCTCGGCGGTCGCCACTAGCGGCGACAAAGGCGCCATCTTCGGCGCAGAACTGGAGAACGGGTTGATCGCATCCAGTCCATCGGAAATAGTAGCGCAGCCGCTAAGCAGCAAGCCGGCTGCAGTCAACAAGGCGATGAGCTGGCGTGACATCAGGCCGCCTCGCCCAAGCCGTCAAGTTTCTGCTGCAGCAGTTCACGACCGCCCCCCTGCTTGCCCGTCATCTTTTCCAGTGCTGCCTTGTAGGCAGTCCGGGCTTCGGCCTTCTTTTCCTGCGCCGACAATACGTCACCCTTCAGCTCCAGGAAGCGCGCATCGAAGACTGGCGCGTGCACGGCATCGAGTTGTTTCATGGCCTCATCATAGGCCTTTTCATCAAGTTGTACTGCAACCAGGCGAAGGCGGGCCAGATCCTTGACTTCATCCTTGCCATTTTCCGCGACCCAGCTCAACTGGGTCTTGGCGGTCTTCAGATCCCCCGCCTCAAAGGATTGCTTTGCGGCAAGCATCGCCCCCAAGGCAGCGTAGTTGGTACCACCAAATTTTTCGGCCAGTTCGCCTGCGGCTGCCTTGACCTTCTGCGCATCGCCAACAGCCGCTGCCTGTTCAAGCACGCCATAGATCGCTGAGGCCTTGGTGGCCTGGCTGCCCTGATACCAGTTCCAGCCTTGCCATCCGATCACTACCAGCGACAGCGCGACAATGACGTTCGTCACGAGGTTACCGTACATCTTCCACCAGGTTTTCAGAGTGTCGATCTGTTCCTGTTCTTCGAGGTCGTAATGCGCCATGCTGCTTATTCCTCTTCGTCCGAATCAATCAGTTGTCCGATGATGGCCTCGGCCAGATCATCGACTTTCAGTTTCAATTGTGCCGAGCCTTCTGCACGCAACGATTTCAGTTGCGCCTCTCCGGTCGCCGCTTCGTCATCACCAATGATGACAGCAAAGGTCGCACCGCTGCCGTCGGCCTTTTTCATCTGCGACTTGAAGCTGCCGCCGCCGCAATGCTGCAACACATTGATACCCTGGTCACGCAGGCCTTCGGCAACCCGGAAAGCCAAGCGGGCAGCTGCTTCACCCTGATGCACAAGGTAAACGTCAGGGGCCGGTGCCGCCGGTTCGCCGCCTGATTCCCGGATCAAGGCGATCAGGCGCTCGACACCCATGGCAAAACCGCAGGCCGGCGTTGGCTTGCCACCCAGTTGCTCGACCAGTCCGTCGTAACGGCCGCCAGCGCAGACCGTGCCTTGGGCACCGAGTTTGTCGGTCACCCATTCGAAGACGGTCAGGTTGTAATAGTCGAGGCCACGCACTAGACGCGGGTTGATCGTGAATGGCACGCCGGCATCGCGCAGAACGCGCTGGACGCCCTCGAAATGGGCCAGCGACTCGGCGCCGAGGTAATCGATCAGTTTCGGGGCCGCGGCGCACAGTTCCTGCATCGCCGGATTCTTGGTATCAAGAATACGCAGCGGATTGGTATGCAGGCGACGTTTGGCATCCTCGTCGAGCAGTTCGGCGTTTTCCTCGAAATAGGTAATCAGCGCGGCACGGTGCAGGGCCCGTTCTTCCGGCTGGCCAAGACTGTTGAGCTGCAGTTCGATGCCATCCAGGCCGAGATCGGCCCACAGGCGTGCGCCCATCAGGATCATTTCGGCATCGATGTCCGGTCCGGCCATGCCAAAAGACTCGACACCGACCTGGTGGAACTGGCGATAGCGCCCTTTTTGTGGCCGCTCGTGTCGGAACATCTGGCCAATGTAGTAGAGCCGCTGCGTCTGGCGTGCGGCCAGGTTGTGTTCGATGACGGCTCGCACACAGCCAGCGGTACCTTCTGGACGCAGCGTCAGTGCCTCACCGTTCAAACCATCGACAAAGGAATACATTTCCTTCTCGACGATATCGGTCACCTCACCGATGGCACGCTTGAACAGCGGCGTCGGCTCGACGATCGGCATACGGATCGGACGATAGCCGTAGCCCTTCAGCCAAGAACGGATGGTGTCCTCGAACAGTTCCCAGAATTCAGCTTCGTCGGGCAGGACATCATTCATCCCGCGCACGGCTTGCAAGGTTTGACTCATGACTTCAGTTTCTTGGTGTAAGTGCGCTCGACGTAGCGCTCGATAATCTGCTTGAATTCGTTGGCGATGTTATCGCCCTTGAGGGTGACCGTCTTTTCGCCATCTTCATAAACCGGGGCCGACGGTGCTTCGCCAGTTCCCGGCAAGGAAATGCCGATATTGGCATGCTTGGACTCGCCCGGCCCATTGACAATACAGCCCATGACGGCCAGCGTCATGTTCTCCGCGCCATCGTAGCGCAGCTTCCATTCAGGCATTTTGGCCCGTACAAAATCCTGCACCTCGCCAGCCAGCTCCTGGAAAAAAGTGCTGGTCGTCCGACCACAACCGGGACAGGCTGCAACCATCGGCGTGAAGGCTCGCAAGCCCATGGTCTGCAGGATTTCCTGGGCGACGATGACTTCCTGCGAACGGGAACCGCCGGGCTCCGGAGTCAGCGACACGCGAATGGTGTCACCAATCCCTTCCTGCAGCAGCACCGAGAGGGCCGCAGTGGAAGCAACGATACCCTTGGAGCCCATACCGGCTTCGGTCAGTCCCAGGTGCAAGGCGTAATTGGCCCGCTGCGACAAATCACGATAGATGGCGATCAGATCCTGAACGCTGGATACCTTGCATGACAGGATGATCTTCTCGCTGGCCAGGCCGACTTCTTCCGCCTTGGCCGCAGACTCGAGCGCCGAAGTTACCATGGCATGACGCATCATCTCGGTCGCATCGAGCGGTTCCGTCCGGCGACTGTTTTCATCCATGACGCGCGCCAGCAACTCCTGATCGAGGCTCCCCCAATTGACGCCGATTCGCACCGGCTTATCGTACTTGCAAGCCAGTTCAACCATCTGGGCGAATTGTTCGTCTTTTTTCTTGCCGAAACCTACATTCCCCGGATTGATCCGATACTTGGCCAGCGCTTCCGCACAGGCCGGATGCTCAGTCAGCAGGCGATGGCCGTTGTAGTGAAAATCACCGATCAGCGGAACATTGCAATTCATTCGGTCCAGATGTTCACGAATCTTGGGAACGGCAGCTGCCGCTTCCGGCGAATTGACGGTGATCCGGACCAGCTCGGAACCGGCACGTGCCAGTTCAGCCGTTTGCAGGGCCGTAGCGAGATAGTCGGCGGTATCGGTATTGGTCATCGACTGGACAACCACCGGGGCATCGCCACCGATTTTGACGTGACCAATGACACAAGCGCGGGTCGGCCGCTTGATGACTGTACTCACGGCTTACTCCAGAACCAGGCGAGCCACATCGCCCTTGGTGTGCGGGACAAGGTCAACCGCTTGCCCATGCCAAAAGAGACGGACTCCGGGGGCATAACCAACCGTCAAAGACAGCGGTCCTTGGCCAGACACTACCTGCTCGGCACCGGCACCAAGACGCTGGGAAAAGATGATCTTGTTGTCACGATCCCGCACTTCGACCCAGGACTCCTTGTCGAACAGGAAGCGCATCTGCGGTTGATTGGCCGCAACCATAGCAGGCTGCGACGGAGATGATTCTGCTTTTGGCGGATTTGCAGAAGATGGTGCAGGCGATTCGGCCGGAGCCAGCACCTGCGGATACATCACCTGCTGCTGGGTCGCTCCTGGCGGAAAAACCGGCTCGCTGGCCGGAACCGCAGAGGCTCCATCGGAGGCTGGTACAGGTGCAGAGGTCGGCACTTCCTTCCGGGCCAGAGAATCAAGCAGCGACTGCGTGCTTTCACGCAGGGCAGAAAGGTCGGCGGGCATCAGAAAATACACCAAGCCAGCCAACGCAACCAAGCCTGCCCCTACGAACACAACCGCCCTATCTCGTCGCGAAACACCAGAACCGGAATTCGGCATTGAGGCCGGACGAGCTTCCTGCATGGCCAGATTGTCAGCCGGTTTTTCAAGAACCTGGTTTAACTGAACCATCAAAGGGGCCGGATCGACTTGCACCAGGCGCGCGTAATTTCGGACAAAACCGCGGATGAAGGTTTGTCCTGGCAAACCGTGCCAATCGCCACACTCCAAAGCCTCGACCTGCCGAGGCCCGAGCTTGAGAGTTCGCGCGATATCTGCGACTTCAAGATCGCGTGCCTCACGCGCCAGACGCAATTGTTCCCCAACCGGCATTTCGGAAATAATGACGCTTTCCTCGGTGCCTGCGTCTTCGCTAATGACCTGCTCGCTCATTCAAAATTGCCCTTTAGGAATTCCTGATACTCTGGCGACGTTGGATAACGACTGCGCAGTTGCGATGCGTAGCCAGATTCGGCCACCTTGTTCGCCATTTTCCGCTCGAGCCGAAGACCAAGCCAGAGTGCGTCGGCTGACGGCGGCTCCATCATGCGCAGCGCATCATTCAGATAGACACGCGCCTCTTCAAAAATACCGCGCCGGTAAAATACCTTGGCCAGTTGCAAGCGTGCCTGCATGGCGCCATCGCGCGACAACTGCAAGGCCTTCAACAGATAATTCTGCGCCCCTTCTAGGTCGCCTGCTTTCAAAGCACACGTGCCGGCATTGGTGTAGGCACGGTCCGGCGTTTCGTACAAAGGACTCTTCAGGGCATTCAGAAAATAGGCAATCGACTGACGTTCCTTGCCTGTTTCACAGAGATACCAGCCGTAATTATTATTAACTTCGGGATCATTGGGGGCAAGATCCAGGGCTCGGCGAAAATCGTCCTCCGCCTTGGCATATTCCTTCAGGGACAAATGAACCAATCCGCGAACGTTATAAGCCGGAAAATAGCCGGAGTCAGCATTCAGGGCAATGCGCAACTCATCGAGCGCAACCCCGGGGTTCCCCGCCTGAAAATACATCGATCCCAGTTCAGTGTGAATCTTGGCCCGGTTGCGCGGCTCGGTCGCCCCTTGGGATTGATCCGTCGAGGAAGGGTTGAAGTTGTACTGCGCGTGCGCGGAGACAATGCACAGCACGCCCAGACAGATACCGACAATCCGGCTTTTTAGCGAAAAGACTTTCACGATCTTGCCTCCTTCAGGGGAATCACGCGTCCAGTGGTTCGTTTGGTCTTATCCTGGACTTGGCCGGCCAATTGACCACAAGCGGCATCGATGTCATCACCGCGGGTCTTGCGCGTTGTCGTCACAATACCAGCCTGCATCAGGATATCAGCGAAGTGCCGCACCCTCTCCGCTGGCGAACGCCGGAATGGCGAGCCGGGGAAGGGATTGAAGGGAATCAGGTTGAATTTGCAATGAACCGACTTGACCAGCGCCAGCAGTTCACGGGCATTGGCATCGGTATCATTGATACCGTCGAGCATGATGTACTCGAAAGTAATGAAATCACGTGGCGCCTTTTCCAGATAACGCTGGCAGGCAGCCATCAGTTCTTTCAACGGGTATTTCTGGTTGATCGGCACCAGTTGGTCGCGCAACTTATCGTTTGGCGCGTGAAGGGAAACAGCCAGAGCAACCGGGCATTCATCACCCAGACGATCCATGACCGGCACCAAACCAGAGGTTGACACGGTGACCCGACGGCGCGACAGGCCGTAGGCATTGTCGTCGAGCATCAATTTCAGCGCGACAACAGAATTTTCAAAATTGGCGAGTGGCTCGCCCATGCCCATCAGAACGACGTTGGAAATCACCCGTTCGTCGCCATGGACCGCGCCCAGCGCGTGATTGGCCTGCCAAAGCTGGCCGATGATCTCCGCCACTGACAGGTTGCGGTTGAATCCCTGCTTGCCAGTCGAACAAAAAGCGCAATCGAGCGCGCAACCGGCTTGCGTCGAAATGCACAACGTACCGCGATCATCTTCGGGAATGAACACCGTCTCAACGGCATTGCCGTTGCCAACATCGATCAAAAACTTGCGCGTACCATCGTCCGACAGCTTATCGGAAACGACGGCAGGCGGCGCCACGACCGCTTTCGCCTTGAGCTTCTCGCGAAGACTCTTGGCGATATCGGTCATGGCATCAAAGTCCGCCACGCCAGAACGATGAATCCAGCGCAAAACCTGCTTGGCGCGGAAGGGCTTTTCACCCTGCTCGGCAAACCAGGCAGTCAGGCTTTCGCCATCGAAATCCAGCAGATTGACGGTCATTAACTTTGCTTAGCGGCCAGCGTAGGTGTTCATGCCCGGGAAGAAGAAGGCAATTTCCACGGCAGCGGTTTCCGGTGCATCAGATCCGTGCACGGCGTTGGCATCGATGGATTCGGCGAAGTCGGCGCGGATGGTGCCGGCATCAGCCTTCTTCGGGTCGGTGGCGCCCATCAGCTCGCGGTTCTTGGCGATGGCGTTTTCACCTTCCAGGGCTTGAATCATCACCGGACCGGAGGTCATGAAGGAAACCAGATCCTTGAAGAAAGGACGCTCTTTGTGCACGGAGTAGAACTGGCCGGCTTCCTGCTCGGACAACCAGGTCATGCGGGCAGCGATAACCTTCAGGCCGTTCGATTCAAAACGGGAGTAGATCTTGCCGATAACGTTCTTGGCAACTGCGTCGGGTTTGATGATGGAGAGGGTACGTTCGATAGCCATATGATTACTCCGAGAAAGCTAGTCAGTTGATAAACGTACAATTTTAGCAGATTCGAAACACGAACGCCCGCCTCACTGAGCTGGCGCTTTTTCGCCGGCAACCGCCTTCAGCGGATCGCGCAACATGGCAAAGCTGCGCGGTGCGACGTATTGCAGCAACTCCTTGCCATCGCCATCGACCACGACATCCAGCCCCTTGTCCGGGTACAACAGATGCACCACCTTTTCGGAAACCACCAGCCGTTCGCCCGGCACGCCAAAACGTTGGGTCACCGCGGTTTCATCGAGGTTAACCGAGGGAATCACGCTGATCGCCTTGACCGGCAGATTGTCCACTGCCACAAAATCGTCCGGATGCAAGGTTATTTTGCGCGTCGTGCTTTCCATGTGCTTGGCCCGCAAAGCCCGGTCACGCATGGCGGAAATCAGCTCCCCCGAGGCGTCGAGCGTCACGACCACCTTGGCGAGCACGAAACCCAGCGGCACCTGAGCGTAATACCCCTCCAGAAGGCCGATTTCATCGGGTTCAGCGACAATTGCCACCTCGACTTCGTTTCCCAGCTTCCGCCTTACGTCGCCCAGAGTACTCAGACCTGGCTTCAACCCAAAAACGGTGCTTCCGCCCTGGCCATCGAGTTCAATTTGCCAAGGCAGATTACTGTTCGGATCAACACCGTCCTGCTTACCCACCCCCGGGAGCAAAAACGGAACGATCAATACAACAAGAATCAGCGCGACGATGGAGAGAGCAAATTTCATGATTTCCTGATAAACCGTCCGGGGAGCCGAATTGTGCCATACCGCCCCCACCAAAAAACAAACCCCGGCCTCCACCGGGGTTTATCAAGAAAAGAATATTGCCCCTAAATCATTCCGAGTCGCCGTGGGAACCACAAGGACAAGCTAGGCCAGTAAGTAACGACCACCAGGAAGCACAGCATGGAAAGCAGCCAAGGCCAAACCGCAACCGTCAGCTCGGTAATACCCATCTTGGTAATTCCCGAGGCCACGTAAAGATTCAGTCCAACGGGCGGGTGGCACATGCCGACCTCCATATTCACCACCATGATGATGCCGAAATGGACCGGATCAATCCCCAGCTTCATGGCCACCGGGAACAGAATCGGCGCAAAGATCAGCACAATGGACGAGGGTTCCATGAAATTACCAGCCAACAGCAACAGGACATTGCACATCAACAGGAAGGCAATGACCCCGAGGCCATGGCCCATCATCCAGTCAGCCAACGCCTGCGGAATATTCTCGTTGGTCATAATGAAGGAGAACAACACCGCGTTGGTAATGATGTAGAGCAACATCGCCGACATGTTGGCTGAATTGAGCAATACCTTCGGCACATCCTTCAAGCCCATATCGCGATAGACGAAGACTGCGACGAAAAAGGCATAGACCGCCGACATCGCAGCCGCCTCAGTCGGTGTGAAGATCCCGGTGTAGATCCCCCCCATCACGACGACAATCAGCAGCAAGCCCCAAACAGAAGCACGGAATGACTTCCAGCGCTCGGCCCAACTGGCTTTCGGCTGCCGCGGGTAATCGAATTTGCGAGCCCGGTACCAGGTCACGCCACCAAGCGTCGCGGCCAATGCCAGACCGGGCACCACGCCAGCCATGAACAACGCCCCCACCGAGGTGTTGGTTGCCACCGAATACATCACCATGACAATCGACGGTGGAATCAGGATACCGAGAGCTCCCGAGGTGGCAATCACGCCAGCTCCGAACTTGTTCGGGAAGCCCGCCTTGACCATCGCCGGCAGCAAAATGGAGCCGATGGCCACGACGGTGGCCGGACTGGACCCCGAGACCGCCGCGAACAAGGCGCACGCCAGCACACCAGCCAGACCAAGACCACCGTACCAGTGACCAACCATTGAGGTCGCGAAGTTGATCATCCGCTTCGCCACCCCGCCATGAGTCAGGAAATTGCCGGCCAGGATGAAGAACGGGATGGCCATGATCTCGAACTTCTCTATCCCTGTGAACAGCTTCAGCGCTACCGATTCGAGTGGCACCTGGGTCATTGTAAAAAGGAAGGTCAGCACCGTCAGGCCGAGCGAAATCGAGATCGGCATACCGGTCAGCATCAAGACAGCCAGCAGGCTGAAAATCACTAGCGCGTTCATTGCTCGCCCCCTTGATTCTCTTCACCGCGACGTTGCAATTGGCGTCGCTCATGGTCGGTGGCAGCATCGCCCCCCCGCCGGCGATCCTCACCACTGCGGCGTTCACCGAGTTGAGTGTGTTTCAGATCATGCATGTGCAGGTTATCGCCCATGCCATAAACATCCACATCGACCGGCAGCTTCACCTCCTCTTCCAGACCCTCGACATGACCATGGTCGTGGTGCGGCAATTCGCCGGTTTTCAGGAAGCCCCAAGTGACCTGCAGGAAGCGAAAACACATCAGGGACGAACCGAGCGGAATAGCGCTGTAGACGATCCAGGTCGGCCACTCCAGATCGGGCGTGGTCGGCCCCTCATACAGATCCTCACCCTGAATCCCGAAGAAATTGAAGAAGGCGTAGTGCGCGCCATTTTCCCAAACGAAATTGGCCCCCAAGCCACCGACCACACCGGTAAACAAGGCGCCAGCCAGCAGGCCAAAAACAATGAACCTGCCGCGCATGCGGTCATCGAGCCGATTGATCAGGACATCGACCCCCACGTGGATACCAGTCCGCACACCATAGGCAGCACCGAACTTGGCCATCCAGACGAACATGATGATGCAGAGCTCTTGGGCCCAGCTGAAATTGAGGGTCAGCAACCAGTCCTGCAAAACCGGAATTTCAACTCCGGCCAGATACCGGTGCATCACAGAGACGAAGATAATCAGCGTGGCCGCTCCCATCAGAAACGTAACCAGCAACTCCTCGAGGTGATTGAGCGCCTTGTTCAACATGCAAGCCTCCCTCGGTAATACCAGGGGCCGAAGCCCCCCATTTTTATATACTTTCAGGAATCAGAGGACATCCGGCCTGAACCCGGTATCCCGATAAACCCCCTGAATGACCTCCTTGCCGATACGCCCTTCCATCTTCTGATGCACAGGCACCAGTGCTTTCTTGAAGGCCAGACGCTCTTCCTTGGTCGGTACGTAAACAGCCGTCTTGCCACTCTTCTTCACAGCCTCAAGGGCGTTATCGTTCTCGACCTTGGCGATCTGGTTGGCGTAGCGGGTTGCCTGCTCCATCGCATCTTCAAGCTGTTTGCGAATATCCGTGGGCAGACCGTCCCAGAACTTCTTGTTAACGATCACCGCGTAGCCCAGATAGCCATGCTCGGTCAGCGTCAGATGCTTTTGCACTTCATGCATCTTCTGCGTATAGAGATTCGAAATCGGATTCTCTGTCCCGTCGACCACGCCGGTCTGCAGCGCCTGGTAAACCTCGGAAAAAGCCATCACCTGGGGCATTGAACCAAGTGAACGCATCTGCTCTTCGAGCACCTTGGACGACTGGATGCGCATCTTCTTGCCCTTCAGGTCAGCCGGCGTCCTGATCGGTGTATTGGCCGAAAAGGATTTGAAGCCGTTGTCCCAGTAGCCCAGGCCACGGATGCCCTTGGGCTCCAGCTTGGCCAAGAGTTGCTTGCCAACAGCGCCATTGGTGACTTTACGCAAAGCATCGTAGTCGCTGAAGATAAACGGCAGGTCAAAGACCTCAAACTCCTTGACCCCCAGCGGACCAAACTTGGCCAGCGAGGGTGCCAGCATCTGGACAGCGCCGAGCTGCAGCGCCTCCATTTCCTCCTTGTCCTTGTACAGCGTCGAATTGGCGTACACCTCGACCTTGACCTTGCCACCCGTTAGTTCGGCAGCCTTTTTGGCAAACATTTCCGCAGCTTTTCCCTTGGGAGTATCGGCAGCCACAACGTGGCTGAACTTAATGACAATGGGTTGTTGAGCATAAACAGCCAGCGACAGTGCACCAGCAAACAGACCAATCAACAGCTTTGAAACATTCATTGTCGTCTCCTCTTTCTATCGAATCGCGAACACCAAATTGCACTTTAGTAAAAGTATTACGAAATACAGAACCAAGTCGTATTGTGGATTTCCACATACGATAGACAATAAAAAACCGCCGGGCTAGCCGGCGGTTTGATTTAGTCGAATATTTTGATTAGTGGTGATCAATGATTGGGCGCGGAACATGAGGAATGATCACATCAGGGGCATCATCGAGAACCAGCTCCGGATTCTCCGCTTCGTCGGACGTTTCATTGTTGAGCACCGCATTCATTCGCTTGACATCGAGTGCATTGCACCACTTGGCGACCACCAGCGTCGCCACGCTATTACCAATGAAGTTGGTCAGCGCCCGGGCTTCAGACATGAAGCGGTCAATGCCGAGGATCAATGCCAGACCAGCCACTGGCACGGTACCGACTGCCGACAAAGTCGCTGCCAGAACAATGAAGCCACTCCCCGTCACACCAGCCGCCCCTTTGGAAGTCAGCAACAGGATGACCAGCAGCGTGATCTGGTGTTGCAGGTCAAGCGGCGTATTGGTTGCTTGTGCAATAAACACGGCGGCCATGGTCAGGTAAATTGAGGTGCCATCCAGATTGAACGAATAACCGGTCGGCACGACCAGGCCAACGACGGACTTCTGCGCGCCGGCGTTTTCCATCTTGGCCATCAAGCGGGGCAGCGCAGATTCCGATGAGGAAGTACCAAGGACCAGGAACAACTCCTCCTTGATGTACTTGATCAGTTTGATGATCGAAAAACCATGGAAGGCCGCAATGCTGCCCAGCACACCGAGAATGAAGATCACGCAAGTCAGGTAGAAGGCGCCCATCAGGCTGGCCAATTGAGCCAGGCTACCGACGCCGTGCTTGCCGATGGTGTAAGCCATCGCGCCGAAAGCACCGATCGGGGCCACCTTCATGATCACGCCGACGATACCGAACAACACGTGCGACAGCTTTTCGATCAACTCGAACACTGGCTTGCCGCGTTCGCCAAATGAATGCATGGCATAGCCAAAAAGAATCGAGAAGAACAGCACCTGCAGCATGTCGCCCTTGGCAAAGGCATCAACGACGCTGGTCGGGATGATGTTCATCAGGAAATCCGTCGTCGTCTGCATCTGACCCGGCTGAGCGTATTTGGCAATGCCCTTGGTATCCAGTGTCGATGCATCGACGTTCATGCCAACACCTGGCGCCCAGACGTTGACGACAATCAAGCCGATGATCAGCGCGATGGTACTGACCACCTCGAAGTAAAGGACCGCCAGACCGCCGGTCTTGCCGACCTTCTTCATATCTTCCATGCCGGCAATGCCGACGACGATGGTGCAGAAGATGATCGGGGCGATGATCATCTTGATCAGCTTGATGAACCCATCGCCCAGCGGCTTCATCGCCGCGCCGGTTTCCGGATAGAAATGCCCCAGCGACACCCCGATGGCAATGGCGACGAGCACCTGAAAATAGAGACTCTTGAATACCGCTTTTTTGGCCATGGAATATGCTCTCCTATATAGCTTCAACCGGGAAAATCCGGAACACGGTACGCAGTATCCCTAACCTGGCCTCATCAAACCATTGTGGTTATCCGAATTGTGGAAAACCACAATCGTCCGCACCGAAATAACGTGGTGTACCATTTTCAGAATGAATCCAGCCCTTCCGACCCCGCCCGGCAGTTCGCGCCGCTTACGCTGGCTGCTCACCCTGCCCAAGCTGGGCATCGTGCTGCTGCTGGCCGCCCTGCTCGCCCTCCTCTGGCAACTCCACCGCAGCGAGATAGAGGAAGATCGCGCGGCGCTGATCAAGGATGTCCTGTGGCTCGAACAGAACCTGCGCTTCCATCTGAACAGCAACGAAGAGCAAGTCCAGCAATTGGCGCTGGAAATGGCCAACCCGGCCGGCCGTCAAAAAAAATTCCGACTCCGGGCCGAGCACATGCTCAAGAACGCACCGGAAATCGCCCAGATTCTTTGGCTCGACAACAACCGTCAGGTCATCGATGCGCTACCGACGAGCACCCCGCCCGACAGCGAAATCGAGTCATTCGGACCACCGGTCACCGCCAAGGCCTTTGACACAGCGACCCGATTAGGCAAGCTGCATTACAGCGAACCCTTTTTCCTGGAAGGCAATCGGGCATTCGTTGAAATGCTTGTCCCGGTTTTTGGCGAAGAACACCGCATCAGCGGCATGCTGGCCGTGGTTTACCCACTAGACGCGCTACTCGACAATCAGGTTCCCTGGTGGTTTACCGAAAAATACAAGGTCGAGATCGTTGACGATAACGACCTGCAATACGCCACCAAAACACGTATCGAAGGAAATAGCGACCAACGCTACGAAATCCCATTCGACCCACCGGGCGCCGGCTTGCTACTCCGCATTACCAGCTACCACACGCCCGACAACTCGATGCAGCGCCTGCTGGTTGCCGCCATCATCCTGCTCGCCATCGGGGTTTTCTGGAGCCTCTGGCTGGTCCGCGACCTGATGAAAAGGCACAGCCGGACCGAAGAGGCGCTACGGGCAGAACACGCCTTCCGCGCAGCGATGGAAGACTCGCTGACCGTCGGCATGCGCGCCCGCGACCTCGTCGGCCGGGTCATCTACGTCAACCCGGCATTCTGCCGGATGACCGGCTTCAGCCCCGACGAGCTGGTCGGTGCAGCACCACCAATGCCTTACTGGGCCCCCGAGCAACTGGAAGAAACCTATGCCATGCACCAGACCGTGCTGGCAGGAGAAGCGCCTTTAGACGGCTTCGAAATCACCTTCATGCGCAAAAACGGCGAGCGTTTCCAAGCCCTGGTCTATGAAGCCAAACTCATTGACGGAAACGGCAAACACACTGGCTGGATGGCCTCGGTACTCGACATCACCGAACGCAAGCGCGCCGAAGAACTGGCCCGCCAGCAGCAGGAACAGTTGCAATTCACTTCGCGGCTGGTGACGATGGGAGAAATGGCCTCAACCTTGGCCCACGAGCTGAATCAGCCACTTGCTGCCATCGCCAGCTACAACACGGGTTGCCTGAATTTATTGAACGACGGCAAAGCCAGTCCGAGCGATATTTTGCCCGCGCTGGAAAAAATTGGCCTGCAGGCACAACGGGCCGGCAAGATCATCCGCCGCGTCCACGACTTTGTCCGCAAGAGCGAGCCCAAGCGCGCCCCTTGCCTGCTTGGCGAAGTGATCGAAGACTGCCTGGGCTTCATGGAGGCCGAAGCCCGCAAGCGCCATGTCCGGATCGAATGCAATACCCCGCCCATGCCGCCGGTCCTGGCCGACCGGCTAATGCTCGAACAGGTACTCCTCAACCTGATTCGCAACGGCATGGAAGCAATGGCCACGACCAGCGAAGTCAACCGCCTGTTGCACATCTCCATCGAAGTCAGCGAAAACGAATTGCGTATAAGCGTCAGCGACCAAGGTTGTGGCATCGCCCCGGAAGTCCGTGCCAAGCTGTTTACTGCCTTCTTCACCACAAAACCAGAAGGCATGGGCATCGGCTTGTCGATCTGTCGTTCAATCATTGAATTCCATCGCGGCCGCCTGTGGGCCGAAGAGAACCCCCATTCAACGACAGGAAGCGGTACGATATTCTTCTTTACTCTCCCCTTGGAAAGCGCATGAGTACGCCGCAAGTCTATCTGGTCGACGATGACGAGGCGATCCGTGACGCCCTCGCCTGGCTGCTCAAGTCGCGCGGACTGCCCAGTACCGCGTTCGACTCGGCGGAAACATTCCTCGCCGCGTGGAACAAGGAAATGAGCGGTTGCGTCGTGCTCGACATGCGGATGTCGGGCATGAGCGGGCTGGATTGCTTCGATCGGCTGCACGATCTCAAATCAAGCCTGCCAGTCATTTTTCTGACCGGACACGGCGACGTTCCACTGGCTGTTGCCACGCTGAAAAAAGGGGCCTTTGATTTTTTCGAGAAACCCCTCAACGACAACGCCCTGGTCACCCGTATCGAGGAAGCCATGGCGCTTGATGCCGAGCGACGGGCAGCAAACGCTACGGTCGACTCGGTCAAGGCCCGCCTTTCCTGCCTGACCACCCGCGAACGCCAGATCATGGAACTGGTACTGGCGGGAAAATTCAACAAAGTCATCGCCGACGAACTGAACATCAGCATGCGCACCGTCGAGGTGCACAGAGCGAACCTTTTTGACAAGATGCAGGTCAAAACCGCCGTTGAACTGGCCAATCTACTCAAACCCTGATGCCAATGCTTCCCTACGGCTTCTTTTTTCGCTAGCATCACAAAATATTCCCGTCGCCCCCCCAGGCGCAATATCCCCCATTCGTTTCACCATCCCATGAGGCAACCATGAGCGAGCACATCCATTACGTAACCGACGACACTTTTGAAGCGGAAGTACTGCAATCGCAGCAACCCGTGCTCGTCGACTACTGGGCCGAATGGTGTGGTCCGTGCAAGATGATTGCACCGATCCTCGATGAAGTTGCCACCGAATACGCCGGCAAACTGAAGGTCGCCAAGGTCAACATCGACGACAACCAGGCCACCCCTGCCAAATTCGGCATCCGCGGCATCCCGACCCTGATGATCTTCAAGAACGGTAACGTCGAAGCCACCAAGGTCGGCGCACTGTCCAAGTCCCAACTCGCGGCTTTTATTGACAGCAACCTGTAATCTCCGTAGTCTCCTGGCCTGAGGGTGCGTTCTGCGCCTTCAGGCAGACGCGACAGGCAACCGTCCGGCGTCACATTCTCCTCCCCAAGATCTCCGCATCTGCGCCCTGGCCACCGGGCAACCGCCCGTTCTGTATCCGGCGCCACACACTCCCCACATGCAACTTTCCGAACTAAAGACACTACACGTCAGCAAACTGCTGGACATGGCCACCGAACTGGTCATCGAAAACGCCAACCGCATGCGCAAGATGGAGCTGATTTACGCCATCCTGAAGGCCAAGGCAAAAAATGGCGATACCATCTACGGCGATGGCACGCTGGAAGTGCTGCCTGACGGTTTCGGTTTCCTCCGTTCCTCGGACACCTCCTACCTGGCCAACCCGGACGACATCTATGTCTCCCCGTCGCAGATCCGCCGTTTCAATCTGCGCACCGGCGACACGGTCGAAGGTGAAATCCGTACCCCGAAGGATGGCGAACGCTACGTCGCGCTGACCAAACTCGACCGTATCAACGGCTTCTCGCCTGAAGCCAACAAGAACAAGATCATGTTCGAGAACCTGACGCCGCTGCACCCGACGCGTCACCTCAAACTCGAACGTGAAATCAAGTCCGAAGAAAACATCACCAGCCGCGTCATCGACATGATTGCCCCGATCGGCTGCGGCCAGCGCGGCCTGCTCGTTGCGCCGCCGAAGACCGGCAAGACGGTGATGCTGCAGAACATCGCCCACGCCATCACGGCCAATCATCCGGAAGTCGTGCTGATCGTGCTGCTGATCGACGAGCGCCCGGAAGAAGTCACCGAAATGACCCGTACCGTCAAGGGCGAGGTTGTCGCCTCGACCTTCGACGAGCCGGCCTCGCGCCACGTCGCCGTCGCCGAAATGGTCATCGAGAAAGCCAAGCGCCTGGTTGAGCACAAGAAGGACGTCGTCATCCTGCTCGACTCGATCACCCGCCTCGCCCGCGCCTACAACACCGTCCAGCCAGCCTCCGGCAAGGTACTGACCGGTGGCGTCGACGCCAATGCACTGCAGAAGCCGAAGCGCTTCTTCGGTGCGGCGCGCAACATCGAGGAAGGTGGCTCGCTGACCATCCTGGCCACTGCATTGATTGACACCGGTTCGCGCATGGATGAAGTCATCTACGAAGAATTCAAGGGTACCGGCAACTCCGAAATCCATCTCGACCGTCGCATGGCCGAAAAGCGGATGTACCCGGCGGTCAACGTCAATCGCTCCGGCACCCGTCGCGAAGAACTGCTGCTCAAGCCGGACGTCCTGCAAAAAATGTGGGTGCTGCGCAAGCTCTGCTACCCGATGGACGACCTCGAAGCCATGGAATTCCTGCTCGACAAGGTCAAATCGACCAAGGGCAACCAGGAGTTCTTTGACGCCATGCGTCGGGGTTAAGCCGCACAAAAACTATTGCAAGCGCGTGATTTTTCGAAGATAATCACGGGCTTCCCAGATCGGCCAAATCCGCCGGTCGCTAGATTAAAGGACAAATGATGAAAGCCGATATCCACCCGAATTACAAAGAAATCCAGGTTAATTGCTCTTGCGGCAACACCTTCACGACCAAGTCGACCATGAGCAAGGATGCTTTCCACGTTGAAGTCTGTTCCGCCTGCCACCCGTTCTACACCGGCAAGCAGAAGATTGTCGACACGGCCGGTCGCGTCGAGAAGTTCAACCAGAAGTTCGGTGCCATGCGCGGCAAGTCTGCTGCCTGATCTGCCCGAAATGCGTTATAAAAGGCAGCCGACTGGCTGCCTTTTTCATTTCCGGCCAATATGTCTGAATTAAGCACCCTGCTCCGTCGCGGTATCCGCTTGCCTCCGGCCGGCTGGATGCTTGCCGCCATGCTCGCGTTCTACGTGCTGGCCGGCCTGTTCGGCCGCGATCCGTGGAAGGGCGAAGACGCCATTCACATCGGTGCAGCATGGCACATGCTGCACTTCAGCGACTGGCTGTCTCCCGACCTGGCCGGCCGGCCATTCCACGAACCGCCGTTGTACTACTGGAGTGCCGCGCTGACCGGCAAGGCATTCGGCTGGCTGCTCCCTCTCCACGAGGCCATGCGCCTCGCCAGCGGCATCTGGGTCACCTTGGCCTTGATGGGCCTGTACTACGCCAGCCGCGAACTGTACGGCGAGGACTCTGCAGCCGCGAGCCCGATGTTGCTGGCGGGTTGTGCCGGTCTGCTCTTTCATGCCCACGATGCGCAGCCGATGCTGATCGCGCTTGCCGCCTATAGCGGCGCTCTGGGTGGCTTGGCCGCGATTGGGCGCAAGCCACGGCTGACCGGCATCTACTACGGACTGGCCGTTGCCGGTTGCCTGCTCGGCACCGGCATTGCCCCAACCCTGCCGTTACTTGCCATCGCCCCGGTCGCCTGGTGGTTATCCCCTGACCGCCCCAAGGCCTTGCACACACTGCTCATCGGCTTTGGCATCGCGACGGTGCTGATTCTGCCGTGGCCACTGTTACTGCTGACCCTTGAACCAGCACGTTTTCATGGCTGGCTAGCCACTGAACTGGCGCCACTGAAGACCCCGTTCTCCTTTGGCGGCGGCAGCCGCTTCCTGGCCATGTTGCCCTGGTTTGCCTTCCCCGCCATGCCGCTGGCGGCCTGGACCTTATGGACCAGACGCAAGGAACTGCAGACCCCGTCGTTCTTGTTGCCGCTCTCCTTCCTGCTGATCACCCTGCTGATGCTGGCCTGGGCGTTCCGCCCCCGGGAAATCCCATCCCTGTTGCTCTTGCCGTCACTAGCCCTGCTCGCCACGCCTGGCACGCTGGCCTTGCGTCGCGGCGCAGCCAATGCCTTCGACTGGTTTGCAATGTCGACCTTCAGCCTGTTCGTCGCCGTCGTCTGGCTGGCCTGGTCGGCAATGGCCCTCGGCTGGCCATCAAAACTTGCCGAGCGGGCACTGATCCTGCGCCCCGGCTTTGTCGGCCACCTCAGCCTGGTAGCACTGGTCATCGGCCTTGCAGCCACGGCGTGGTGGATCTGGCTGATCATCACCGCCCCACGCTCACCATATCGCAGCCTGACGCACTGGACACTCGGCTTCACAACCTTGTGGCTACTGGCAACAACGCTGATCCTGCCATGGTTCGACTACGGCAAGACTTACCGGCCGGTCGCCCAGGCGATCGCCCAAGCCCTGCCAGCCGATCACGGCTGCCTGGCTGAACGCGGGTTGAGCGAAACCCAGCTGGCGTCGATGTCCTATTTCGTCGAAATCGAGCCGGTTGCCGAAGACTCCAAGGCGGGCCAAGCTTGCAACTGGCTGCTGGTGGTCGGCGACACGCGCCGTGAGTTGGCCGCACCAGGCAAGCAGTGGTCCAAGGTCTGGGAAGGCAGCCGCCCCGGCGACCGCAAGGAAAAATTCCGTCTTTTCCGGCGCTAAGGGCGGGCGTTGTATCCCCGTCGGGGCTACAACGCTTTCAAACACACGCCTTAAGCAGCAGGCTTGACCAAAAAGTGTTCCCGGTAATACTTCAGTTCGTCGATGGACTCGTAGATGTCAGCCATTGCCGTGTGCTTGCTCTTCTTCTTGAAGCCTTTATAGACCTCCGGCTGCCAACGCTTGCACAACTCTTTCAGCGTGCTGACATCGAGATTCCGGTAGTGAAAGAAGGCTTCCAGCGTCGGCATGTAACGGGCCATGAAACGACGATCCTGGCCGATAGAATTGCCACACATCGGCGAGTGCCCGGCCAGCGAATACTTCTTCAGAAATTCCAGCGCCTCGGCTTCGACTGCTGCTTCGTTCATCGTCGATGCCTTGACTTTGTCGATCAGACCGGAACGACCGTGGGTTTTCTGGTTCCAATCATCCATGCCAGCCAGGATTTCGTCCGACTGATGCACGACCCAGGAGGGAGACTCGGCAACCATTTCCAGTTCGGAATTGGTGACGACCATCGCCATTTCGATAATGCGGTCGCCATCCGGGTTCAAGCCCGTCATTTCCATGTCCAGCCAGACGAGGTTGTTTGCGTTGCCTGCCATATAATTGCCCGATTCCTTTAAAACCCCGATTTTCGCACAGCTTTCACTGACCTTCGTGACCGAAACCTTCAAGCTTTTCTTTCTCGCCTTCTTTGCGCTAACGCTCGCCACTCGCCTGTGGCTGAAGCTGCGGCACATCCGCTTCGTTACCGCCCACCGCGAAAAACTGCCAGCGGATTTCGCCGAACGGGTGACGCTGGCGGCCCACCAAAAGGCGGCCGATTACACCGTGGACCGCAGCAAGGTGGCGGTTATCAGTACACTTATTGAGGCCACACTGCTGCTGGCACTGACCCTCGGCGGCGGGCTGACCAGCCTGCACGAATTCTGGATTCTCCGAACCGATGGCCTGGGCTATGGCCTGGCGATGATTTTCAGCCTGATGTTCATTTCCGGACTGATCGACCTGCCGCTGTCGCTCTACAGCCAGTTCGTCATCGAGGCCCGCCATGGTTTCAACCGCATGACGCTCGGCCTGTTCATTGCCGATCTGATCAAACAGACGCTGCTCGGCATCGCGATCGGCACCCCGGTGATCCTCGCCGTGCTCTGGCTGATGGGCGCGATGGGGCAATACTGGTGGCTTTATGTCTGGCTGTTCTGGAGCAGCTTCAATCTGCTGATCATGTTCGTTTATCCGACCTGGATCGCCCCGCTGTTCAACAAGTTTTCGCCCCTTGAGGATGGCGAAATGAAAGCCCGCATCGAAGCCCTGCTGGTCCGCTGCGGCTTCCGCTCCTCCGGCCTGTTCGTCATGGATGGCTCGAAGCGCTCCAGTCATGGCAACGCCTACTTCACCGGCTTCGGCAACAACAAACGGATTGTTTTCTTCGACACCCTGCTATCCCGTCTCGAACCACCAGAGATCGAAGCCGTACTGGCCCACGAACTCGGCCACTTCCGCAAGAAACATGTAGTCAAGCGCATGGTCATCATGTTCGCCGGATCGCTCGGCTTTCTCTGGCTGCTCGGCCAACTGATCGATGCGCCGTGGTTTTATGCCGGCCTTGGCGTGACAGCACAAAATACCGCCCTGGCACTGATCCTCTTTTTCCTCGTCATGCCGGTACTCACCTTTCCATTTACCCCGCTGATGAGTCATTTTTCCCGCCAGCACGAATTCGAGGCGGATGCCTATGCGGCCGAACACGCCGAGGGCGGCGATCTCGTCTGCGCCCTGACCAAGCTCTATCAGGACAATGCTTCAACGCTGACGCCCGACCCGCTACACTCGCTGTTCTATGACTCCCACCCGCCAGCTGCCCAGCGTATCGCGCATCTGCAACTTCAGGAAAAAACCGCATGAAACCGATCATCGCGCTTCTTGCAAGTTCTCTGATCACGCTACCGGCCTTTGCCGAGCCGTGGGGCAATGCCGACCCCAAACCCGGCAAGGAGCATCACGACAAGGCATGCGTCGCCTGCCATGTTCGGCTTTACGGCGGCGATGGCAGCAAGATGTACACCCGCGAAGCTCGCCTGCTATCGACCCAGCTCGACGTCCTGCAACGGGTCGCCACCTGCAACTCGCAGGTCAGGGCGGGCTGGTTTCCTGAAGAGGAAGCCGAAGTCGCTGCCTACCTGAACCAGCAGTATTACCACTTCAAAGAATGATGGAAGGCCGCGTCATTGCCGCCCACGGCCGCCAGTACGTCGTCGAACTGGCCGATGGCAGCCTGCTGCCCTGTTTCCCGCGCGGCAAGAAAAGCGACATTGCCTGTGGTGACCGCGTGGATATCAAGCGCACTTCGGATGACCAGGGGGTGATCGAGGCGATCCAGCCGCGAACCAGCCTGCTCTATCGTTCCAATGAAATCCGTCAGAAGCTGATTGCCGCCAATGTGGACCAGATCATCATCGTGGTCGCCACCGAACCAGCGTTCTCGGACGAACTGATCACCCGCGCGCTCGTCGCTGCCGAAAGCGAAGAAATCGAGCCGCTGATCGTCCTCAACAAATGCGATCTGCTCGACAAACTGCCGGCCGCCCGCGAACGACTTTCCCCCTTGGTCGCCCTCGGTTACCGCGTCCTCGAGCTTTCCGCCCTCGACCACGCCGAAGATCTGCGTCCCTATCTGGCTGACCGCACCAGCGTGCTCGTCGGCCAATCCGGCATGGGCAAGTCCACGCTGGTCAATGCGCTGATTCCGGAAGCCAGGGCGGCGACCCGCGAAATCTCGCAGGCACTCGACTCCGGCAAGCACACGACGACCCATGCCGAGCTCTACCATCTGGATGACCACAGCCACCTGGTCGACTCACCCGGCTTGCAGGAGTTTGGGCTCGGCCATCTCGACCGCCAGGAAATCGAAATCGCCTTTCGTGAATTCCGGGACTATCTTGGCAAGTGCCGTTTCCGAGATTGTCGGCATGATCGGGAACCGGATTGTGCGTTGCTCGCCGCGATTGATGCCGGAAAGATCGACAAGACCCGCTTTACCACCTACCGCCGTATTGTTGGCACGCAAGGCAGCAACTGAAACCCGGGTATTCCTGCGGTTGGCAACCAATCCGGGTTTACAAAGATAGCTATATCCCTCTCAAAAGGTGATAATTCTGGCAAAGTCGCAAATGTTGCGCGACCGGAGAAAATGAATGGGCGCCAGCCAGCCGACCATACTGATTGTCGATGACACCCCTGAGAACCTCAGCGTTCTGGGGGAGCTATTGCAGCCCACGTATCGCGTGCGAGCCGCGAATTCCGGACGACGTGCCTTGCAGATTGCCCTTGGCACCCCAACGCCCGACCTGATTCTCCTCGACGTAATGATGCCGGAAATGGACGGCTACGACGTTCTCACCGAATTGCAGGCATCGGCAGCCACCCGCAGTATTCCTGTGATCTTTGTCACTGCGATGGATGGCACGGAAGACGAAGAACGCGGCCTCGATCATGGTGCGGTGGACTACATCACCAAGCCGATCCGCCCCAGCATTGTATTGGCCCGGGTGCGCACCCAACTTGAACTCAAGGCCGCCCGCGACATCCTCAGTGACCAGAACAGCTTTCTCGAAGCCGAAGTCGCCCGCCGCATGCGCGAAAATCAGCTGATCCAGGAAGTCAGCATCCATGCGCTGGCCCGCCTCGCTGAAACACGCGACCCTGAAACCGGCAAGCACCTCCGGCGGACACAGGAATACGTGCTGACGCTGGCCAGGACGTTGCGCAACCACCCCCGTTTCACCAACTATCTGGATGAGCGGACGATCAACGCGCTCGCCCAGTCAGCGCCATTGCACGACATCGGCAAAGTCGGAATCCCCGATCACATCCTGCTCAAACCCGGCAAGCTGACGCCGGAAGAATGGGAAATCATGAAGACACATGCCGAGCTCGGCAGCAACGCTATTGCCCAGGCGGAAGCAGACGCCGAAAAGCCTGTCGAATTTCTCGCCATTGCCAAGCAGATAGCACGCTCGCACCACGAAAGATGGGATGGTAGCGGCTACCCGGACCGCCTCGCCGGTGACGACATTCCGATTGCAGCCCGCCTGATGGCACTGGCCGATGTTTTCGATGCGCTGACGTGCAAGCGGGTCTACAAACCCGCCTTTTCCTTCGATGACGCTTACCGCATCATCGTCGACGGCAGCGGTAACCATTTTGACCCAGACGTGGCCAACGCCTTCATCCAGGAATACGAGACCTTCATCAGCATCGCCAAGACCTACGCTGAATAGGCCATGGATTCCGCCCTGCCGGCCAGACAGCACAAGAAAAATCAGCCAGACCTCGATATTGGTCGTATTCAAGCGCAAGACACCGCGATGTTGAAATTCGATGTCGCGTGAAGCCGTAATTCCGCAGAAAAACGCACAGCCATAAGCCACACCAAGCAGTTAATACTCACTCATGCACACCATGCCCTCCTCCACCCTCGGCGACATCATGACCAGCGATGTGCGCAGCCTGCCGCCGCAAGCGACCCTGGAGGATGCCGCCAAACTGATGGCTGCAGAGCACATTTCCAGCCTGCTGGTGATCGCCGATGGCGAGGCATTGGGAATCGTCACCGAAAGCAATATTCTCCGCGCCCTGCACGCCCGACGGCCCCGGGAAACCCGACTCGACGTGATCATGTCGCAGCCGCTGATCACCGCCCCCAGCGATCTGGACCTGATCAGCGCCCGACGCCTGGTCGAAGAGCGCAACATCCGGCATCTGGTGGTGAAAAATCCAAACGGCACCGTCGCCGGCATTGTCAGCGACACCGATTTCCGCATCCGTCTTGGCACCGCTGCCTTTCAGCACCTGCGAACGCTGGAAGGCATCATGGATCGTCAGATCCCGAAGCTCCCCCCCGATGCTCTGCTCGACCAGGCCATTGCCTGCATGGTCAACAACGCGGCAGACTATCTGATTGTCAGTAACGATGACACGCCACTGGGCATTCTGACCGAGCGCGACATACCGCGCCTGCTCGACAAATTCCTCACCCCGCATGACGTCCGCCTGGCGGAGACGATGAGCTCTCCCTTGCGCAGCGTCAATGTCGAGATGTCGGTCACCGGCGCATTGGAGGCAATGAACCGCTTCCGCCTCCGGCACATGGTCGTCCTCGACAATAACGGGAAAATTCTCGGGGTTGTCAGCCAGCGCCGGCTTTTCGAACAACTGGCCCTGGAACGACTGGAAAACGCCCTGCACCAAATGCAGCAGGAACGCAATCGGCTTCGCCTGGAGGCACACCTCCAGCTGGCCCTCGACGTAGCCGGTGCCGGCAGCTGGGAATACCAGCACGATGCCGACTGTCACATTGTCAGCGATGGCGTCCAGGCCTTGCTCGGGTGCACTCAGGACGATACCCCGAGAACACTGAACGAATGGATGGAACGTATCCACCCGGATGACAGGCATCTCCTGGCCACAGCAGCCAGCGCTGACAACGGCAAGACCCCGTCACAAGTCGTCGAATACCGGATACGCCATCAGGACGGGCATTGGATCTGGGTTGAGAATCGTAGCTGTGTCACCGAGCGGAATGCCGATGGCAGCCCGATGGTCACGGCAGGCATCCTCAATGATATTACCGAACGAGAACTGGCCCGCCAGCAGATTACCCGACAGAATCGGGCACTTCGCATGATGACCGCTGTTGCTCAGATTCTCGTCCGCTACACCGATGAACAGCAGATGCTTGCCGAAATCTGCACCGTCGCCGTCGAAGTCGGAGGCTACATGATGGCCTGGGTCGGCGAAGCGCGAACTGACGAGAAAAAGAGCATCGTGCCTACCGCCGAGTCTGGCCTCATCGGGGACTACCTGAAGCAACTGGACATCAGCTGGGCCGACGCGCCCAACGGTCAGGGACCGACTGGTCGAGCCATCCGCACCGGCGTACCGAGCATCATTCGCGACACCGAAACCGATCCTTCATTCACCCCTTGGCGAGAAGCGGCCAAAACGCTCGGTTTTCGCTCGTCAATTGCCCTCCCGCTCCGCGTTGACGGCAGGATCGTCAGCGTCCTCAGCCTCTATTCGAGCAGCATCGACCCCTTTGATGACGACGAAATCGCCCTGCTCTGCAATCTGGCCGGCGAACTCGGCCTTGGCATCGGCATGCAGAGATCCAGGCAGACGCTTGCCCACAGCGAAGAAATGCTCCTCCAGGCCCAGCGGCTGGCCAGGCTCGGCCATTTCACTTTCGATGCGGCGACTGACGTCCTGCGAGGCTCACCAACCCACAACGAATTATTCGGCATTGAAGCCGGCCTTGAAATCGACACTGATACCTGGCTGTCACTGATTCATCCCGAGGACCGCCAGCGCATGGCCGACTATTCGCGGGATCACGTTTTTCGTGGCCGGCAGCCTTTCGATACCGAATACCGCGTCATCCGCCGTAACGATGGCGAAGTCCGCTGGCTGCACGGTGCCGGCCAGATCGAAATTACTGCCAACGGCCGGGTGGCCCGCCTCTTCGGAACCAGTCAGGACATCACTGAACGCAAGCATTTCGAACGACGCCTGAGTCGGAACGAAAAGGCGCTGAAGGAAGCCCAGGCCATCGCCCATCTGGGCAGCTGGACGCTGGATATACTCTCCGACAAGCTGACCTGGAGCGACGAGGTTTACCGGATATTCGGCGTAACCAAGGATCAGCCGCTGAAACTGGGCGACTTTCTCGCTCGCATTCACCCGGATGACCGTGACCGAGTCCAGGCCGACTGGCATGCCGCACTTCAGGGCAGTCCCTACAACAGCGAACACCGGATCACCGTCGATCAGCAAGTGCGCTGGGTGCGTGAGCGGGCCCATATCCGCATCGACGATGAAGGGAGGGCAGCCTTCGCGGTCGGCACGGTTCAGGACGTCACCGAGCGCCACGAAGCGGAAGAACAGTTGCGCAAGCTGTCACTGGCCATCGAGCAGACGCCGCACAGTATCGTCATCACCAACACCGCGGCCAAGATCGAATACGTCAACGAAGCCTTTGTCCGCAACACCGGCTATTCGCGCAGCGAAGCCATCGGCTCCAATCCGAGCGTGCTGCACTCCGGAATGACTCCCGGAGAATCCTACAACGAGCTGTGGCAAACCTTGGGGCGAGGGGAAGTCTGGCATGGTGAATTCATGAACCGGCGCAAGGACGGTTCAATCTACGAAGAATTTGCGATCATCTCGCCAGTGCGGCAGCCGGATGGGAAAGTCACCCACTATCTTGCGATCAAGGAAGACATCACCGAGAAAAAGCGCATCCAGTCCGAACTGAACAGCTACCGTCAGCATCTGGAGCAACTCGTCGCCGAGCGAACCGAGGAACTGAACCATGCCAAGGATGAGGCTGAATCGGCAAGCCGGGCAAAAACAGCATTCCTGGCCAACATGAGCCACGAAATCCGGACACCGATGAATGCGATCATTGGCCTCACCCACCTGGCTCAGCGCAGCACCAGCGATCCGGAACAAAACAAGCGCCTCGGCAAAGTCGCGGACGCCGCGCATCATCTGATGTCCATCATCAACGACGTCCTCGATATTTCAAAAATCGAAGCCAACAAACTGAAACTCGAAAACACCGATTTTTCGCTGGCCCAACTCTGCACTGCAGCCTGCGAACTGGTCACCCAGCGCGCCGATGCCAAGCGCCTGCCGGTGACCTGCATCATTGACCCGGCACTGCCGCCAGTACTATGCGGCGACCCGCTGCGTATTCAGCAGATATTGCTCAATTTCCTGTCGAACGCCATCAAATTCACCGAGCGCGGCAAGATTGACATCCGTGTTCAGGCACTTCAAAAATCCGGTGATGGCATCCTGATCCGCTGCGCAGTCAGCGACACTGGCATCGGCATCGCATCAGATGCACAGCGAAAGCTCTTCGTACCCTTCGAGCAGGGTGATGCCTCGACTACCCGGCGCTATGGCGGCACCGGACTGGGACTGGCGATCAGCCGGCGCCTGGCCGAAGCCATGCATGGCGAAATCGGCGTCGACAGCAAACTAGGGCAAGGCAGCACCTTCTGGTTCACCGCTCGGCTATCTGTCGGCGCAGGCGAGCAAGATGCCGGTTACGACCAGCCTGCTTCAACCACACATCAGCTTGGCGCGCACATCCTGCTGGCCGAAGACAATGCGATCAACGCCGAAGTCGCCAGCGACTTGCTGCGCGGTGCCGGTCTCAAGGTCGATCTAGCCAAAGACGGGGCCGAAGCCTTGAGCCTCGCTCGCCGGCAACACTACGACCTGATTCTGATGGACATGCAGATGCCGGTCATGGATGGCCTCGAAGCCACCCGACAGATTCGTACGCTACCCGGCTGGGGAAAGATTCCCATCCTGGCGATGACCGCCAATGCCTTTGACGAAGACAAGGACACCTGTCTCGCTGCCGGCATGAACGACCACGTCGCCAAACCTGTCGCGCCGGACGTTCTTTTCGCTGCGCTTGCCCGCTGGCTGCCCACTCAGACAAGCATCCAGATTCCCTCGACCACCCCTCAGAACACCTCCAGTCTGCTCGCGCACATCGGAGGTCTGGATAGCAATTTTGGCCTGCGGGCAGTACGCGGCCGCCTGGATAGCTACCTCCGCCTGCTTGGCAAGTTTTCCGAAAACCATCTCGATGACTTCTCGAGAATTCGCGAGAATCTGGCCAGTGGCAACCTGGACGAGGCGCGCCGCCTGGCCCACTCATTGAAAGGGGTCTCCGCCACGCTGGGTGCAGTGGACATCCAGCAGACAGCCATGGCCCTTGAATTGGCCATCAAGGAGAGACATCCGACAGAGGCTATCGAACCATTGATCGAGCAGTCGGAAAAAGCCTATCTCTCGCTGCATCAGCAACTGGCCGCCCTCAAGATCAACGAACAGGCAAGCGCCAATGTGGGTGACGCTTCGGCCACAGCCGCCTTGGTCGAGCATGTCCGGCGCGAATTGCAGCAGGGTGAAATCAGTGTCCAGGAACTGGTTCGCCAGCAAGCCAAGACCTTGCAACAGGTGCTGGGCTCGGCTTACCCGGAATTCGAAGGACTGGTTTCATCGTTCGACTTCGAAGATGCATTGATCTTCCTCGACCAGTATCGAATCAAGTAAACCGTAGGTTAGCTAGCCAGCCAGTGCCGCACACCCAAGCCGGCGGCGCGACCACTGGCCAGACAGGCAGTGAGCAGATAGCCACCGGTCGGTGCCTCCCAGTCGAGCATTTCGCCTGCGCAGAAAATGCCAGGCCGAGCATGCAGCATCAGATGCTCATCCATGCCTTCAAAAGCAACACCGCCGGCCGTGCTGATCGCCTCGTCAATCGGCCGGGTTGCCGTGACCGGCAACGGCAAGGCCTTGATCGCAGCGGCCAGACTGGAGGCCCCGTGCAAGGCCTCAGCCGGGAAATACTCCCTGAGCAGGGCTGCCTTGACACCGTCAATGCCGGCCCGCCGCCGCAGATGATTGGCTAGCGTATCGCGGCCGCGCGGCCGGGATAGTTCAAGCGTCAGCTTCTCCAGGCTACGACCGGGCGCCAGGTCCAGCGTCAGCGCTGCCTGGCCATCGCGCGCCAGCGCATCGCGCAACGGTGCCGACAGTGCGTAGATCAGCCCCCCTTCGATGCCCGTAGCCGTTATGTTGAATTCACCCTGCTGCCGCTGGGTACCCACCGTGACAATCACCGCCTTGACCGGATCACCGGCGAAGCGCTCGCTGAAATAAGGGCTCCAGTCCACATCAAATCCGCAGTTGCTCGGCTTCAGTGCCCTCACCGGCACACCGCACTCAATCAGCACGGGCACCCAACTGCCGTCCGAACCAAGCTTGGCCCAACTGCCGCCACCGAGCGCGAGCACCACGGCATCAGCCTCGATGTCGACTTCGCCATCTGGCGTCGAAAAACGCAGCTTGCCATCAGCCCACCCGAGCCAGCGATGGCGAACATGGAATTGCACGCCCTGGCTACGCAGGCGATGCAGCCAGGCCCGAAGCAATGGCGCCGCTTTCATTTCAACCGGAAAGACCCGGCCGGAAGTACCGACAAAAGTTTCGATACCCAGCCCGCGACTCCATTCACGCAGTTGTGTCGGGCCGAACGCCTCGAGCAGTGGCGCAATCTGCGTCGCACGCTCGCCGTAACGGCGGATAAAGTCTGCCATCGACTCGGAATGGGTGATGTTCATCCCCCCTTTCCCGGCCATCAGGAACTTGCGGCCGACCGAGGGCATGGCGTCGAACACGGTCACGTCCAGTTCACCTGCCGCCGCCAAGACTTCGGCCGCCATCAGGCCGGCCGGGCCTCCACCAATGATGGCGACGCGCTTGGTCATGCTTCGTCTGCTTCAGAGTCCGGCTCGTCGAGCATCTCTTCGGGAATTTCTTCCTCATCGAGCGGAACGACGGTCACCGCAACATCGGGTTCAGTGCCGCCACCGCCCAGGATGATGCCGCGTAGCGGTGAGATATCGGAGAAGTCGCGACCGAAAGCCAGGGTGATGTGTTCGGTATCCGGCAACAGGTCATTGGTCGGATCGAAATCGACCCAGTCGCTCCCCCCCTGCTGGCTGCCCGGCGCATAGACCGACACCCAGGCATGTGAAGCATCGGCGCCAATCAGGCGTGGCTTGCCCGGTGGCGGTCGGGTCAGCAGGTAGCCGCTGACGTAACGGGCGGCCAGGCCCATGGCGCGCAGACAGGCGATCATCAGGTGGGCAAAGTCCTGGCAGACGCCACGCTTGTTTTCGAGCACCTCGAGCACCGGTGTCGACACCGTGGTCGCCTCGGGGTCGAAGGTGAATTCGCGGAAAATCTTGGCCATCAGGGCCTTGGCACCGACCAGTATCGGGCGGTCCGGCGGGAAGCAGTCGGCGGCGTAGGCAGCCAGCTCGTGTTTGATCCGGACATGCGGGCTTTCGAACAGGAAACGCGTCGCGTCAAGATCTTCCGGCAACGGGTCGGTAGCGTCGTAGGCCAGGCGGTCGCGCACCTCTTCCCAGGGCAGGGAGTCTTCCAGAACCTTGGGCAGGTGGGGCGTCACGGCAACGGTCATCATTGACCGGATGAACAACATTTCATGCGGGGCATGAAAGGCCACCCAGGTCACCGGGTTGCCGAAGGCATCGCGTCCGTCGCGTCGCCAGGTCGGCACCGGTTCGATGTCGATGCGCTGCTCCTCCACCTGCTGCCATTCGAGAACACGCGGCGAAAGATGCAATTGCTGCTGCGACAGCGAAACGAGGCTGCCGTAGTCGTAGCGGGTTTCGTGCAGGACGCGATAACGGACAGGGGTCATGGTCAGACCGCCATTGTCTGCCGGCTGACATCGCCGACATGGGTGAAGTAGCGCATGCCCAAGGCTGCGGAGAGCTGGGATGCGGCCCTATCGAGGCCTTGCAACAAGTCGGCAAGCTCTTCGCAGGGCGCACAATCCTCTGAACTATCGAACTCAAGGTTTTCCAGGCGTTCAAGATCGAACTGGTGTAGCCGGTCCAGCGCAGCAGCCAGCCCCTCACCAAAATTTACACCAAGCTCGCGGGCCATGCGATCGAGATAACGCATCAGCACGCTGGCCTGAAAAATCACCCCGTGCGGGTTGCTGTCGTCGAACACCAGAAGGTCGATGACCGGCAGCAGTTCGGGCTGGCGCGAGTAACGTGAGCGGTAGGTAATGATTGAGTCGGACAATTCGAGCAGCCATTCCAGAGAACCGCCACAGCGCGAGGACGGCATGCGCAGGAAATGGGCAACGGTCATCGCCAGGAAGGAAAGCCGCTCCAGGCGCCGGCCGACAATCAGGAAACGCCAGCCGTCGTCACGCGTCATGTTGTCCATCGCAAAACCGGTCAGCGACGACGACACGCCGAGTACCCGGTCGAGGAAGGCGATGGCTTCGGTCAGTGTCGGATGTACTTTCAGCGCTGCCTGCTGGTCGCGCTGCAGACGGTTCAGCGAATGCCAGTGGTCGAGCGACAGACGCTCGCGGACATGCGTCGCCGACCACATCAGGCTGCGGATATTGCTGGCCAACCCGCCTGGTTGAGCCGGGTCGTAGATGGCTTCCAGCAACTCGTGTTCGCTGCCTTCCTTGATTTCCGTATCCTCGCCGATTTCAGGCAGGACGCCCAGCCGCCGGGCCAGTTCCATGGCCCAGACTACCACCGGCGTTTTCTGACCGCCGCCGACCACAACCCGGGAAAGGGCAACGCGCAGCATGCGGGCGCTGTCGTCGAAGCGTTCGGAATAGCGGCCGAGCCAGAACAGGTTTTCGACCACGCGCGAGCTCAGGTTGGCCCCCGCCCGAACCAGATCGCGCACGCTGACCGACGGCTTGAGCATCGAGAACTGGCTGACTGGGCCATTGGTCAGCACCCAGGCGTCTTTCGAGGCCCCGCCGCGCTGCATCGAGATGATGCGCGTGCCGGCGCCAGTCGTCACTCGGGCCAGACCACCCGGCATGACCGAATAGCCATCCGGTGTCGTCACGGCATAGGCGCGCAGGCCAACCGGACGCGCCAGCAGACGACGTTCATGCGCCCGGCTCCAGGTCGGGGCCTGCGACAGGTTGATCACCTCCTGGGCGACATAGGCATGTGGGCGGGCCTCGATCCGGCGCAGCATGTCGGCGCGGGCTTCACCCTTCAGTTCGTTGCCGAAAATCGGGTCCATCATCTGGGTCGGATAGGCCGGCTTGATGACCAGATCGTCGAAGTTTTCCTTGACGTAATCGAGCGCCGGTTTTTCGCCACACCACCAGGTCGCGACCGAGGGCATGGCCAGTTTTTCGCCCAGCAGGTGCCGGCAAATGGCTGGCAGAAAGCCCATCAGCGCGCCGGAAGCCAGCAGGCCGCTGCCCAGTGCATTGGCGATGACAACGCGGCCAGCGCGCGCCACATTGACCAGCCCCGGAATGCCGAGCGCCGATTCACCGCGCAGTTCGAGCGGATCGCAATAGGCATCATCCTGACGGCGCAGGATGACGTGAACGCGTTTCAGGCCGCGCAGGGTCTTCAGATAGACCGTATCGCCGCGCACCGTCAGATCCTGCCCCTCAACCAGCGGGAAACCGAGATAGCGGGCCAGGTAGGCGTGTTCGAAATAGGTTTCGTTGTACGGCCCGGGCGTCAGCAGCACCATGTGCGGCTGTTCGTCGCCCTCGACCGGGGCCAGTGCGGTCAGCCCATCGAGCTGATCGCGAAAGAAGTCGGCGACGTGCTGAACGCGCAGGTCACGGAACATTTCCGGGAAAACGCGTGAAATGACCAGTCGATTTTCCAGCGCATAACCCGCCCCCGAGGGCGCCTGCGTGCGGTCGGCAATGACCCACCAGCGGCCATTCGGTGAGCGCGCCAGGTCAACCGCATAATGGTGCAGCCAGACCCCGCCCGGCGGCTTGATCCCCCGGCAGGGCCACAGGTAGCCGTGCTGACCATAGACCAGCGCCGGCGGCAGCAGCCCCTCGGCGAGCAGGGTCTGTTCGCCATAGAGATCGGCCAGAATGGCATTGAGCAAGGTGGCACGCTGGGCGACGGCGGCTGATACCTCGGCCCACTCGTCGGGCGGGATGATCAGCGGTAGCGGATCGAGCGACCACGGTCGGTCGGCACCGTTGGGATCGGCATAAACGTTGTAGGTCACGCCATTTTCCTGAATTCGCTGCTCGGCAAACTCGATGCGCCGGCGCATTTCTTCCGGCGCCACCGAATCGAGGTGATTCAGGAATTTTTCCCAATGCGGACGCACGTCCCCCTTCGCCGTCAGCATTTCGTCGTAGCGGCGAGGGCTATTGGGGTAAATCGCGAGGAGGGTGCGTGCCATTTATTTTCTTTTACCAGCAAAAACAGGCCGTCTCCGGCCTGTTTGCGATCAACCCGAATTTTTGATCAAAACCGACGCAAGTCTAGCGTAAACGGGTGCTCGGCGCTGTTTTCGGGCACCTTGACCTGTATCTTGCCGGGCGTGTGGCCGAAGCGGAAGAAGCGCGCGAGACGTCGACTTTCCGCCTCGAAGGCATTGACCGGGAAGGTGTCGAAACTGCGCCCGCCCGGATGCGCCACGTGGTACTGGCAACCGCCCAGCGAACGCTGCATCCAGGTATCGACAATATCGAACACCAGCGGGGCATGAACGCCGATGGTCGGATGCAGGCACGAAGCAGGCTGCCAGGCGCGGTAACGCACGCCGGCGACGAATTCGCCGTTGGTCCCGGTGTTCTGCAGCGGCACGGGAACGCCGTTGCAGGTCAGCACGTAGCGGTCGGGGGCCATGCCCTTGATCTTGACCTGAACACGTTCGACCGAGGAATCGACGTAGCGGACGGTCGTGCCCGCCCCGCCCTCTTCACCCATGACGTGCCAAGGCTCCAGCGCATGACGCAGCTCGAATTCCATGCCCTTGACGGCAAAATCGCCATATTTCGGGAAGCGGAACTCAAAGTGCGGGGCGAACCACTCAGCCTTGAACGGGTAACCGGCCTCGGCCATTTCCTGCATGACGTCCTTGAAATCCTGCTCGGCGTAGAACGGCAACATGAAGCGGTCGTGCAACTCGGTACCCCAACGCGCCAGGCGGGCCGGTTCGTAGGGTTGCTCCCAGAAGCGGGCGATCATGGCGCGCAGCAGCAGTTGCTGAGCCAGCGACATGCGGGCGTGCGGCGGCATTTCGAAGGCGCGCAACTCAAGCAGGCCAAGGCGGCCGGTCGGGCCATCCGGCGAATAAAGCTTGTCGATGCAGAACTCCGAGCGGTGCGTGTTGCCGGTCACGTCGGTGAGCAGGTTGCGCAGGATGCGGTCGATCAACCATGGCGGGACATGGCCGCCTGGCTGCGGTATCTGCTTGAAGGCGATTTCCAGCTCGTAGAGGCTGTCGTTACGCGCCTCATCGACGCGCGGCGCCTGGCTGGTCGGACCGATGAACAGGCCAGAGAAGAGGTAGGACAGGCTCGGGTGATTGTGCCAGTAGGCGATCAGGCTCTTCAGCAGATCCGGACGACGCAGGAAGGGCGAATCGTTCGGCGTCGCGCCGCCGAGCACGAAGTGGTTGCCGCCACCGGTGCCGGTATGACGACCATCGACCATGAATTTCTCGGTCGTCAGGCGCGAGTAGTAGGCCGACTCGTAGAGGTGGGTGGTCTGGTCGACCAGTTGATCCCAGCTCTTGGCCGGATGGATGTTGACTTCGATGACACCGGGATCGGGCGTGACGCGGAAGTGCGTCAAGCGCGGATCGGACGGCGGCTCGTAGCCTTCCATGATCACCGGCATCTTCATCTCTTCGGCCGTCGCTTCAACCGCGGCGACGATTTCGAGGTAATCGTCGAGCTTCTCGGTCGGCGGCATGAAGACGTAGAGGCGGCCGTCGCGCGGCTCGGCGCACATGGCCAGGCGGGTGATCCAGCCAGCCGATTCCTTGAAGCCGGGCACCGTATCGGTCGGTTTTTCCCAGGCCCGACCTTCGCCCTGCCCGCTTGCAGAACTACCGGCACGACGGCTCTGCATCTGCGGTTCACGGGCGCCGACTTCTCCGGTCACTCGGGAGCGCAAGGCAGCATAGCTGGCCAGCGCATCGGTCGCTGTCTCGGCATCCGGCACATTGACGTAGGGGTAATCACTCTGCGCCGTCCACGGCTGCGAATCGACCGGCAGGCGGTAGCCCATGGCCGAATCGCCGGGGAACAGATAGCAACGCTCGGCACGCAGGAACCACGGACCAGTCTGCCATTCATTCCAGACATTTTTCATGATCGGCAACACGTGGCCGACTGTGTAGGTCATGCCCTGCGTAAAGACCTTCATCAAACGGGCGCGCTCGAGCGGATCGTCGACCCGCGAATCGAAGGGATCGACATTGCCGGGCAATCGACGTTCGCGCCACATGTAGTAATAAGCGTCCTCGAAAGCCGGGAAGACGTAATCACCAGTCATGCCCAGGCGCTCAGCAACGCGTTTCAGGAAGCGTTCGGCATGTTCGCTGGTGGCGCCGTAGTTGACGCTTTCGTTGGCGTACAGTTCAGGCGCATTCCAGATCGGCTCGCCATCCTTGCGCCAGAAGCAGTTCAGCGACCAGCGCGGCAGTTGCTCACCGGGATACCACTTGCCCTGGCCGAAATGCATCAGGCCGTTCGGGGCATATTTTTCACGCAGACGATGAAAGATGTCGGCGGCAAAAATGCGCTTGGTCGGGCCGAGAGCGGCCGTGTTCCATTCGGCGCCATCCGGGTCGTCGACCGCGACGAAGGTTGGCTCGCCGCCCTGGGTCAGGCGCACGTCGAGTTTGCCCAGCGTGTCGTCGATCTGATGGCCGAGGCCTTCGATCTCGATCCACTGTTCGTCCGTATAAGGCTTGGTGACCCGCGGCGCTTCCCAGATGCGGGTGACCTGCATGTGGTGTGAGAACTCGGTCTCGCACTCGTCGAGACCGCCGGTGACCGGCGCGGCAGAACCGGGCTCTGGCGTGCAGGCGAGCGGAATGTGGCCTTCGCCGGCAAACAGGCCGGACGTCGGATCGAGACCGATCCAGCCGGCGCCGGGCAGATAGACTTCAGCCCAGGCATGCAGGTCGGTGAAGTCGGCTTCCGGGCCGGAGGGGCCATCGAGCGATTTGACGTCGGCGGTCAGTTGGATCAGGTAGCCGGAGACAAAGCGTGCAGCCAGGCCAAGGTGGCGCAGTACCTGCACCAACAACCAGGCTGAATCTCGGCACGAGCCGGAACGCTTGGTCAGTGTTTCTTCCGGCGTCTGGACACCCGGCTCCATGCGGATCGTATAGCTGATCGCCTTCTGCAGATTGGCATTCAGGGCGACCAGGAAATCGACGCTGCGCACCGGTTCGCGCGAAATGCCGGCCATGTATTTCTTGAGCTCCGGCGTTTCCGGCAGTTTGTGCAGGTAAGGCGTCAGCTCGTGACGTTCCCATGCCTCGTAGGCAAAGGGAATCTTCTCGGCGTGCGGCTCGAGGAAAAAGTCGAATGGATTGATCACCGACATCTCGGCGACCATATCAACTTCAATGCTGAACTCGCGGGTTTTCTCCGGGAAGACCAGGCGGGCCAGATAATTGCCCTGCGGGTCCTGCTGCCAGTTGATGAAATGTTTTTCCGGGCCGATCTTCAGTGAATAGGACAGGATGCGCGTCCGCGAATGCGGACACGGACGCAGACGAATGACCTGCGGACCGAGATTGATCAGGCGATCGTAGCTGTAACGCGTAACGTGATTCAGTGCGACATGGATGGACACAAGCTTGCTCCAGGCAAAATGACTGCAGGCTTAAAAGCAAGACGCGAACCAGCTTGCAAGCCCTTGTTTTTCAATGGACCGGATTCTCGCACGCACCTGATGAAAGCCCGATGACACAAGGCGCGCGCCAAATTGGTGCAGTTTCGGCAATTTGGCACCTGGTCACAAAACCGGTGGGAGTTTGACGAACCCGTCTGCGTCGAGCGAAATAAAGGGGTTGAAACAGACCTCCCACAAGAAGCCATCCGGATCGGAGAAATAACCGCGAAAACCTCCCCAGAACACCTTGTCAGCCGGCCGCACCAAGGTCGCCCCGAGCGCTACCGCCTCTTCCAGCGTTGTGATCACCGCCGCCTCGGAGGACACATTGTGGGCCAGCGTAAAGCCGGCAAACCCGCTCCCAGCCGACGCGACCGAAGCATCCTCGGCCAGCGCCTCGCGCTGGAACAGGGCAAACGCCACCGAGCCGGCCTGAAAGAAGGCAATCGCCTCCTGGCTGGCCGCCGACTCCTGCCAACCCAAGGCCTTGTAGAAAGCCCGGCTGCGGGCCAGATCGGCCACTCCCAGCGTAATAAAGCTGATGGTTTGTTTCATGGCGATGCGCTATCCAAAAAATAAGTGGCAATGCCAGTCCAGCAAAGATTTACCCTTGCTTGCTGCCCGGCTTTGGCTTGACCGATAATCCGGGTTTTCAAGAAATCCCATGCGCAGACAGGCATCGGAGACGACACAATGAACAACTCTACACCCTACAAAATCAAATACGAGGTTTATCCGGAAGGCGACCTCTTTATCGCCCGTTGTCTGGATATCGACGTCGCCAGCGATGGCGCAACCGATGCCGAGGCCCTGGCCAATTTGCGCGAAGCGATCGAGCTCTATTTCGAGCGTAATGCGGAAGCCATGCTCCGTACGCGTGAAGAGGACGACGAAGCCTCCGACTCCTAGGCCTCGCCACTTGAACTCAGGCCTCAAATGACACCGAACGACCAGAAAATCCGCTTTCTGCGCAAACGCATTCCCGCCTTCGAATGCGCTCCCGGCTGTCACGATTGCTGTGGCCCGGTCAAAGCCTCCAGTGATGAGATGGCACGCCTTCCAGTCAAAACGGAAGCCGAGCACGCGGCGGCTCTGGCCGAGCTCAGCTGTCCGCATCTTGGCAAGAATGGCTGCCAGGTCTACGCCGAGCGCCCCCTGATCTGTCGTCTGTTTGGCACGACCCCCAGGCTGGCCTGCCCGAATGGCAAGCGGCCGGAAACGATGATCGATCCGGTCGTCGAACAGCAGATTTACGACTACTTCAAAACGGCCCGTCACGTCCTCGTTTGAATGTCGCAGCGACTCGAATCGTGGCTATCCACTCTTTGCGATTCGAGTTGAAAAGCCGACCAAAAAGGACGAACATGCCGCCCCTTCCCCGGATCTTCCGTGAGCGCTTCCCGCGCCGGATTTCCGAAGCCACACCACCTGAACCGCAGATCGGCCATGACCTTCAAAGACAGCGCCTTGCAATTCCAGATCGTCGACATCACCACCCTCCAACCTGATGCAAAACATGCCCGGCAGAACATCAGTGAAGACAACCTGAAGGGCCTGGTCAACTCAATCGAAAAAATCGGGATGATCCAGCCCATCGTGGTTCATCCTGCCGATGTGGCCGGGCGCTACACGGTCATCGCCGGCGAACGCCGTCGCCAGGCCGCCCTCATCGCCGGCGAAAAGACCGTGCCGGTCGTGATCCGCAGCTGCCCCCCCGAGGAAACGCTCAAGGTCCAGGTCTTCGAAAACATCGGGCTCGGCGTCCGTTCGGCACTCGAGCCGCGCGACATGGCCAATGCCATCCAGGCCATCTCCGAACACTTTGCGACACTGGAAGAAGCCGCTCAATACTTTGGCCGTGCCCCGACCTGGCTCAGCCAGGCCACTGCCGCCGCCAACCTGTCGGAAAAAGTGACTGCCCTGCTGGATTCGGGAAAGATCGCCAGCACCAGCACCGCCGTCCAGCTTGAGAAACTGGCCAAGAAAAACGAAGCCAAGGCCGAATCGCTGATCGACCAGATTGAACAGTTGCCGGAGGGCGAGAAGGTGTCGAAAAAGATCGTCGACAATGCGCTCTCTGAAGCAAGCGGCCGCCGCAAGAAAACCGAGGACGCTACACCCACCGCCGAGCCGGCCTTGAGCAGCGCGACGGCAAGCCCCCAAGCGCCAGCGGCTGCAGTGACCGTGTTGCCCAGCGAAGAAGCGCCAGCAGTGGCCGTTGCGACATCCGCCCCCGCTCAGCCCCGGAGCAAGGTCAGCCCCGGCAAGGTCAAACTGGTTGCCGAGTTGCTCGGCATGAACGAAGAGGATGAAGACGAAATTCTGGTCAGGCTGATCGATGAATTTCTGGCCATGAAAAACGCCTGACACCTTCCTGGCAAGCCAGGCCTGACGCCAGCGGGCTTTCAGCATCGCCAGGGCGGACCCCGTATAATTCGCGCTTCCGGGCGCCGCCCCGCTATCGATTGCCAGCCATGTTCAAAGCCATGAAACTTCACCTCCTTTTGTTGCTGACCGCTGCCCTGCTTGGCGCCTGCGGCGAGGTCGAGGATACGCGACCGGGACAGCCGGTGAAGCAGCGCCAGGTGGCGTTCAAGGAGATGGTCAAGGCTTTCGAACCGATGGGGGTGATGCTGCGCGACGGTCGCTACGAGGCCGACAAATTCGCCGCAATGGCCGACAAGCTGATGGCCAAACGCGATGCCCCCTGGTCGCATTTCGGGCCGGATACCAATTACCCGCCAACCAAGGCGACCCCCGAAGTCTGGAAGCAGCCGGAACAGTTCGAGAAGAACAAACAAGCTTTCATCGCGGCCACCGACACCCTGCTGGCGGCGGCCCAGAGCAAGGACAAGGCACGGGTCGAAAAGGCCTACGAGGCAGTTCACGAAGCCTGCAAAACTTGCCACAAGCAGTTCAAGGAACGCTGAGAGTATTCCCATGTTGAGATTGACTGAACTGAAGCTGCCGCTGGACCACGCCCAAGAGGCACTGCGTCCGGCCATTTGCCAGCGCCTTGGCATTGCCGATGCTGAGCTGACCAGCTTCACGATTTTCAAGCGTAGCTACGATGCCCGGAAAAAATCGGCCATCACGCTGATCTACACGCTGGATATCGAGGTCGCCAACGAGGCGGCACTACTCAGGAAGTTTGCCGATGATCGTCATGTCGGCCCGACGCCGGACACGCAGTACAAGTTCGTCACCCAGGCCCCGAGCGATCTGAAGACCCGCCCGGTGGTCATCGGCACCGGCCCCTGTGGCCTGCTCGCCGGTCTGATCCTGGCCCAGATGGGCTTCAAGCCGATCATTCTCGAACGCGGCAAGGCCGTACGCGAACGGACCAAGGACACCTGGGGCCTGTGGCGCAAGAACAAGCTGAACCCTGAATCGAACGTCCAGTTCGGCGAAGGCGGTGCTGGCACCTTCTCGGACGGCAAGTTGTACAGCCAGATCAAGGACCCGCAGCACCACGGCCGCAAGGTGCTTGAAGAGTTCGTCAAGGCCGGCGCCCCGGAGGAAATCCTCTACGTCAGCAAGCCGCACATTGGCACCTTCCGCCTGGTCAAGATGGTCGAGAACATGCGGGCGACGATCACCGAACTGGGTGGCGAAGTCCGCTTCGGCAGCAAGGTCGAGCGACTGCTCATCGAGAATCATCAGGTACGCGGCGTCGTGCTGGCCGATGGCGAAACCATCGCCACCGACCACGTCGTGCTCGCTGTCGGCCACAGTGCCCGCGACACCTTCCAGATGCTCTACGAACAAGGTGTTTACATCGAAGCCAAGCCTTTCTCCATCGGCTTCCGCGTCGAGCACCCGCAAGCCATGATCGACCAGGCCCGCTTCGGCCCCAACGCCGGCAACGAAATTCTCGGTGCCGCCGACTACAAGCTGGTTCATCACTGCGCCAACGGCCGCGCCGCCTACAGCTTCTGCATGTGCCCCGGCGGCCAGGTCGTCGCCGCCACCTCGGAAGAAGGCCGCGTCGTCACCAACGGCATGAGCCAGTATTCCCGCGCCGAACGTAACGCCAACGCCGCGCTGGTCGTCGAAGTCAAGCCAGAGGATTTCCCCGGCGACTACAAGACCAACCCGCTAGCCGGCATAGCCTTCCAGCGCCAATGGGAATCCGCTGCCTTTGTCGCCGGCGGCAGCACCTACGAAGCACCAGCCCAGCGCATCGGCGACTTCCTGGCCGGCCGGCCATCCACCGCTTTGGGCGCAGTCGATCCGTCCTACCAGCCGGGCGTGCACATGACCGATCTGGCTAGCTGCGTCCCGCCCTACGTCATCGACGCCCTACGCGAAGCCATCCCCGCCTTCGACAAGCAGATCCGCGGCTTCGCCATGGCCGACGCCGTGCTGACCGGCGTCGAAACCCGCACCTCCTCCCCGATCCGCATCAAGCGCGGCGACGACTTCCAGAGCATCAACACCCGCGGCCTGTATCCGGCCGGCGAAGGGGCTGGCTACGCCGGCGGCATCCTGTCGGCCGGGGTGGACGGGATCAAGGTTGCAGAGGCACTGGCATTGTCGATGGTCAAAACGCTCATGGCGACAGCACCCACACAGGATTAACAGGGGCCGCAGAACTCGGGACTATCATGGACGCCCACGTCGCCCCAGTCAGCAAGCGGACAATCCCCCGCGTCGTTCGCGAACGGCGATGGTGGCTGTTACTGCTGGTGATATGGGCAGTTGCCGTGGCTTTCTCACTGAATTCCCAGATCGAGCAAATTCGCCAGCAAACGACAGCGGTCGCCATCGAAGGCGCACGAAACATGTTTCGCATGGTGCTGCTCACCCGCAACTGGAATGCCAGCCACGGCGGCATTTACGTACCAGTGACCGAACGTACCCAGCCCAATCCTTATCTGGATGTGCCGCACCGCGACGTGACGACCACCGACGGTATGGAATTGACGATGGTCAACCCGGCCTACATGACGCGCCTGATCGCCGAGATGGCCGAATCAGCCTCGGGTGCCGTATTCCGCCTGACCAGCCAGCGCCCCATTCGCCCCGAGAACAAACCGGATCATTGGGAGCATCGGGCGCTCGAAGCCTTCGAACAAGGACTTAAAGAGTTTTCCGGTATCGAAGCCAGCCCGGAAGGTGACATGCTGCGTTACATGGCCCCGCTCAAGGTGCAGGAAAGCTGCCTGCAGTGCCATCGCAAGCAAGGCTACAAAGTCGGTGACATCCGCGGCGGCATCAGCGTTTCACAGCGCAACGCGCCGATCGAGGCCGCCGTGCAGGCGAGTTGGCGCAAGGTCTTGCTCACGCACGGCATGGTTTTCATGCTGGTGCTGATCGCCGGCTGGTTGATGCTCGAAATGTTGCGTCGGCGCTGGCTTGAGCTCGGCGACAAGATCCAGGAATTACAGGATGCACAGAGCCAGTTGCTGCAATCCGAAAAAATGGCTGCCATCGGCCAACTGGCCGCCGGGGTGGCCCATGAAATCAACAACCCGGTCGGCTTTGTCAGTTCCAATCTCGGCTCGCTGAAAAACTACAGCGAAAAGATGATCACCCTGCTTGACCGTTGTCGCAGCGGAGAGGCCAGCGAAGCCGACTTCGTCGCCGCCGATTTTGATTACCTGAAGGGAGACCTGGCCGACCTGCTGCGCGAATCTCGCGATGGCCTGGGGCGAGTCACGAAAATCGTCAGCGACCTCAAGGATTTCGCGCATATCGATGAGGCTGCCTGGCAGGAGGCCAATCTCAACGCCGGGATCGAGGCAACGCTCAACGTGGTCTGGCACGAATTGAAATACAAGGCTGAAGTCGTTCGCGAACTCGGCGAGTTGCCGCCAGTCACCTGTATTGCCGCGCAGATCGATCAGGTCGTGATGAATCTGCTGGTCAATGCGGCACACGCCATCGAAACCCGCGGCACCATTACCGTCCGTACAGGCCACGACGATGCCTGGGTGTGGATCGAGGTGGCCGATACCGGCAAGGGCATGACGCCTGCCGTCATGCAGCGCATCTTCGAGCCCTTCTACACCACCAAGCCTGTTGGCAAGGGGACAGGACTCGGGCTATCGCTCTCCTACGACATCGTGAAGAAGCATGGAGGGCGCATTGAAGTGAATAGCGAGCCAGGCAAGGGCAGCACATTCCGGGTCTGGATCCCACAGCAAGGCAACCCGACGGCAGAACTAGCGCCGAAATAATCGGCGCATCACCCCGATCAAGTCGAGCGTTTCAGCGCTTCTGGCCGGGTTCAGGCGAACTGCCCGGCCACCCAGCCCGACGACCAGGCCCACTGGAAGTTGTAGCCGCCCAGCCAACCGGTCACATCGACCACCTCGCCCACGAAGAACAAGCCCGGCACCGCCTTGGCCTCCATCGTCTTCGATGACAGCGCATCGGTCGACACGCCGCCCAGTGTGACTTCCGCCTTGGCAAATCCGAGCGTACCCGCCGGCATCAGTGGCCAGGCATTGAGTCGGGTGGCGACCGTTTCCAGATCACGCCGGCTCAGTTCACTGATTGGACGAGTCACCAGTTTTTCGCCGCCCTGCAGCGCACACCATTCATGGGCAAAACGCCGAGGGAGCCTTTCTGCCAGCAGGTTAGGCAGATGCACCCGGCCCTGCCGGTGCTCTTCCAGCCAGGCACCTGCATCGAGACCGGGCAACAGGTCAATTTCGACCGGTTGTTTCTTGCCACTTCTGTACTCCTGCATCTGCCAGTAGCTGGAAATCTGCAGGATGGCCGGGCCGGACAGGCCGCGATGAGTAATCAGCACGTTCTCGCGGAATTGGGCGTCTTCGAACTGGGCAACCGCATCGAGCGTCGCACCCGCCAGTGGCTTCATCGGTTCAAGCAGTTCCGGCGCCAAGGCCAATGGCACAAGAGCGGGTTTGGGTGGAATGACCGGAACGGCGAATTGTTCGGCCAGGCGGTAGCCAAACGGACTGGCACCGATTTTCGGAATGGCCATACCGCCAGTAGCGACCACCAGAGATTGACAGGAGAAGCTGCCGTTATCGGTAGCAACGGCATAGCGCTTCACCGCCTCGCCCTCGTTCCGTTCGATATGCTTGACCGCACATGGAAAGGCCCATTTCACTCCGCCATCGTCGCAGGCATCGCGCAGCATATCGATGATCTCTTCGGCCGATTCATCGCAGAACAGCTGGCCGTGTTCGCGCTCATGATAAGGAATACGCCGCTTCTCGATCATCGCAATAAAGTCGAACTGTGAAAAACGGGCAAGTGCGGAGCGGCAAAAATGGGGGTTATGCGAAAGATAGTTGTCAGCGCTGACTGTGCGATTGGTGAAGTTACAGCGCCCACCGCCCGAAATACGGATGCGCTCGCCCAGTTTTTCGGCATGATCAAGCAACAGCACCCGTCGGCCACGGGCCGCGGCTTGCGCGGCGCACATCATGCCGGCCGCGCCGGCGCCGATGATGATCACGTCAAAATGCATGGAAATCCTGTCCGGAAAAAACTTGCGCTAAAACGCGGCGGATTCTAACACCGGGCATCACCATGCCCGAAAAGCTCCTATTTCTTGATAAATAGGCGTACCTTAGGAACGCAACGCCACCTTTTGGCAATATTGTTTCGGATTCCCTATTAACCATCCGCAATACCAGCATTTCCGGTACTTTTATGCACCAACGGGACATGACGAACCATTTTTTTAGACCTAAATCTCAAACAAATGTTTGCCTCTGAAATAAGCTAATGAGTTGATACAAATCAACAAAGTAGTGATGTTGCATTGCAACAATTATGCAAAAATACTGTTACAATTGATTTGCTGTAATTATTAATTTTCTCTTCTAGGAGCGTCCGATGTCTATCAATCCCGAGCAGTTAGCCGCCGCCAACAAGGCCGCCATTGATTCACTGTTGTCCGTTGCCAATACCGCCCTGGCTTCAGCCGAGCGCATCGCCACCCTGAACCTCGAAACCGCCCGCTCCGTAATCGAAGACTCCGTCTCCGGCGCCAAGGCGCTGATGGGTGCAAAAGACCCTCAGGAAGCCCTGTCCATCCAGGCCTCCCTGACTCAGCCGAACGTCGAGAAGGCCGTCGCCTACTCACGCTCCATCTACGAAATTTCCGCCCAGACCCAGGAACAACTGGCCAAGATGGTTGAAGCCCAGTTCGGCGACTTTCAGAAGTCGGTTGCCAGCATGCTCGAAAAGGCTGCCAAGGCTGCTCCGGGCGGTTCCGATGTTGCTGTCAATGCATTCCAGAGCGCCATTGCTGCAGCCACTAGCACTTTCGAAAACATGCGCAAGGCTGCCCAGCAAGTCACCGAATTGGCCCAGAGCAACATGGCCGCTGCCACCAGCGCCACCACCAAGGCTGTCAAGAAGAGCAAATAAGCTCTCTTCGCCTGCACAAAAAAGCCCGCGTTGACCGCGGGCTTTTTTGTGGGCAAGGCACCGGCGCGCAATGCCGAGCGATAAGAAAATGCCCCTAGGCCACCTCGGCCATCGGGACCAGAAAGTCCTTGCTGATACCGTCGCCGAGCAAATAGATTCGATCCATGAAATCGGTCAGCCACTCGTGCAGCCCTTGCGCCAGGATATCCTCGATCCGACCATAGTGCAGCTGGGCATGCAGCAAGCCGGCCTGGCGCGCAGTTTCTCCGGACTGACGATTGGCAATCAGATCGAGATTCTTGATCACGCTGTTCATGCAGAAGTGGAGCGAGCGCGGCATGTCCTTGTTGAGAATCAGCAGTTCGGCGACCCGATCTGGGGTAATCGCGTCCCGATACACCTTGCGATAAACCTCGAAGGCCGAGACCGAGCGTAGCAAGGCGCCCCACTCGTAGAAATCGGTGGCCCCTTCGTCGCCCAATGGACGCAGGACATGGTATTTGAAGTCAAGGATGCGGGCCGTGTTGTCAGCCCGTTCGAGCAGCGTCCCGATACGGATAAAATTGTAGGCTTCGTCCTGCAACAGCGTTCCCAGGGTGGTACCCCGCGACAGCGAAGAACGCACTTTGACCCACTCGAAATAATCGCTGATCCCCGCACTGAGTAGTTGCTCAAAACTGCGATCACGAGCTTCCAGCCACGTGTAGTTCAAGGTTTCCCACATTTCGGTGGTCAGCGTGCCGCGCACGGCATGGGCGTTCTCTCGAGCCAGCCGCAGGCAACTATGAATGGACGAATAATTATCCGGGTCGCTGACCATGAATTTCAGGACGTTTTCTCCATTAACCACTGAATATTTGGCGGCAAAAGCCTCTTCCAGGCTATTCAGGACGATGATCGCGTTCCAGTTCTGGTTGGCCGCTTCCTCGGATTGCGGAACCATCGACATTTGCCACGTCACGTCGAGCAGACGGGCCAGGTTTTCGGCCCGCTCGATATAGCGGGACATCCAGAACAGGTGATCGGCAGTACGGCTCAGCATGTTGTCTCTCCTTGAACGGCGGGCCGCAAACCTCCGGCTTTGGCTACGCCAAATCCGCCTGGTTTTAGTTCCGGCATAACGTGCGCTGCGCTTACGTTAGCCTGCACTGAAGCCCGGCATACCGGGCTTTCGGCCCGCTCGATATAGCGGGACATCCAGAACAGGTGATCGGCAGTACGACTCAGCATGGCTTAATCCTCCAGAACCCAGGTGTCTTTGGTACCGCCGCCCTGCGACGAATTCACGACCAGCGAGCCCTTGGTCAGCGCGACGCGAGTCAGGCCGCCGGGTACCATGTTCACGCACTCACCAGACGACAGGACGAAGGGGCGCAGGTCAAGGTGGCGCGGTGCGATGCCCTCTTCGACGAAAGTCGGACAGTTGGACAGCGCCAGCGTCGGCTGGGCAATGTAGCCATCCGGCTTGTCGATCAGCAACTTGCGGAAATGTTCGATCTGCTCCTTGGTCGAAGCCGGGCCGACCAACATGCCGTACCCCCCGGCGCCATGCACTTCCTTGACCACCAGTTCCGGCAGGTGATCAAGCACGTAAGCCAGATCATCCGGCTTGCGGCACATGTAGGTCGGTACATTATTCAGCTTCGGCTCCTCACCGAGGTAGAAGCGAATCATTTCCGGCACGTAGGGATAGATCGACTTGTCATCGGCGACACCTGTGCCAACAGCGTTCGCCAGCGTCACATTGCCGGCCTGATAGGCTCGGATGATGCCCGGCACTCCGAGCGATGAATCTTCGCGGAAGACGGTCGGGTCCATGAAGTCATCGTCGAGGCGGCGGTAGATCACATCAACCCGCTGCGGCCCCTGCGTCGTCCGCATATAGACCACTTCGTCCTTGACGAACAGGTCGCGGCCCTCGACCAACTCGACGCCCATCTGCTGGGCGAGGAAGGTGTGTTCGAAATAGGCGCTGTTGTAGGCCCCCGGCGTCAGCACGACGACCGTCGGGTTCGATACACCCTGTGGCGCCACGGCGCGCAGTTTCTCCAGCAGCATGTCCGGGTAATGCTGAACCGGTGCCACCTTGTGCTTGGCAAACAGTTCGGGGAAAAGACGCATCATCATCTTGCGATCTTCAAGCATGTATGACACGCCCGACGGTACGCGCAGATTGTCTTCCAGCACGTAGAACTCGCCCTCACCGGCCCGCACAATATCAACGCCAGTGATGTGCGCGTAAATCCCGCCCGGCACATCAACACCTTTCATGACCGGACGATACTGCGCATTGTTCAGCACCTGCTCGGCAGGAATGATGCCGGCCTTTAGAATCTCCTGATCGTGGTAGACGTCCCACAGGAACATGTTCAACGCCTTGACGCGCTGGCGCAGCCCGGACTGCAGCGCCTTCCACTCAGTCGATGGAATGACGCGGGGAATGATGTCGAAGGGAATCAGGCGCTCCTTGCCAGCCTCCTCGCCATAGACCGCAAAGGTAATACCGACCCGATGAAAGGCCAGATCGGCTTCTGCCCGCTTACGCTCAATGCGCTCGGGCGGAGTTGCCTTGAGCCAGTCTTCGTACCCCTTGTAGTGCGCACGGACACCGCCATTGGCGTCATACATCTCGTTATAGAAGTTCATTTTTCCACTCGTCGCTGAGGATGCTCTCGTACAGGTTTCAGCAGGTTCCATGCCACCTGCAAACAAGCCTTAAATCATGCGCCGAATAGCTCTTTTTAACTATTGACGCACCGCAAAGGTGCGGCAGATTTTCAAGATGGTGCAAATAAAAAAACCCGCCGGATCGCTCCGGCGGGTTTCTGGTACAGCCAATTCGAAATGCTTAGGCGCGTTCGAAGATGACCGCGATACCTTGACCGCCACCGATACACATGGTGACCAGTGCGTACTTGCCGCCAATGCGCTCCAGTTCGTACAGCGCCTTGGTGGCGATGAAGGCACCGGAACAGCCAACCGGGTGACCGAGGGCGATCGCGCCGCCGTTCGGGTTGGTCTTGGCCGGATCGAGACCAAGCACCTTGGAAACCGACAGTGCCTGGGCAGCAAAGGCTTCGTTGGACTCGATGACATCCATTTGATCCAGGGTCAGGCCAGCCTTCTTCAGGGCAGCCTTGGTCGCCGGGATCGGGCCTTCGCCCATGACATCGTTCGGCACGCCGGCAACGGCGTAGCCAGCGATGCGGGCACGGGCCTTGTGACCGGCCTTGGCAGCCACGTCAGCGGCAGCCAGCACGAAGAAGGCAGCGCCGTCATTGATGCCGGAAGCGTTACCTGCGGTAACGGTACCGTCTTTCTTGAAGGCTGGCTTCATCTTGGCCAGGGATTCCATGGTCGTGCCACGCTTCAGGTGCTCGTCGGTGTCGAACACCACTTCGCCCTTGCGGGTCTGCTTGACGATCGGCACGATCTGCGACTTGAAATGACCGGCATCGATCGCAGCAGCCGCACGGCGTTGCGATTCAACAGCGAAGGCATCCTGATCTTCACGGCTGAAGCCATGCTTGGCGGCGAGGTTTTCAGCAGTGATACCCATGTGGCCAACGCCAAACGGGTCGGTCAGCACGGCAACCATCGAGTCGATGGCCTTGGTGTCACCCATGCGAGCACCGTTGCGCAGTGCCGGCAGCAAGTAGGCAGCCTTGGACATGACTTCAACGCCACCACCGATACCGTAGTCAGCATCACCCAGCATCAGGTTCTGGGCGGTCGTCACGATACCTTGCAGACCGGAAGCGCACAGGCGGGAAACCTGCATGGCGACGGAATCCATCGACAAGCCGGCCTGGATGGAAGCAACGCGGGAAACATAGGCGTAGCGGGAATCGGTCGGCATCGTGGTGCCGACGGTTACGTAGTTGATTGCTTGGGGATCGACACCGGAACGGGCAATCGCTTCCTTCATGACGATACCAGCCAGCTCGGTAGATTCGAAATCGGCCAAGGCACCACCAAAAGCACCAATAGCGGAACGAACTGCGCTCAGAACGACGACATCTCTGCTCATGTAACTACCTCCACTTGGAAATTGATTCAGCCCACCAAACTGGCAAGCCCCAACAAAAACAGCAACAACATCCACAACACCGTGGCTCGCCAGACGAGTCCGACGGCGCTCTGCATAAAATCTACGTCGGCCGGGTCACCCAGACCCAACTCGGCACGATCGGACACTTCCACACCATCCGCCACCGGCCGTCCCAACTGGACGCCAAGGGCTCCTGCTCCGGCCGCCAGCACGATACCCATGTCGCGGTCCGGCCACTGTGCCGGCTGGGTACGCCAGCAATAGGCAGCGTCCTCGAAATCGCCAACGATGGCGAAAGCCGAAGCGGTCGCTCGCAAAGGCAGCCAGTCGATCATACCGAAAACTTGTTTGGAAAAAATGAAAAAATCATTGCTCTGGCCGGCATTTTCGCTATTCCAGCGATCACGGACAATCAGTGAAAGGCGGTAGAGCAATGCACCGCAAGGTCCGGGCAACAGGATAAACCACAGCAAGACGGCAAATACGTGGCGATGTGAAGCCCCCAGCGCTCCTTCGATGGAAAGCCGGGCAATATCTTCAGAGCCAAGGTTATAGGTTGAGCGCCCCTGCCATTCGCCAAGCAATTGCCGGGCTCGCTCCAAGTCACCCAGACGCAAGGCCAACTGGATTTCGGTGTAGTGATGACTGAACTGCCGGAAGCCCATGGTCAGGTACAGCACGCCGATATTGAGCAGCAGGCCGAAGACCGGGTTCAGGGAGTAAAGCAAGCCGTAGGCAATCGCCACGACCAGCACAGGCAACAACACCGCCAAGCACCAGGCAAGTACACCATGCCTGTAGGCACCGGCGTTGAAGCGGGATTCGATAAAATCCGCCCACGCGCCAAGCGGATCAGCAACAACACGCCGGTAATCAAGGGGTTGCAGCTGCTCGATGAGAAAAACTGCAATCAGCGAGAGAAGACTCATGGGGTACCGATGCTTGCCGTATTCGGCTTATTTTGGTGTCTTAAAGTGCCACGATACCACAAGCTCAAGCGCCGTGGAGAAGCCCGAGACGCTCGCTCAGTGAACGGATCATGCCAGCGGTGGCGCCCCAGATGAAATACTCGCCATAAGGCATGGCGAAGTAGTTGCGCAGCGCACCACGGTAATGCAACGAATGCTGCTGATGATTAGCCGGATCAAGCAGGAAAGAAAGCGGTACTTCGAAGATCTCGGCAACCTCAAAAGGATCGGGCTGCAGATCGAAAGGCGGCCTGACCAGCGCCACCACCGGTGTCACACGAAAGCCGGTACCGGTTCGATATTCCGGGAGAAAGCCGACAATCTCGACCCGCTCGCGAGGCAAGCCGATTTCTTCCTCAGTCTCGCGCAAGGCGGTGTGTATTGGCGAGAGGTCCTCTTCTTCCACACGACCGCCGGGAAAACTAATCTGCCCAGCATGATCTCTCAGATGAGCGGTACGCTGGGTTAGCAGGACAGTATGCCCAGCCTCACGCAGAACAATAGGAAAAAGTACAGCTGCTGGCGTCAGAGGTTGGTCGTCGACACCATCCTCCTGGACGAAATGACCAGCCAGCGGCTCGGGCAGCAAACTGGCCCGCAAGCGCTCCAAATCAATCGTCATGCCGCCGCAGAGTCTTCCTCGATTTCAGCGTGTACGGCAGCCAGCGCATCCTGCAGCGTTTCCTCCTGGAGATCGTTGATCGTCGTTGCCACCAGATCAGCTGACTCGATCGCACCGACTGGTAGGCGCTTGCTGTCGAGGCTGGCAATCAGGACCGCCGAAGCACCAGCCACACGCAGCAATGCCTGCCGCTCACCCATGAGCATTTCCAACTCTTCGCGCAATAGCGCTATTTCCTGATCTCTTTTTGGCAATTTCTCTCTCCTAAAATCTTTTTTTCAGTGTCATGGTACTGCCATCGCGCTGCATTTCCATCCGATTCAGGAAACTCATGCCAAGCAGGGCAATTGGCATCTCGTTCTGATGAATCACCGCATCGACATTGTGCAGCGTGACACCAGCAATCCGTACCGTATCCAGTTGAACCTTGCTCACCACCACCTGACCATTGGCGGTACTGGACAATCCCTTCTGACCACGATTGAAATCCAGACCAATCCGGCGGGCATCTGTCGCCCCGAGCGAAATCATGCTCGCCCCGGTATCCACCAGAAAACGAACTGATGTTCCATTGATATTACCCGTCGTGTAGAAATGCCCCTGAACATCGGCCGTCATGATGATCTTGTCCGAACCATCACCATTACCAGCACCAATGGCATGTTGGCCAACGCGTAACGGCCGTTTCTTGCCGCCCACTTCAATCGTTGCCTGGTCCCCCTGAATAGACAGCACCTTCACCCCCTCGACGGTCTGGCCAATCGGCACCGCCTGAGGCTCACCTCCATTGATCATCAACATCGCCTTGCTGCCCATGATGCCGGCCAACCCGACATCCTGCGCCATCACCGAAGCCGGAGGCTGGCACACCAGCAAAACAAGCAGCGTAGAATAACGCTTCGCGTTTCGGGACATCTTTACCATGCAACCAGTCGCCATCTTTCGTCACTCTCCCACTGAAGGTCCGGGCTATTTTGCCATATTCCTTGAGCAGCACGGGATTCCATGGCAATTGATTGCCATCGACGAAGGCGCCACGGTACCAAGCACAGCCGACGGTTTTTCTGGCCTGTGCTTCATGGGCGGCCCAATGAGTGTCAATGATCCGCTGCACTGGATTGAACAGGTCTGCGCGCTGATTCGAAACGCCGCCGCTCAAAACATTCCGGTCATCGGCCACTGCCTGGGTGGTCAATTGATGAGCAAGGCGCTCGGTGGCCAGATCACGAAAAATCCGGTCAAGGAAATCGGTTGGGGCAATGTGCTGGGTGAGGACAACACCATCGCCCGCGACTGGCTTGGCGACCATGCCGGCAAGCACGGCACGGTCTTCCAGTGGCACGGCGAAACCTTCAGCATCCCGGCAAAAGCAACCCGTTTGTTCGCCGGCAACCACTGCGCCAACCAGATGTTTGTCCTGGGACCACATCTCGGCATGCAGTGTCATGTCGAGATGACACCAGAAATGATCGGCACTTGGTGCGAGCAATGGGCCGACGAGGCCATCGCGGTTGCCGACCAACCGAGCGCACAAACGCCCGAGGTCATGCAAGAGCAGATCGGCGAACGCCTGCCACGCATGCGCCAGCTGTCGAATCAACTTTATTCCGTATGGATCAACGGACTGCAACGCTGAAAATCGGCTTCAGCAAAACAAAACGGGCAGCCTGACTGCCCGTTTTTATTCACTGCCGCCCAGACTCAGTCTCGGAAATTACCGTACTTGATCGGAAAATCGGTGATCGACTTGGTAATCAGGGCAATACAGCCCTGCAGATCATCGCGCTTGGCCCCCTGGACCCGCACAGTATCTCCCTGGATCGAAGCCTGAACCTTGAGCTTACCGTCCTTAACCAGCTTGACGATCTTCTTGGCCAGGTCGCTGTCGATACCATCCTTGATCTTCATCTCCTGCTTGACCTTGTTGCCGGAGACGCTGACCACCTTCTGGTGATCCAGGCGCTTGACGCTTTCCTTCTCCTTCTTTTCCATGGCCGGGAAAAGCAGATCCTTGATCTGATCGAGTTGAAAGTCGGAGTCGCCCCACAGTGTGATGACCTTATCCTTCTCGTTCAACTCGACCTTGGCACTAGTACCCTTGAAGTCGTAACGATTGTCGATCTGGCGCGAAGTAACGTCGATGGCGTTCTTCAGGCCAACCATGTCCGCTTCAGAGGTGAAGTCAAAGCTCGGCATGGCAATTACCCGAAGTGGCAAACGTAGTGATAGGGCTCGTCACAGGCGATTTCGAAGCTGGAATTGCCCGGCACGTTGAAAGACTGACCATCGCCGTAGGTTTTCCACTCGCTCTCGCCCTTCAGCTTGACGCGGCAGGAACCGCCGACACCCTCCATGATTTCCGGTGCGCCGGTATTGAAGGTCAGGCTGGACGGCAGGATCACGCCAACCGTCTTCTTCGTGCCATCGGCCAGCACCACGGTGTGGCTGACACACTTGCCGTCGAAATAAACATTGGCCTTCTTGACCACGGAAACATTGTCGTATTGCGACATTTAAATACCCCAGAGTTTCTGAATGACTGATTTGGCGATGAAGCCCACCATGCCGAAAGCCAGCACGAAAAAGAGCACGAAGGTACCCGTCTTGCCGGCTTTCGACTTCCAGGCGATCTCGCCGATGATGAAGAGCATGAAGATAATGAATGCGGCAACACCCCAGGTCGAAAAAAAATCCGCGATCTGTTCTTCATTGAAACCGAATACGGTGCCGCCTTCCATTACTTAGCCCTTCTTCTTGGCGATTGGCTTCTTGACCGGAGCCTTGGCAGGCTTCGCGGCAGCTTTGGCGGCAACCGGTTTTTCAGCAGCCTTGGCTACTGCCTTCGTCGCCGGCTTGGCAACCGCCTTGGAGACAGCTTTGGTGACAGCTTTGGTGACAGGCTTGGCAGCAGCCTTCTTCGCAGCCGGCTTGCCAGCCTTGCGGCCTGCCAGATTGGCCGCAATACGTAAACGCAGCGCATTCAGCTTGATAAAGCCGCCTGCATCGCGCTGGTCGTAAGCACCGGCGTCATCCTCAAAAGTGGCAATGGTCGAGTCGAACAGCGAATCCGTTTTCGAATCGCGACCGACAACGATGACGTTGCCCTTGTACAACTTCAGGCGAACAACGCCGTTGACCGTCTGTTGCGTGTGATCGATCAGCACCTGCAGCGCCTTGCGCTCCGGGCTCCACCAGTAGCCGTTGTACACCAGGCTGGCGTAGCGCGGCATCAGGTCATCCTTGAGGTGGGCAACTTCGCGGTCCAGGGTCACCGACTCGATGGCGCGGTGGGCGCGCAGCAGAATGGTGCCGCCCGGGGTTTCGTAACAGCCACGCGACTTCATGCCGACATAGCGGTTCTCAACCAGATCGAGACGGCCGATGCCGTGCTTGCCACCCAACTCGTTGAGCAGGGCTAGCACTTCATGGGCCTTCAGCTTCTTGCCATTGACCGCGACGACGTCCCCCTTGGCAAATTCGAGATCGAGGTACTCGGCCTTGTTCGGCGCCTTTTCCGGCGACACAGTCCACCGCCACATCGACTCTTCAGCCTCGGCTGCCGGGTCTTCCAGATGGCGACCTTCATAGGAGATGTGCAGCAGGTTGGCATCCATCGAGTACGGGGAGCCGCCCTTCTTGTGCTTCATGTCAATCTCGATGCCATGCTTCTCCGCATAGGCCATCAATTTTTCACGGGACATCAGGTCCCACTCGCGCCACGGGGCAATGACCTTGATGCCCGGCTTCAGCGCATAGGCACCGAGTTCGAAACGGACCTGGTCGTTACCTTTGCCGGTTGCGCCATGACAGATGGCATCGGCACCGGTTTCATTGACGATCTCGATCAGACGCTTGGCAATCAGCGGACGGGCAATGGAGGTACCGAGCAGGTATTCGCCTTCATAGACGGTGTTGGCACGGAACATCGGGAAGACGAAGTCGCGGACGAACTCCTCGCGCACGTCGTCGATATAAATGTTCTTCGGCTTGATGCCGGCCTTCAGTGCCTTGGCACGCGCCGGCTCCAGCTCCTCACCCTGTCCGAGGTCGGCCGTGAAGGTAACGACTTCACACTTGTAAACATCCTGCAGCCACTTGAGGATGACCGAGGTATCCAGACCGCCCGAATAGGCCAGCACAACCTTCTTGATATCGCTCATTTCTGTTCCCTTGTTTCGATTTTGATTCAATTCAACTGCTTAGCCTTGAATGCGGCCGAGCATTAAATATTCCATCAGCGCCTTCTGGACGTGCAGCCGGTTCTCGGCTTCGTCCCAGACCACCGACTGCGGCCCGTCGATCACCTCGGCTGTCACTTCCTCGCCACGATGCGCCGGCAGACAGTGCATGAACACGGCCTGCGGATTAGCCACGCGCATCATGTCGCCATCAACGCACCAGTCGGCGAAGGCCTTGATCCGTTCTTCGTTTTCCGCTTCGAAGCCCATCGAGGTCCACACGTCGGTGGTCACCAGATCGGCCCCACGGCAGGCATCCATCGGATCGGCAAATACCTTGAAGCGGGCCGGATTGATCTTGCCGACCAGTTCTGGCTGAATCTCATAGCCTGGTGGTGTCGACACGTGGACCTTGAAGTCCAGCACTTCAGCCGCCTGCAGCCAGGTGTTGCACATATTGTTGGCGTCGCCAACCCAGGCCACCGTCTTGCCCTGAATGCAGCCACGATGTTCGATGTAGGTATAGATATCAGCCAGAATCTGGCAAGGGTGGTATTCGTTGGTCAGGCCGTTGATCACCGGCACGCGTGAATTAGCGGCGAAACGCTCGATGATCTCCTGTTCGAAGGTACGGATCATCACGATGTCGCTCATCCGGGAGATCACCTGTGCCGCATCCTCAACCGGTTCACCACGACCGAGTTGGGAATCACGCGTGTTCAAATAGATCGCCGAACCGCCCAGTTGCTGCATACCGGCCTCGAAGGAGAGGCGCGTCCGGGTGCTTGCCTTCTCGAAAATCATCACCAGCGTACGGTCGGACAAGGGCCAGTACTTCTGATAAGACTTGAACTGGTTCTTGATCCAGCTCGTGCGCTCGAAGACGTATTCGAGCTCTTCACGGGTGAAATCCTTGAATTGCAGAAAGTGTTTGATTGCCATGATTAAGCAGCCAGAAATTCCTTGATCAGCGGAGCAGTGCGCTCTACCAACTCACGAGCATCGCTCTCGCTGAAAATCAGCGGCGGCAGGAAACGCAGCACGGTATCTGCGGTGACATTAATCAGCAGGCCGGCTGCCAAAGCTTTACCAACCAGCGCGCCACAAGGGCGATCCAGCTCAAGGCCGATCATCAAGCCATGCCCACGAATATCGACAACGCCCTTAACCCCAGCCAAAGCTTCAGCAAACAACTTGCGGATCAGGAGGCCAATACGCTCCGCATTGCCCAACAAGTCATCCTGTTCAATCACTTCAATGGTTGTCAGAGCGGCGGTAGACACCAGCGGATTACCACCAAAAGTCGATCCGTGATTTCCCGGCCCAAACAGCCCGGCAGCCTTGCCTCCGGCCATGCAGGCGCCGATCGGCACGCCGGAACCCAGCCCCTTGGCCAGGGTCGCAATATCCGGCTGAATGCCAGCTTGCTGATAACCGAACCACTTGCCAGTCCGGCCCATACCACACTGCACCTCATCGCAGATCATCAACCAATCCCGCGCATCGCAGAGTTCGCGCACACCGCGATAGAAAGACGGATCAGCCAAATGAATACCGCCCTCCCCCTGAATGATCTCCAGCATGACCGCGACAATATTCTTGTTGTGCTCAGCAACCGCCTTGATCGCTTCAAGATCACCGTACGGGACGCGTACGAAACCGGCTACCAGCGGCTCAAAACCAGCCTGGGTCTTACGATTGCCCGTTGCTGAAAGCGTTGCCATCGTCCGGCCATGAAAAGCCTTTTCCATCACGACGACCGTCGGTATTTCGATATTTTTCTTGTGACCGTAAAAGCGTGCCAGCTTGATCGCCGCCTCGTTGGCCTCAGCTCCGGAGTTACCGAAAAACACTTCCTGCATGCCCGAGAGCTCACAAAGCTTGTCTGCCAGTTGCTCCTGTTCGCCAATTCTATAAAGGTTGGAAGTGTGCAACATGCGCCCAGCCTGAGCGGCAATGGCAGCAACCAACTTTGGGTGAGCGTGACCGAGCGTCGAGACTGCAATCCCTGACAAGGCATCCAGATATTCCTTGCCCTCGGTATCGGTAATCCGGCTGCCGTTTCCGTGACTAAAAGTCACCGGCAAGCGGGCGTAGGTATTCATGACATGCGACATGAGACAACCCCATAA